>Ga0325405_1001500_pt1 | contig 23696 bp, 11 predicted proteins | sample PopdelMetagenome_21_FD_205663 | JGI IMG/M metagenome (GOLD analysis project Ga0325405, IMG submission 205663) | Populus deltoides microbial communities from Bellville, Georgia, United States - Xylem-Control-R2 | ecosystem: Host-associated > Plants > Phyllosphere > Stem > Wood/Secondary xylem...
GAAAAAGAAAAAGAAAAAGAAAACAATAATTGATTAGGCATCCCAATTACAAAGAAATGCTGACTTTTCAAGTCACATGATGATGTCCTCGCATAAAAAGAGCAGTCCTCTTTTGGTTTGGGCAACCAGCCCCTCCTTGTTTATATAAACTAATTTCAAACACACCAGAAACTGAGACGTTCATAGAGATTTTTGAAATAAAAAAAGAATTCAAAGGGAAAAAAGAGTTGCAGAAGATATAGCAATCTAAACAAACCATTTCCCACCCACATGATACAAGACATCCGGCCGACAGTTTTCTAATCAGCTGCGCCAAAGTGTAAATTCATATCAACACTTGTGTCATCATCGCAGCCTGCCAAGCATCCGTTCATGAACTAACCAATGTTTCAGAAAAGACCAGGGTTTTGGCGAGAATGTAATATGAATCTACCTGATAACAGGAATAGCAAGCAATATACAAGTTAGCGGAGATCATTCCAAACAATGAAGCTTTTTCCATTTCCCAGCAAATTTTACACAGATCTAAGAACAAAAGAAAAATACTGAGTTAAAAACATACCCTAAAGAAAGCCTCCCCCTGTCCATGAGGCATCTGACTTTCCGTTGTGACTAGCGGATTTTGTACTGGGAGCACTATGGTAGATATTATCATCATATCCATCATCTTTGGCATCATCCCAACCTGCCCAATCATCATTGCTATGCGAGGCAGTAGACTTTATGCTATCTTCCTTCCTGATGTCTTTCTGGTCCCAGTCATCCCAAGAACTTGAGCCATAGGAATTATGATGACCACTTGAGGACTGTCCACCAGGAGAAGAATTCCATCCTTTATTTTCCTGCTTATTAAACTCTTGATAATATCCATTACTCTGATTATCACTCTGTTGCCAGTTGTCAGTGTTACGGCTTTCTTTAGTGTACTCCTCAACCTTCTGCGAAGCTATTGCCATTACCCCTTTCATAATCCCCCATGTCCTCTGTCCAATTTCCGTTGTTTTTGCAGTAACGACATTGACAGTTTCATTCACTTTGTAATCATAGCCACCTTCCTTTACCTGTAATAAAGGTTTATTCACAGACCACCTTAATCTAATTCAAGTTTTTGATAGTTCTTGTGTCATGTATAACCACAAACTTAGCAGAACAATTTTATCATAAAAAATAAGTCTTTGCAGCAAATGGGGACAGATGTATGCAACACAGAAATGATTTAACATGTTGAGACAAAAACAAAGTGACAGGACAAAGCTAAGAGAACAAACAACTCAACTAAGCTTCAAACCCATGCAGTTGGTGATCTACATGGATCTACTACTCTCTTCACTTTTTCTGTGGCTAAACATGTGCAAGCTGCTGTGACACTATCTCACTCTTTATCACTTCATCCAACACCATTTTTTACCCATTCAAGGCAACCAATAATGAATCGCTACTGTTCTGTGTTTGTTTTTCATCTAAGCAATAGCACATATCGATTTGTTGCCGGTTGAACACCACCCCAGTTGCATCATAAAACAACAATAAGAATTGTGCCAAATCAATTGCTTAATATGATAAATTCGTCAAAGAAGAGAATGGTGCCAAATCAAACTCAAAATCAGATGCGCATTCTTCTCCAGGTTAAACTTTGCATGAGATGTAATGATACTGAATACATTTTTTTACCACTTCAGCCCATGACATTCCTTGCCTTGCTTTTCCCCGCACAACTCCCAATAAACCAATTCAATTGCTTCTTCTCATTAATGCACCCTCATGTCAACCATCAAAATTAAACAGTCCAACCATATCAAAACAGCATTGCCCACTTTGATATATAAAAAGTCATTAATTTAAGAATGATGTAAGAAAGGAAATACCATAATATTTTTTTTCTACATGTCACAGTGATGGCAAACAAAGAATAGCCTTTATCTGCCCACCCAATTTTTTAACTTTTTTGGAAATGATACAAAGAAAGTTGTATGTTTTCACAATAGAAAAACTCTCTGATGAATTTGTAAAATCATTGAAATCATAACAATGAACAAAGCAAAGAAAAGAAAACCTAAGCTGTTGTTGGGAATCATCAATTTCTAGTTTCATATATTTTTCTAGGAGAAAAATAGAAATCATGTTTGGTTACCGTTTATATTTTACTAAACAATTTAAAAAACTGTAAGACATTTTTTAGACAACATAAAAGATTTCTATGTTTTCTGTTGGCAGGATATCACAGTACCAATATGACCAACAGAAACACCACCACAACCACAACCATCCCAACGACCACCATATCACCATAGCAACCAAACTGTAGTCATAATACAACCACCATCATTACCATGGCCACCACTCTCCACATCACTCATCACCCAGTTAATGGCATAGTTTGTCCTTGTGCTCTATAAATTTTAAGCTTTTCATAATCCAATTTTTCTTATAGATGAGCCCCTACACTCTTAGTTCTGTTACAATGTTAGTCCTTCATCCACTTCTGTCAATTGACACATGCTGTAACTGGAAACTTTATCAATTAAAATGATGCAAAAAATAAATAAAAGGAGAAATTGGAGAAATAGAAAATAACAACGGCACTGATATCTATTTTTCCCATCAACCCATGAAAGGTGAGAATAATGAAAAATAAAGATAAAGAAGGAAAAGAAAACATATCCCATTGAAAAATCAAAATTGAATAGACAAGCTGTTAAAAAGTTAAATGAACTTTTGCAAGCAGATAGTAAAAAGTATTGACACCAATCACATAGACCTGAATGAAAGAATTAGAAATTTGTAAGAAGAAAAGGAAAAAGAAAAACTTAAGACAAATCTAAATTCTCAATCACGTAAAGGAAATGAAACTAACCTACACAAAACATAAAACACAACTCACTCTCCCTCTTGCTCACTAAGAAACCACACTAGCTCCTCCATAACGCTCACTTACAAGATTATCTAGGTTTTGGTGTGGAGAGAGAATTCAATTTTTATTTCTTTAAATTCTCTCTTCGGTTTATTATATTTACATCATTTTTATTTACGATGTGTCATTTCTTAGCAATATAACGTCTTATGTGCTCAACATCTACCCACTCCAATTGACATGAGTGAGGCAAGACTAAATCCTTAATGAAACAAAGGATAGAAGGATTCAATCCGTCGAAATATTTATAAAAGAACAAAACTTGTATGCATTTAAGAGTACAAGGGTATACTATGCTATTAACCCATCATCATCATCATCACCTCCTACCACTACCACCATGATCATCAAATCCACCAGCACTACCAACACCATGACCATTATAACCTTGTGTGTATACAATGTATACCACTAGCATACTACCATAACCACCACCACCATCATCACCCACTACAACCACCACCCATGCTCTAACTATCATTGTTCTTGCCAAGTTGTGGCTGCCACTACACTTACTATCCTACTACACTGCCACTACACTACTATCCTACTACACTACCACCACCACTCATTGAAAATAAAATAACACCACCATCAATTTGCTATTGCTACATTCATCATCACCACTAATAGCCATCACCACCACAGCAACACTACCATGCCTTCACAGCTACCACCACCTCATTACCACTATCTCATCACCATAACTACAGTGTGTTGTTACTCCTAGCTTTTATATTTCTTAAGGTAATAATATATGTTTATATTTCTTAAAATAAATATTAGACAACAATTTCTACTTCACATACTTTCTTAAAAAACAATAAACAGTTCTAAGCAAACTACCAAACAAGCCATACGTACAAGTCTATAAATGGAGTCAAAACTCTAGTTAATGGTTCTCTTCTTCTAAATATACTAGAAATAAACAGTTTTCAATAAACTAACAAACAGGCCCTTAAATGATGGGTTTATAAATGGAGTTGAACCTCTAGGTAGGACGTCTCTTGTTCTACATATACTCAAACAATGCCACCACTTCAAACGTTTGGATGCCTTAATAAATGAGCTTCTTTATGCAAGTAAAAAGTTTTAAACTTGACTGAACCCCCTCAACCACCATAACAAATTTATAATATATAAAGGGGAATTTATGTGCATAGGAAATGGATAGGTGGACAGAAATCAAGGAGATGGTGAGAAAAATCCCAACTTTGATCCCCTTGTATAACTAGAAAAACATGCATGCTACCAATAATTGCAAAATCTACCCCATTCAACTAAGAAATCACTGGCAAGATATTAGCCATATCATAACAGCATACTAACTTCTCAAAATGGTCCTTGTATGCCAATCAGTTCTCTAATTTATGGCAAAAAAAAAAAAAAACATTCATTTTGAAAAGTAATAGTTTCTTAATTACCAAAAATCTCAACCATTCACCTCCATCACAGCAGTCTTAAGCACTCTTATGATCAGTTGTGATGCCCACTTACTACCCTCAGTCAATCACCTTACAGTCCCTATATACCACAACAAACTCTATCATCTAAGTTAGTATGGCAGAAATTGGTGCTATTTCCCACACTGTCATTAACAACTACTCCTTGAAATCATGCACAATTCTCTCCGATGTAACCAAGACAAGTGCTTTAACCAAGACTTCTTAGCACTTACAATGACGACCACCTCCCTCTACACACAGACAACACAAGGTTGACCTGCTAAGCAATATCAGTATTGTTCTATCACTAAACTTGATGTAAGCTAAAGGAGAGGGGATCTATCTATTATCTATTTATAATAGAACAAACAACCAGGCACTGATATTACAGGATGACAAATAGATCTCCATGCTTATGAGAATCATATTATTCTCTAGGTTCATTGACCCGGTAACTAATTCGAAATTCAATGCTGCAATGCTTCATAGCAATCCTAGGATATCCAAAACTTAGAATGGCAGATCTCAAAAGAAGAAATAACAAACATGCCTTAATACTAGCTAGAGAAACAAATCCAAATACCTTGGAAGTTAACTCTTTAGTGCCGGCATGGACAACACTAGCAGCTGACTGAGCCGCAGAAGCAGCCACCATAGATAACTTACCAAATCCCTGCATAACAAGTCCACACAAACAAGTAGATCACCAATCATTCAATCATTTTTATCCGCACAAAAAAAAAACTCCAGCAAAATACCTGTGACACAGCAGAGAGAACATCCTGTTGCGAATTATTATTCCTTTGCGTAGGTGCAGGACTAGATCCAAATCCCACATACTTCCCACCTTGTGAAGGGGGGATAGCGTCTGATCTCGACTCATTATCTGCCATTCTCCTCGCAAAAAAGCTTTCCTTATTCGCCGCAGAAGCCTCCAATTGCGACCTCGTATAGATATCCTCCGTGGATCTCGACCTCACAGGCCCTCCTCCCATTGCATGGCCACCACCACCACCAGTATTACCCCCCCTAAAATCGCTAACAGATTGATTCCTCCTTACATCACTAGAAGAAGATCCAAGCGAATCATCGTTATCCCAATTGTCCCACCCTCCATTATTACTAGAATAACTATCTCTGCCACCGCCGGCAGAACCAGATTGAGACAGCGGGGGCTTTTTCTTGCTACCAATAGTTTCTTTAACGACCGGTGGGTCCCTCCAAGATCTTCCATCCGCTAGTGCTTGGATCCGATCACGATAAACGCTAGCGGCGTTAGTGTTGTATTTGGCTACGATATCTGTTTCTTTAGGGATACCGTATTGAGCTAAGAAGGCATTCAGCTTGTCATTTCCGCCGGATTCCATCTTCTTGATCTGGATCTCGGACCAGGAATCCATGGTGACGGATCGGACGAAGGAGATGTGGACACCGAGGCCACGGTGTTTGCCGGAGCACTCTAAGCACATGAAGACACCGTAAGAAACAGAAGCCCACTGTGGGTTCTTTTGGGAACAGTCGACGCAGATCTTATTGGCTGGTTGCGATTGGAGCTCCCGAAGACGCCTGGAAGCCGCCATAAAGATCAGATCAGATCCGATAAATATGAATGGGAAATTGGATTATTATTATTTCTCTGAAGAGAGCGAAAAAATCAAAGGGATCCAAAGAGACTAAGAATATTAAAGAGAGGGAGAGGGAGAGGGAGAGGGAGAAAGCGTGTCAGAGAACAACTGAGAGGCGTCTGTTTGTTTCGTCGCATGCAAAACTGGGGGATCTCACCGACACCGCAAAAACGTTGCTGGTGGTGGTGCAATTAAGCAATTATTATTATTTTTGTTATTATTATGGAATGAAACAATCGGTTTCCTTATTGGACGACTTAATAATAAAACTAGTCCCTATAGTTTATTAACTTTAACTAATTAATCCATATAGTATAATAAATTATTAAGATGATACCTTCATTCGTGCGGACCCTCCATAATTTAGTAATTTTTTCCTCTTTAAAATTTCCCATTTTAACTATTTTTATTTTCTTTATTCTAATTTTTAATAAATAAAAAAATTAATTCATTAACAAACATGAAATTGGTAAAAAAAATTATAATCAAATTTAAAAATATAAAATTATATATAATTTTTTGAATTATAAGAATTAATTAATTAGTTTTATTAAACTATAATTATAATTCGCAACTTTTTGCACCCGTAGCAATGGAGAATGGATAGATCATGGTTGTCAATACTATTTTATTTAATCTGATATGCATGAAATATTTCTTACTAGAGTAAATATTCATATATTTTATACTATATTAAATTTTATTTTTGAAATATCACAGTTCATTTCACAATAAATGCGGAGAATAAAGAGATTTATTATAAATTAAAATATTTAAAAAATAAAAATATTATAAGAAGATTAAAATATTAATTTTATTTATTTATATCTCACTTGTTAAAATATTATTACAACCATTTATATAGAAAAAGCTAGAAAATATATTTTAATAATACTAAATAGTAGAAATAAATTAGAAAAATTATTCATTTCAAATAGAAAAAAATTAGAAAAACATAATAATATAAAATATAAAAACAAAAATAAAAAAAAAAATTATATTTTTCTAAAATGACTCGTATATTAATCTCTCCAGTTTAAAAAAAACTTATCGGTAACTTCAGATCTTAATTAAAAATTACTACACACATAGCTCGAATTTGCATTTTATGTTAAATCATGTTTCCTTAATTATGTTTTATTCATAATGTGCAAAAAATATGCTAATTATACAAATTTAATTATGAATAAAATTTATAATTAATAAAGTGCAAGAAATACTGATCCACAATGGAATAGGCTTTAATCACTGAAATTTTGTAAGTGAATGTACTCTCTCTGAAACAATCTTTTTAACTGTCTAACGTGGAAAGGAAAGAAGGAAGTGCTATGGGTTTCGGTTTGGTATGGGCCTAAACTTTTTTGAACTATTTCTTGGGCTTATTTATAATTATCCTGTGCTGAATTGGGCTTTAGAAGTTTTTGTAATGGACTTGGGTTTATGAATAAGTGGATCCTTGCATCACAAGGGCACAGCGGCTAATATTACTAGCATAATGCATATGGAACAATAGTATAACTTGTAAATAATAAAGCAAGAATTTAATAAAAAGTATATTTTATTGAACAATAATGTATTTAATAAATATTAGTTGTAAGTAACTAACTAGCAATGTCTTTTTTCTATTAATAGTGTAATACATTAATCATAAATAAAATAGTGATTATTAATTGTACGTGTGTGTATATATATTTAACAATAAAACCCTTAAATTTGCTCCTATGTTTGTATCAACTATTCATTTATTTATATCAATATAATTTTAATTTAGTTAATTAAATCTTATCTTCTCTAAATTTATTCAATTTACCTTTGTTCTATGGGCTTGTCCCATTAATTTAGTAAATAACTTTTTCAAGTCTCGATAAATCTTATAAGATAATTTACTGTGACATAAATTATACATAAATATTTAATAATGCTATTGAGTTAATTGAATAGATTTACGGAATATTGGGGTTAATTTGAAAAAAAATTCAAAAATACCATAATGATTAATTGAATGAATTAAGAGAATATAAAATTTAATTAACCAAACTAAAAATATAGTATTTAATTCTTTCTCTATCTCTCTAGTTTCTTTCTTCAGACTACTATGCATACCCCTATGATGCGTGCGAAGTATGAATAATAATGATTTTTATACGGAATATTATATCACTATTTGTATTCACTAATAAATGATTATTTTATGGAATATTATATCACTATTTTTCACGTTATTCACCTATGTAAACGTGAATACCAAGAGAATTATAATTGAAAATGAAAAAAGAAAAAAAATAAAAATAACATGTCATTATTACAGACAGAATTACCGATGAAATATACTCGTCAATTAATTCGTTTGTAATATTTAAGTTATAACCTGACATATGACCCCCCTTTCTCCTCCCCCATTCTTCTTCTTCTTCCCTTTTATTTTACAGAAAACAACACTCAACATCCTCATATTTTGTCATAAATCCTGCCATCCCAACACTTAGTCTGTCAGCATCCCTGTTCTAGTTAATTTTTTTTTTAAGATTCGCTACATCAAATAACCAGAACTATCCATTTTTTATTGTAACCCATTTTTAAAATGTTAACAGTTTTTTTGGCATTTTGATGTAGTATATATAGTTTATTTGTGTGTTTACTTGTTTTATAGTTTTTTCCCATAAAAATTTATTGTACGAATGTATGATTTGTAAATGTTAGGGTTTATTTGAGATTTCAAAAAATTATATTTGTTTGTCATTTGATGAATTTGAGTTTGATTTTGTAACTTAGGTGTTTTATATTGAAATAAATAATGGATTATTTAATGGATACGTTTCATATTTTATCAATTTCATTGTTAAGTTGAAAATTTCAGTAAATTTAGAGGGATTTGAATTTTTGTAGAAAACTGATAATGATTTAATGGTATTATTAAAATAGATTGAATAAGTTTAGTTAAACCAATGATAACTAATTAGTTGGGTACCAATAATTTGTTTAGTTCATATTATTAATTAATACATATTGTCATTAATATTCTATATAAGTTTTATAAAAGTACTAAATGATTGTTCTTAAATGTATTGAGTTTCACGTAAAGGATTGCACAAGATGGATTATTATAATGGGGCTGAGAGTTTTATTAAATATGTATTATCTATTCTAAAAAATATTAGTGGAGACAATATTAGATGTTCATATAAGACGTGTGAAAATAAAATTTTTTCCGATCTAGATGTTGTTACAATGTATTTTCTATAAAAAATATTCATAGAGAAATACTTGTGTTGATTTGCACAAGGAGAACCTTATTTTCCTTACAAGACCATGATAAAAAAAATGATTGGGTCAACTTCTAGTATTAGCAACATGCATGGAGTTGTATATGATAATAATAATAATTATAAGAGTATGATTATGAATGCAATGAGAATAAATTAGGGTGATGAAAATGAATATTCAATTATAAATGAAGAATTAAATGCATACGCAACAAGGTTTTTTGATCTTTTGAAAGATTCTGAGGAACCATTATGGGATAAATGCACAAATCACAGTAAATTATCGGCTATGACATATGTGTTCCATCAAGTTAGTTCATGGGTTGAGCGAGATTGGTTATGATAGAATCATCGATATGCGAAAAGCATTTTACTTGAAGGGAATAGGCTGAAAGAGAATTTTTATACTACTAAATCCATGATGAAACCTCCTGGTTTAGGATACCTGAAAATTGACGTGTGTCCAAACTTCTGCATGTTGTACTATCTAGAAAGTGCAAAACCTATTGGCATGTTCGGTATAAACCAAGAACTAGAAAGGGAAGGACTTTTGTCGCATATAAAAAACTAAGATACTTTTCCATCACTCATAGATTGCAAAGATTATGCATGTCTCCAAATAATATTGGGCACATGATATGACATCATTCACATGATGCAGTTAATGGAGTTATGGTGTACCTTTTTGATGGTGAAGCCTGTAAATAGTTTAATAAAACACATACTCAGCTTTTAATAGAACCATAGAATGTATGTGTTTGGTTATGTATAGACATATTAAATTCATCCAGTTCATTTACTGCACCATATTCTTGTTGGCTAGTAATACTTACGGTTTACAACTTGCCACCGGAAAACTATAAAAAGGTCGGAGTTCATTTTCTTACCTATGTACGATCATAATCGGTCCTAATATTCCAAATAGGAATATAGATGTTTGTCTTTGACCGTTGATTGATGAGTTGAAGAAATTGTGGTCATCCAGGTTTTTAATGTATGATGTCTTGAGGAAATAAAATTTTAAATAAAGGAATCTTTGATATAGACCATCAATGATTTTCCTGTGTATGAAATTGTTTATAGTTGGAGCACACATAAAAAATTAACATATCTGTACTATATGAAAATAACAAGGTTTTCACCTTAACAAATGATGATAAAACATCATTTTTGTATTGTCACTGAAGGTTCTTGCCAACTGATCACAAGAAGAGAAACAATATAAAGGACTTATTTTGTAGGTATAATTGAAAGGGATATTGCACCATCAGTATCGCCGGAAGAAGAATTGTATAATGTTGTCTTGTTGTATGAGGACATTGTGTTTGATTTTTAATTTGATAAGTAAAAGTTTTCTGGTTTTGGTGTGACCCATAATTGAGTTAAGCGAAGTATTTTTTAGAAGTTTTCTTATTGAAAGACTAATCTTCTCAGTGGAAGCCCAATCACTTAATGTAAATTTGTTTTCATTGCATGCCCGATAAAAAAATAAACAACAATGGATAATTTTTGAATAATTAATTTCAATGAATGTTTGGAATTTTAGATTTATAAATATTGAGGTTTCTCGTACAATAACATCGATAATGAAATTATCGATGAAAGTGCCTTTGTTTTATTGAAGTCAGGTTTCAAAAAATCCTGAACTAAACCCTACAATTGAGGCATGGTTTAGAAAGTTCAAGGTTAGTATAATATATAAATATAGAATTTTTTTATTATTTTAATTTGGTCAATTTTTTTTTTGTAACATACCCCATTTTTTAAGGAGAAATCTAAGTTATTCAAGTCCATTATCCATGATAAATCACTATTTAATGACTCATTAATTATGATTTTATATATTTTTTAAATTTTCAACCGAGTCTCCCTTGCATCCCTGCCTTTCCAAGTTATCGACAATACTTTTAAAGTTCATAACTAAATCATCATCAATAGTCCAATCATCCTGAATTTCGGTCAATCCACTATTCAGATTATTTTATCTTGATAACCAATGTAACTTAAATATGAAAGCAATTAAAAGTCTATATTGCACAAAAGATTAATACTTACTATACAAATTATACATGTATCGATCTTACAATACTACTTTTGTACATTAATTAAAAGTTGTTAACATCCAGTTTACATATAAAAATGTGAATCCCCATCAAAACAAAAAGGTAATTCACTTTTCTAGTTACATAAGACTATAATTTAATGCATGTACAAGACCTCCTTAGATATGCAAAAAGAAATAAAGCTATGAAAGACTACCTCATGTTGAAACCGTGAAATGCCTAAAATGGTTATGCAAATTAATAAGAATCAACTCTAAGAATGAACATTTCAGAAGAGTTTTTCTTTAAAAGTTCTATCCAATTACAATTCTTACACAATTCTTATTTAGGTTTAACCTCGTGTCTTTTATTCCATTAAAAGATGATGCAATCTTTCTTTTTAACTTCCGGTTATCATTCCTTTCTGGATAACCCCTAATCTAGTTGTCCCAACTGGACGCCCATAACTCTAGCTAACTTATCTTCTAGTCTTTCAATAAAAAATCTTCTTGAGCTCTATCATATTCAGTAAATCCTTTAAATATCATCTAATCCGACAATTCAAAACAATTGCTGATGGTTTCGGCTTTTCCTATTGAAAACCACGTCTTTCTAACATTCTCATTTACAAGTCATCATCTATTTGATATCTTATATAGATATCTAACACTCTGGCACTTTCATTCTAGTGCCAATCAATCCAATTATTCTTCCCAAAACTTTAATTATTAGTAAATGCACCTTAAGTTTAAATTCGATAATGTAACAACATAAATTGTAAAAAGATAACACTTGATGGGGGTGTTCACCACCTATTAGGGGCATGCTGTTGTGTGCCTACACTCATATGCTGGACTGTTTCAGCTCCCTCTCTTGGACCATAACAAGATTCAATTCATAGTCAATAACTCTAATTCATATCGAAATGCCATCTAAAATGTTCATTTATGTCAAGATCCCACATGCACAAACTTACGTATATTCATCTATTCATTTATGTGTTTTTCAATTTCATCATCATAATATTTATTTAAAGTTCTATACCAAAGATAACTTCGTAAGCAAAATAATTATCATTTACTCAAATTAATATAACTCACATAAGCTGAACACTGTTTAGTGTTTCTTTCATAAATCAACAGTTGAAATTTAAATTCAAGTGTGGTTTAATCATTTTGAAATTTAAGAAACACATATTTAGTTGTTAAGAAGGAAACAAAATCAAATTCACTTATTAGCCTACTAAATATTACTCATTTCACACACACATACAATCTATCTATCAAATTACAGCATGATCTATTTGCGGTTGTTGATCCCTAGTTAGAGTTTTATAGCTTCAAATCAAGTAAGACTAGTTTCTAATGAAAATCAACATCTTCAAGCACAACTTTTATGAGGGAATATGCCTAAGCTTCTGTCATTTACTAGTCTCAAATCTAGCTAGAAGTTAATCAGCAAAATCTTCCTTATGACATACAACCATACCCCTCTCTAGTATTTAATTCATATATGGAGTTCTATAACTCCAAATAAAGGAAAAATTGTTTAAATTAAAAGTTAACACATTTATTTACAATTTTCATGAAGGAACATGTTTTAAATTTATTAATATCAGATCCCAAACTCAACTAGAAGTCAGACATCAAATCTGCCCAATAGCTTCCAGCCTGATCTTCCCTTAGTATTTTGTTTATATATGGAGTTCTATAACTCCAAATAAAAAAAATTGTTTCAATTGAAAGGCAATACCTTTACCTATAATTTTTATGAAGAGTCATACTATAAATTTGGTCATTTTCCTTTTTTAATATCAGTTGGAATCTAGATATCAAAACTGTCCAGACTTAAATTCGTAGACATGGCAAATAATAAAATATCTTTCATGCATTCTTTCAATATTTAGACCAACTATTCCTATCTAATATATTTTAAACTTCAACAAACACATTATCAATCGATTATAATCTTTTTTTAAAAGTTAAGTCCCTTCTTCCCTTACCAACACACTTAATAAAATTCTAACTAACTAACTAACACATCCTTCATACATTACACTTTCAACACATATCGTGAACAATAGTTTTCTATACTTATAAAATTCAAAATTCACCTTTTTTTTTTCTTTTTGGCTAAAACCCATAAAAGCCAAATACCATTACTTTTTCTTCCTCAAATCACGTAATTCTCACTTAGCCAAACCTAATTCCATATATATGAATAACATTTCAGCACAAGAAAACAATATATTAAGCAATTAAATTCACATCCAAGTTCTTAACACACACTAACATATCCTATAATGCATGTACCTGATATTTCTTCAAGTTATTCATTTAGGAGGGCTTCCTTACCTTGAGTAGATGACAATTTTAGATGAAGAACAAAAAGAACTTCAAACTCTCTCTAACCCCTCTTTTGAAACCTAACTTTTAGTTGTAGAACTCACCAACTCACCCAATTTCTTATATTACCCTTTTAATGGCTATTCTTATCACTCTAAATCAATTTATTCATGGATTAATTCATCAAGAATTAAGAAAAGTACACCAAAAAACCTTAACCCTTTACTACCACTCTCAAACCACATCGTGGTTTTTTGGAAATCCCAAGGACTTTTTGATTCTCTCAGTTTGGGTAGCGGAAATACATCAGTAGGATTTATAGACCCCATTTATTTTTGCGATTGGAAAATATTTTTGTAAAACTAAATTCAAGTAAAAGTTTTTTTGCTTGAAATTAATTTTCTTAGGTGTTTATATATTGTTTTGATGTGATGATTTTAAAAATAAAAAAAATATTATTTTGATGCATTTCCAAGCAAAAAATACTTTGAAAAATAACCGCTACCATAATACCAAACAAGCTCTTAAAAAATAACTCGAAGCACCATTCGAGCCTGGGTAGTACTATATTTAATCATTTTACAAATTATTTTATGGTTAACAAGATATGTTAGTTCATGCATCTCCTACTAATGCTCATTGGTTGGCTTTTAAGTGCATCTTGTATTATCTATGTCGCACTTTGTTCTTTGGGTTGCATTTTACTTGTCAAAGTGATCTCTCACTTAATGGGTTTAATGATTATGGTTGGACTAGTATTGTTGATCGAAAGTCCACTAGTGGTTATGCTATTTTTCTTGGTCGCAACTTGATGCCTTAGAAATATGACAAACAAACAACACATTGTTGTTCACACTTCTATAGAGGTCAAATATAAAAGTATTGATAATGCTATTGTTGGACTTAAATGGGCTAGATCTCTATTTCATAAACTTAATATTTTTGAAACAACTTCTCATTTTTTCGTGGTTTGATTACTCATGCTTCCATGATATATATTGAGATTGATTTTCACTTTGTCCATGACATGGTTGCTCAAAAGAAACTCCAAGTTCAATTTATTTATTTTGATGATTGGATTGCTAATGTTTTTATTAAACTTCTCTCATCGTGTTGATTTACATTTCTACGATCCAAGCTAGATTATTGTTAATGTGCTTATCAAACCTCTCTCATCATCTTGGTTTACATTTATACTATACAAGCTGGATATGGCTACACTGTTCAACTTTTGGAGGAGTATTAAAACAATATGATCAAATATAATTCTAAACCTAATTATCTGTTGTATTATTAGTATTGCATTTATTATATTGGAATCCATTATACAAAGCTCATTAGGTTTAGATAGGATTAATTATCTACATCCATGTATAGTACACATGTACCTATTTATTATTGAAAAGAATACATGCCAACAGCAACAACAAGATTATAGCTAACAGCAATTTCTTCCCTTTTTTAAAGCTAATTCTCTCCCTTCCTCTAATCACAGGAACAAAGAGATTCGAATGTTGAAGTCATGGTTAGTTATTTATTTATGCGAGTTTGCCATCTCCAATCTTTATCATCTATGTAACATCGTGGTATGTTCATGTGAGAACACAGCAGATTAGTTTCACCAACGTCCTTAAAGCCCCATTAGAGAGTACAACCCACGCGGTCAAAGAGACAGTGGAAGTAGCGATGATGTTAAAATTCCCATGCAAAATAAAGCAAGAGTGGGGAAGAAAACAGACCAGACCGGTGAAAAGGTTCATACAGTCGGGTCACATAATACTGATTAGTGACGATGTCACCACGGCACCGAGAAGTCCCTTTTCTTTCTTTAATTGACATTTCTTATTATCTTTTACTTAATCATGTTAATGAAGCTAGCTAAGTAAACACTAATCCATGTAGACCAAACTGCCACAAGCTGGTTTACAAACACACTGTCACAAGCACAAACACACACTAAGCAATGGTCTTGTACAAAACAATTAATCATACAGATAACCTTTTTCCATGCAAGAGGAGAGGCCACTAATCTCTTTTTTCCTGGCACAGAGCCACAAAGAATCTTATAGATTAAGAAACATCGCCTTCTATTCTATGAACCCTAAAACGCAATAAAAAACAAAAAGGTATCAAGCTAGAACAAACAAGCACTGAGTTACGATATAAATAGCTATATAAAGTCCTCTCCTTTATTCTTGGTCTTCATTCCTTCTTCACCATCTCTCTCTCTCTTTCTCTCTCTCTCATTTCTTTCCCTGTAGCTTCTCTCTGCAAAGAACTTCTTCTTATTGATGTGATTCTCCACTAGTATTATCTAACAAAAAAATCACTCCATCAACCTTTACAAAAGGAGAAAGCTCATATAGGAACCATGGATTTTTCTTCCATCCCAGCATATCTTGATCCAGCCAACTGGCAACAAGTAAGTGTTTATTCAATTTTTGGTTCTTAAGGTTTCTTATCCTAGAAAGCCAAAATTCAAAAGATAAAAAACATTCCGGCTACTTTCCTCCCCCTCCCTTTTTTTTTTCTCCCCTTATATCTTGTTCTGAATATACTAGATATTTGCTTTTTCTCTATTTTGCAGCAACCGAATCACCAAACTGGAGTAAGTAGCAGTACGGCCACCCAGATTCTTCCACCTCCACCACCCCCACCCCCACAACCTCATGGAAGTGGAGGTGCAGGATCCATCCGTCCCGGTTCTATGGCAGATCGAGCACGGATGGCAAACATACCTCTGCCGGAGGCAGCATTAAAATGTCCAAGATGTGAATCAACCAACACCAAGTTTTGCTACTTCAATAACTACAGTCTCACCCAGCCTCGCCACTTTTGCAAAACCTGTAGAAGGTACTGGACTAGAGGAGGTGCCTTAAGGAGTGTCCCTGTTGGAGGAGGCTGCAGGAGGAACAAGAGAAGCAAGGAAAGCAGCTCAAAATCTCCAATAAGTGGTTACCGTCAAACCGGTTCCTGTTCCTCGAGCACCGTCTCTTCCAACAGCGGAACCAGTGATACATTTGGTCTTGGACCACAGGTTCCGCCCATGCGGTTCATGGCTCCACTTCACCATCATACTGAATTTGCTTCTGGTAATATTGGGTTAAATTATGGCGCGCTTTCCAAAACTCTTGTTGGAGGAGCAAGTGACCTGAATTTTCAAATGGGTAGTGCTTTAGCTAGTGCTGGTCTTGGTGGTAATGGTGGTGCTGGAGGTTCTCTTTTGTCAATGGGCGGTTTTGACCAGTGGAGGATGCAGCAAGGACAACAATTACCCTTTTTGGGAGGATTGGATTCTTCTGCTTCTGGGTTATACCCATTTGAAGGTGGTGCTGAACCATCTGGTTATGGTGGTGGAGCTGATCATATAAGGCCAAAGATACCAAGTTCTACAGGTACTCCGTTAGCTTCTGTGAAAATGGAAGACAATCAGGAATTGAATATGTCAAGGCAGTTCTTGGGAATTCCAGGGAATGATCAGTACCCGGAGTGGTACTTCATGGACAGATCTTTCTAGTTTTAGTTCTTCTTCCACTAGCAATCCTTTATAGATTTTGTCTATGGTTTTGTGTGGTGAAGCTCCGGGGTTTTTTTTTTTGTTTTGTTTTTTTTGTCATTGGGGTTTGTGGAGGTAGCGCTCTTCAGCCAAAGAAAACTAAAGCAAGTGGGATATAGTACCTGCCTCCTCTTGGTACGATCTATAATCATGATTAGCTGGAATATGATTCAAGGACTTTGCAATTAGAGTTTAAGTAGAGAAACCCTAGAATGGTTTTGGTCTAATTTAATTACTTTTCCCCCCCTTAATGTACTATGAAGACATTAATGTATTAGCATGTTTAAACCCAGCAGAGTACTGTATGAATCGATGGAGATTGTACCAGATTATCTTCTTAGCAATTCCATTAACAAAAAAAACTTCATTAATTATATGTTGTGAATGAAGATTGTATGCTGGGAACGATCTCTTGTGGAGCTCAGAAGGAACTCAAAGATGGTCCAATTCAGTTCGTGTTCGAGTCCAGACATGATTTAATTAGGTCTAAATAGAGATTCTGAGTTCATGGCCTGTTTCTTTCTTTCTTTCTTTCTTTTTGGTGTATTTGTCTTGCATCTTTTGAACTTTCTTCTGGTTACTAGGCGCCATATTCTCTTGCTGGCTAGTCTAAAAAATGTGGTGCATAATATAGAAATTCAGCTGTATGCTAGCATATGAGATGCTCTTATATGTTGATATTCAAGAATTATGTTTCTCTCGAAGTGTGGCAGACTTATTTTTGAACCATTCACAGATTTTGTATTCGTCTACATGGTAAATCAAGTGGAGAGAGCAGTAGAAATCAAGCTGGCTCACTTAAAAGAAAAACACTAGCCTGTCCGATTTTCCACAAAGCCAATATTGACGCGATGGCTCTTAACTGTGTATATTTTCAAGCAATTTTAACTGTCATGGTACGTATATATCAAATTAAAAGATGTGCTTTAAAAGATCTTGAAAAAAGCCAACTTTGATTATTCTCAAACCTGATCTGCTTTCGTCTTTTTTTGAAAATGGGTCGCATTAGATACTAATAGAGTGTTATTTTTAAATTTACTTCCAGTTTCTTTCGATGCGTTCATTTTAAAGGTTGAAAGATGGACTTGCAGTAACTATTAGATAGAATTTGTTTCAATAAATTAAACATACTTAATCAGCATATTTGAGGCAAAATTTAAAGTATTTCTTAATTAGTAATTACTTTTAGAGTTAAAAACTTTATTGAAAATAATTCTTCTCTTTAACATGAAATACAGAACAAATTATAAATGAGAAACCAATCTTAAAAGAACAAATTATAAATGAGAAACCAATCTTAAAAATCCTTGATTGACATATTTGCCGTGAAATTTAAAACCTTCTATCCCAAATTTAAAGAATAAAAATAAAATATTGTCTTATAGTTTATTTAGTGGGAAGTTAAAAGGTTATAAATAAACCTTAACAAAATGGTATGGGTTTAGCCTAAATGTGTGTGCTCGGCTCGAGCACGGTCACGAGTTTTATTTTATATATTTTTTCTCACCTCATATATTCAATGTTTTCTTCTTTTTTTAACGTTGTTTTATGCTTTGGTTTTCCTTTCTAATTTAGAGTTTAGGTTCTTTGTTAAGAGATACTTAATCTACATTATTTCTTATTCGTAGACCTTGTTTAGAAGTGTATCTAAATAAAGTGATGTTTATCAAATTTTTAGAGATTTATTGCAAACATTCACACAAAGTGAGAGCAATAAAGTTTTAAGAATAAATTATTCATCCTTAGTAACTAACAAAGCTTCATCAATTTTCAAGTGCTTCAACACGTAAGTATTCTTATTTGATTTTGTTTAATCTAATACATGAAAATGCATGCTAGGATTGTTTTTAATCTTTTATGTTTCTTTGGATATATAATTATTATACATGCTAGAATCTTTATATACTCTATATTATTTGTAAGTTTGCCATGACATAAAAAATGCATATTTATAGTTTCAACATGTATTAACACTGGAATTTCTTTAAATATCTAATTTATTTATAATGCTTTTGTTATGCTAAATTAATTAAACAATACTGCTCACGTCTAATTATTACAACCTGGTTCTTCTCTAACCAACTCAAATTCATTTAATATATATTAATACAAAATTAAAAGAGAAGAAGATTTCATTTTACCCCTCCTCTCAAAATACTATTCATAGAATATTTTTTTTTCAATTTTAATTATATCTTTCAACATTAAATTTATTGGGGATTGAGATTCATATTTTTTTTTATAGAGTTATTATAGTCTCATGATTAGGATCATGGTGAGTTAACTCAATTTTTTTTTCTCCTTTTCTAATTGAATTTTCTAATTAATTGGTGGGTAAACCCGGATTAACTTGAGTTATTTTTTTGTGTTTTTTTTCAATTGATTTTTTCAACACTGGGTTGATTGATAATTTAGATTCATAATTTATTTTCTATTGAGTTATCCCGGTATCATAACCCAAGTTACAGATTTGGTGGTTAAACCAGGTTGACTTGAGTCCTTTTTTATGCCTTTTTTTTATTTTTTTAATTTTATCATTCAACATTGAATTTATTGGGAACTAGACTTCATAATTTATTTTAATTTACTTTGTATAGAGTTATTATAGACGTCTCATAACCCAGCATGCAAATTGATAAGTTAATCCAAACTGACTTGAATTGATCCAATATATTACTGTTTTAATATGTATATAAAAAATATCATTTTTAATATATATTTTGAGCCAAACTAAGTTCCTATATGTCATCCGACTTTCTTTTGAACCCGTCGAGGTGATCAAGTCACATCGTATTAATCCCTACACAGTTTTAATTTTTTTCTACTACAACTTTTTTAACAATGTCTATATATATTTTTTTATTAAAAAAATTAATTTGACCTGTAGCACGGATAATTAATGATGTGCATGTATATATATAGAAAGTGGAAACTGCTATATTCTTGTATAAAAACATTTCAAGATTGAGCATATTAAAATAGAGTAGAAGTGCATTTAATTAGCAATGATGCTTGCGTGCTTAGCTACTGATCGTATACAAGTTACATAGGTTTTTTTTAATTTAACGATAAAAGATATTTACACGTTAAATAAAATAAAAAATGATTTTAAAAACACATCTATATCCAGAAAACAAACAGCAAGTCCAAAATTAAAGCTAAAAAAAACAAGGAATGAATTGGTTGCGGGCAACACTTTATTTTTTTCTTAGGGCTCAAGTTACAAAGAATATTTGCGCTTTGAATTAAGTAACAAAGGCGCGTTTTTTGATGTTATTGAGATGGTTGAAAACATGATTGGGCAATCACATGGTCAAATATCCCTTCTTACGTACAAAGCACAGCCACAGGTAGCTTCATTTGAGCTGTGTCTTCAGCTTTGAAGGAATATTTTAGACTGCTTTAACGACCCCCCATGCAATTTATAAGTGTTTTTAATTATTTAGACCACCAATTTCTTTCATTACTATATTTGTCGATGGATATATATTGATTATTAACATGTCAAGCTCTTTCCCTTTTTGTGTTATGAATAAATATAACTAACTACATGAGATCCGCCTAGAGTTTAGTGACTTCCAACTCTCTCTTTTCCAGTTTCCATGCTTTTTTATTCACTTGACCTAGTAGTGTTCATACCCAGAGAGAGATCTTTATCATTTTTCTTACTCATTAAAGTATTTTTTCATAATATTACTATTACATTCTCATTAAACAGAGTTTGTAGCTCTCTAATTAGTGAAAATTAAAAAAAATGAAAATATATATATATATATATATATATATCCCCATATAGCATGCATATAAATATATAACACCACATGTGATCGACGACAACTATGCATTTTACCACAATTCTCTCGATCCGTTCGCTTTATCTCTTTAGGACGCTTAACTCGGATTGAAAGTAGAAAAAGAAGAGAAGCAATGGTAAGAGAAACCCTAATCAACTTTAATAAAAGTTCTCTCTTTTCGTTTATGTCTGTGTGTTTTCCCTTTCTTTTTGTTTCTTAAATCCCTAGAAATTAAACCCTTAATTCTAATATTGTCATGCCAATTTTGAGTGAAAAACCGTCCTCGATTTCCAAGTTTTTTGGTGTCAAATTTGAGCTCTAAACATGAGATAAAGATTTTAAATTGAAATAAGTTTGACAGAAAATTAAAAAGGGCAGAGAACCTTTAACTTGAGTTTTGGTTTGGGCCCCTCGTTAGAAAATTTTAGTGTTTTAAAGACGATAAAGAGTTGAGTGTTTGGTGGTCGTTGGTTGCACAAAGGGAAGGAATTGAAGATGGCATAACTCAAAGAATCCACCAAGTCCAGGGATTTGCAGGTATTAATTATGCCACAATATATCACTCTTGAGGGGCAATTTAGATATTAAAAAAAATTATGTGTTGCAATATATCATAAGATAAAATGTAATTAAATTGTTGTCACACTCAAAAAAAAAAAAAAAATATATATATATATAACACTCAATTCCATAAAATTAAGACAAAACAACATGAATAAATTGTATTTTCTAAAAGAAGAAAAATGTTAATTAAAATCTATTTGATATTCCGATAATGATTGTTTTTTAAAATATTTTTTGGTTAAAAATATATTAAAATAATATTTTTTTTTATTTTTAAAAACTTATTTTTAACACCAACATATTAAAATCATATTAAAAAATTAATTTAAAATAAAAAATAAAATTTCTCAGAAAATACTTTTAAAACATACAACAAAAATTGCTTTTAGTGTAATTAAAAACCTTATTGCTTTTAGTGTAATTAAGAACCTTATTGGGTTGGAGGTCAAGAATTTAGTGCTTGGAAATGGAATGGAAATGTCTTGACAGATTCTCAATTTAACGCCCAGAGAAAGCGCGTGTTAGTTTCACGACTAACTAGGTGACAAAGTACTGTTTTGTCAGTATGTGGACCTGAAAGTGGCGCTCGGTCCTAGTGATTCAGTACTAGATGGCACGCGCTTCATTGTTGCGTGCATGGAAGTCTGATATACCGATCTCTTCGTACGTTGTTACATATACGATCCGCCTTGATTTGCTCTCTATTGACTCTGTGTACTTCAAAGTTCTAACTGAAATCATTTGAGTTTTACACTGCTATTATTAGTCGTGTCTTTGATTTTGCTGTTAAAATATGTTTTAATTTGTTTTTTTGTTATTTTAAATTATATCTTTAGATTATTTTAATGTATTGATATTAAAATCAAATTTTAAAAATATTATTCTTTGATTTTCCTATGAAAAAAAAATCAAAAACACTACTTGCAAGGCATATAATTAAAGGAATATCAAATTATTCTCCGGCCCTGCACATTAACCCGATTGAGCTGCTATTTGTCGAAGCAGCTCGGAATTTGACAATTTAAGTTGCCGACAAATCTGTGAAGATGTTCGGGGAAAGCCGGACAGAATATGGGCGGTATAGCGCAACCGGGTAAAATAAGCAAAAGAGAATTCTTGACCTAAAGATCCTCAAAACAATAGAAAAGGAAAAGAAATGAATAATCCCTCTCGGTCTCTAAGAAACTTCTTTCAACTGCATGCCTCCATTTATTAATCGTATTATATTCCAATTTCCAACGGGGATCGGTCATTGGTCATCTTCAAAGAAAGGAATCTGGGTGTTTCGGACCTTGCTTTTGCAACAACCAAGGCTGCTTCGCAACAAGGAATAAAGCACATCCAAGAAAAAGCCGTTTAATCTCTCTGGAACGCGAATACTCATATGATATGTCGGTCGGTCGCGTTCAGCAATCAAGGGAAGGCAAGTTGTTGCAGGCCAGGATCCCCAGAAATTTCCATGTCGAAATGTGAGCATCGATCTTCTATATTGCCTTGTCTCCATGTCTATTTAGTATCCATAAAGAAAGCAGCTAGCTAGCTGGTACGCCCCTCTGTACGAGAGAATTTAGTACGAAGAAGCGCCATCTTTCGAAGGCTGGCTCGGAAATCCAAGCTAGAACCAATCCATATCTATCATGTCCATGTCCAAAACCATCTATTTCTGTGATGCTCAAAAACGTGATTTTAATGTTGATGCCCACATGCATATGGATTCTCTGCAATTCTCTATCTCTCTCAATTTCTCATTACTTTACTCTATGCGTACTGGTACACAACAACAGAATATATAGTATAGCAGCTTTGGCCACTTTTGCAACGTTCTTCTGGTAACATGATCTATGATGAGAGTGCTAGCTAGTGGCACAGATGAGGTGGGGGGAAAAAGTGAGAGACTAGCTCTTCTATGATTCCTCACGCTCTCCAACTTGTGCTCCATCACACAGCATATGTCTCCGTGTGTATTATTCTTATAATTATTCTGTGTGAGTTAATTTTTAACATAAAAAATAAGGTGACGATGTTATGAATGTTTTTCAATGACAAATTTCTTTATTGAAAAATAAAAATATAATGCTCGCTTTTAATTTAATGAATAGATAAATAAAAAAACAGTTGTGAACTCTAATTAATAATGATCTTCACAAAAAA
>Ga0325405_1001502_pt1 | contig 23683 bp, 20 predicted proteins | sample PopdelMetagenome_21_FD_205663 | JGI IMG/M metagenome (GOLD analysis project Ga0325405, IMG submission 205663) | Populus deltoides microbial communities from Bellville, Georgia, United States - Xylem-Control-R2 | ecosystem: Host-associated > Plants > Phyllosphere > Stem > Wood/Secondary xylem...
GATAAATAGAACCTCTCTTTTTCTCAGCAATTAAGTACTGGTCTGGGCGTACTTAGGACTGGGTAGATTATGTTGAAAATTCAAAACAATGATTTTATTAATAAATGTTACTAACTAAAATCAATCCATTTTAAAATATTGACTTCCGGGATCTTTCTCACCGTAAATCAAGGCCAGCTGAGAATCGAGATAGAAAGAAAATCAAAGTATCCGGGTCTAACTAACCACGAAAGCGCTTTCAAAATTTTTCTTTTCTTTTGTTTTTTGTCTGCCCTCGGCGGATTCGTGTGACCAGGCCATGATGGGTAAAGGTTAAAAAATCTACATGGAAACTGGGGATTCGGTCCAAGAACAAGCCAACCATTAAAGACCCAAGAATAGTCCTCGCCTAAATTGACCAAATATCACTCACAAATACAATCCACCATTATTAACTTTTATACGCACAAATTTAAATTTTCGAAAAAGGAGCTCCTAATAATAAGAGAGAGAGGGGGGGATATATAGGAGAGAAAGAGGCAGATTAAAGATAAGCCATTAACTCCGCACCAGTTTCGCCCAGTAACAAGCCTTCATTTCAGTGCCCAGCGAACACCATCTATCCTCAGTTTATTCTTTCCCTTCATCTTTATCAGGTACTTTAACCATTTGTAACACATAAACAAGAAATTGTTTTTTCTTATAAACAGAAGGCCCGTATATTCAGGGAATCTTGCTTAAAGTTTTCTGGTTCTTGAATTTTGAACATAGAGAAAATGGAATTCCGCGTGGAAGAAAGAGCCTTGAAGTCAAGTCTACTTAGAGAACTAGATACAAAAACAACCAGCGAACAAGCTTTCTGGGAAGATTTCTTGGTTCTGAATACACCTGGTGTTATTTCATGTGATCAAGATTTCTCAGTTGATTGTTTCCTGGACTTCTCTAATGGTGAATTCAAAGATGGTTATGTACAAGAACAAGAAGAAGAGAAAGACTCTATTTCTGTTTCCTCTCAAGACCGTGTTGATGATGATTTTAACTCTAATTCCAGCAGTTTCTCTGATTCTTTTCTCGCAAGTGAACTTGCTGTACCAGTAAGTTAAAAGGATTGAATGTTGTCCATTTTTTCCCTTTTTTAATGACTTTTTGTGTTTTTAATGAAACCCATGTTTTGTTTTTTTGACAGACTGATGATATTGCAGAGCTTGAATGGGTATCTCACTTCGTGGATGATTCCGTGTCTGATGTCTCTCTTTTGGTTCCTGCCTGTAAAGGATCATCAAAACGCCATGCAAAGAACCGGTTTGAACCAGAAACCAAACCTACTTTCGCAAGAACTTCTTGTCTTTTTCCTTCACGGGTTCCCTCCAAGGCGAGAACCAAAAGGTCCAGACCCACTGGTCGGACCTGGTCGGCTGGGTCGAACCAATCAGAGACACCGTCATCTTCAACATCATCGACCTCGTCAATGCCTTGTCTTGTTGCAACCAACACGGTTCAGACAGCTGACTCGTTATCGTGGTTGAGTGAACAGCCGATGAAAAATTCAAAGAAAAGACCGGCGGTTCATACCAGTGAGTTAATGGCTTCAACCCAATTTCAGCGTCGGTGCAGTCATTGCCAGGTCCAAAAGACCCCACAGTGGCGAACCGGTCCCCTTGGTGCCAAAACTCTATGCAATGCTTGCGGGGTTCGTTATAAATCCGGTCGGCTCTTTCCGGAATACAGACCGGCATGCAGCCCTACCTTTTCGAGTGAAGTTCACTCAAATAGCCATCGAAAAGTGTTAGAGATGAGAAGGAAGAAGGAAGTTGCTGGAGCCGAGCCCAGGTTGAATCAGATGGTTTCTAGTTTTTGAAGGTTAATGATAGGATGTAGCCATGTAGGCTTATTCTGAACCAGAGTCAAACCCAGTTTAGATGTAGTCCGGTTTTTTAACCTGAAAACCCGGTTTCAGCAAGTCCGTTTCTGCTTGCGGGCTGCAGACTTGTAATTTGTCACCGGAAGGACAGTTCCACCCTGGTTTCTAGGGATGTTCTCCTATCTCTAGTCTTATCCCTGGTACTTTTTTTAGTGTTTCTTTTAGTTTTGTTTTTGTTTTTTACTTTATGTTTAGGGCTGATGAATAGAGAGGGTTTTAGAATAGTCAGTTGAAGGGTAATATTTACTACCTGTTTATTTTTGTTTTTTAAAAGTATTTTTTTGATAAAATTTAAATTTTTTAAAATTTTTTATTAATTTTAAATTAATATATTTTTAATATTTTTAAATCATTTTAATGTGCTGATATCAAAAATAATTTTTAAAAAATAAAAAAATATTATTTACATGTATTTTAATATGAAAAAATATTTAAAAAACAACCATAATCAGACTACTAAACACATTCTTAGTCGTTGCCTATTCTTGATTTAATATTCCCAGAATTTTCTGTCTATTTACTGTTTGCCTGTAAAATGCCCTTTTTTGTCATCGGCTTTGAATATTCAAAACAACTCAGCAATTACCTTAGACTATACAAAAATTGGATTGATGTAGACAATTTAGGCAGGAAAACATGGTGGTGTTAGATTTCGGACCACCTAAACTTTTCAAATTTTGACGTTTGCTGCTTAGCCAAGTGGGTGAACTATGAATTGTTTAGTGGCATGCTGACTCAGACCCATGCTCCCAGTGACAAGACCAAGGACGAACAAGTCAAGGGTCATCACCGCTTTCAATAATATTTATTTCCATAGACAACCTTGACTTGCTCGTGCTAGGTAAGCAATTGGTGCAACTACATGTGGAGACTGGCCCTCCTTCTGAGGCCGACGGTGGTGGCCGTATCTCCTGGGACGGGAGCTACCATTATTGCGATGTGGGACACCATTTTCATCCATGTCTTCCACGAGAGCATGATGTTTAATCTAAGTGGTTAAAAAAGAATTCTTTCCCAGTTTAATTTCTTTAATTTAAATCCTAAAAATCAACATTTAGAAAAACTGGTTTCTCTTGAACGATACCACTCCCATCTGTCTAAAAGATAATAGATTCTCACAGGGGTGATGATGATTTAGGGCAAGTAAATTGCCAGCATAAAAATGATAGACTCCAGGAAGAAATTCCTTTTCCTTGTAGCCGTAAGCTTAAGAATGAATTCCGGGGATGATCATGATCCCGTCACCTTGCTTTCATGCACAGGAGGAGATTCCGTGACTAGACAGTAACTGGGGGCCATCGATTTGACTGGACTTGGAGATTTTTGTAGGGCTATAAGATTGTAAATATTTCTCTCGCATATCATATCTTGTTTCTCGTAAATCTTTTTCTTTCAAAGAGTCATTCTGGAAATCATACGAACTGTTCATCGTCTACCTTTCGCAGTTAAAACGTTTGGAGTGCCCTTGAAGGTTTAATCATGGTCATGGGCATTTTCTATGTGGGCTAACTAAATGGAGGGGCAGGCTACTTCAGAGCAGAGCTACACTCGAGCTGCAAAGGAGAAGGGGTAATCATTGAATCCAACTAATGGGATTTTATCAATAAGATAAATCCGGTGCATAAATGGATGGACAGAGTTTTATTTATTTATTTTTTGCCAAGTCCATCTAGCTTTTCAACATATTTTATTACCTTTATGTATAGTAATTAAACCCCATTTAAAGTGAGGTTGGAGTAGCAGTAATAGGTTGCATATATTAACCTAGGCCAATCATTTTATTTTGTAAAAACAATATTAAAATAACTTTTTTTTTCAATATTAACAAAATTTTGACAATCTCGATCAATTTATATATATATATATATATTTTATATATAAAATCCAATATTTACTGGATTAATCTGCTGGGTTGCTCGGATTTTAAAGATGATTAAAAGAAAAAAAGAAGGGTTAGACTAGAGACTTTAATCGCATGACCATCGAATTATTTAGACTCGAACGTTTTCGGGGCTATTACTATTTTTATTTCTTTTATTACGCATGTAATTTTTCATTTTTCCAGTTGGAATTTACCTTTAACCAACTGCAAGATCTTGCCTGTTCACTTCTAGGCTGGGCCGAGTGGCTGGGCAGGCTACCATTTTAGAGACACCCCAAAAGCCCACTTCAGCGCACTCCTCCCACAAGTGTTCCTACAAAATGGGCCTGGCTAATATGGATCCAACTCCATGGGATCTTCTTACCGAAGGAAGATGATTTCTCATTTCCGCATACAATTGCACAGTAATGTTAATCTCAAGGAATATTCCTGTGGAACTCTCTTTTTGAAAAACCCCAGGGAAGATAAATTATTATTATGTTAGAAATTGCGTTCCCATGTTTTTCGTGAGGAAATAAATATATTTAAATTATCTCAGATATTGAAAAATGGATCCTGCTGAGAAATTCCATAAATTCAATAGTAATATTAATTTAATTCACTTTTTTCAAAGAAAATCTCGTGCATTAAATGAGGATCTCATGCATTGAGCAAGTGAATCTGATACGTAAAGTTAGGATATCATATATTTAATAAGTGGATACAGTGTCAGAGCCCCCAGCAGCCACTGCTTAGCATTACCAGAACTATCGATTCGAGTAAAAAGCTAATTTTGTTCAGTATTTTTTCTCAAAATTATGTTCCAAATCACCTCTTACATGCAACGCTACAGTCTAATGTTAAATCCCATAAATCTGACGGTTGAATTTTTTTTGTAAGAAGTGATTTCGACAAAACCTTTAAATGTAATTACCTCGGTTCCTGACTAGTTCTTACAAGGAAAGAAAAAAACAAAAAGGAAAAAAGAATTGAAAAGAAAAGTAGGTTACACAGATAAGATGAGAGTTTTCTTCCCTTCTTTCCACAACTGTCGCCTGCTGACATTTATCTCACAGGTATCACTGCCTCCCCGTTCAAGGCAAGAAATCTAAGAGAGGAGCATTGCTTGGGTCAGTCATTATTCCGAAACCAAATACACACACACACACATGAAATCGAGCATAGAACGCTAGTCAGGTCTATCACTTTTCTTTGGTTTGCTCAACAGATTATGCAGATTCGGTGTCGAATCCTCGGGGGCCAAAAATGCATCCAGTTGGGAATATAGAATTCGGAAACAATCCCAGTATTTGACCTTTTCATTTTTAATAATATATTGGAGGAGTTGTGTTTGGTAAATGGTATGTGCATCAGGAGAAGTTTTTATTCCATTCTGTAATCTGATTTCTGTTCCACTTCCTCGAATGGGAAGAGTGTATCCCATCCAGTTTTGTTTGATAGGTGACGAGGACTGTGCACTTGTGCTAAAAAAGCACAAAACAGAAATGGAGCCAAGTGGTGCCCATTTACTGGTGTCAACAGCAATTTGGTATTTTATTTTTGAGTTTTAAAAATATTTTTAAAATAATTGTATTTTTTTTTATATTAATATTTTTTTAGTGTTTTTATATTATTTTAATATGTTGATATCAAAAATAATTTTTTAAAAAATATTATTTTAATATATTTAAAAATAAAAAAACATTTTAAAAATCAATCACGCCACATACAGCACACCTGAAAGTATGGAAAGTCAAGTGAGTCTCCAAATGTGGCCATGGAATTCTACCACGTACCTTGAAGCTGTTACATTCTCATATAAGCAATTTTCCTAAAGAGATACCTTTTATAGATACCAGTAATCAACCTATCAGTACTATAAATGCATCCACTCACTGGGCAATGCACGTTACCCCAAAAAGTCACATTTGTGCCAAACACCAAGACACACGCATGGATTCTCCCCTACTCCAATCTCTTCAATCTCCATCCACGCTCTTCATCTTAGCCTCCCTATTTGTCTCCATGATCTTATGGTTTCTAATTCGTAAAAAGCTCCCGTACCCTCCTGGACCAAAAGGGTATCCGATTATAGGCAATTTGGGTATGGTTGATCAACTGACCCACCGTGGTTTAGCTAGCCTCTCTAAACGATATGGCGGGCTCTGTCACCTCCAAATGGGAGGGCTTCATGTCGTGGCTGTGTCAACACCAGAAATAGCCCGAGAAGTCCTTCAAGCCCAAGATGCTGTCTTTGCGAATAGGCCTGCAAATGTTGCAATTGTCTACTTGACTTATGATAGAGCAGATATGGCCTTTGCCAATTACGGTCCGTTTTGGCGTCAAACTAGAAAAATCTGTGTCATGAAGCTCTTTAGCCGAAAAAGGGCTGAATCATGGGCCTCCGTGAGAGATGAAGTGGAATTTACTGTTAGACAGGTATCGGAGAAAACCGGTGAACCGGTTAATATCGGTGAACTAGTGTTTGCGTTAACAAGAAGCATAACGTACAAGGCTGCTTTCGGGTCATCTTCGAATGAAGGGCAAGAAGAGTTCATGGAAATTTTGCAAGAATTTTCAAAGCTTTTCGGAGCTTTTAATGTTGCTGATTTCTTCCCCTGGCTGGGTTGGGTTAATGCACAAGATTTCAATAAGAGGCTAGCCAAGGCTAGAAATTCTCTAGATGGGTTCATAGATACAATCATCGATGAACATATAGCCAAGAAAAACAACAGAAAAAGTCTCAATGCCAAAGATGAAAATGAAGAGGTGGACTCAGACATGGTTGATGAATTGCTAGCTTTTTACAGTGAAGATGCTTCAAAAAATGATTTTGATGAATCAAGGTCCACTGTCAAGTTCAATAAAGATCACATCAAAGCTCTCATTATGGTAATGAATCATTTTACTCTACGATATTCTCTTATTTATTATTTATTTTCGTCATCAAAGACATAAATTTAAAATCAAAGCAAGCCAGATTCTTATTTATTACAAGAAGCACCCATTCATGACATCATTTTTAACTTTCGATCTTATCTGTTAAAGATTCTTGAAAAATTACATGCGTTTTCATGAACAAATGGCTGGTTTTTAATGGCAGTTGAATTCTGATTCTCTCATTATACGCGCTCTCATTTTTTAAAAATTAAAATCGAAATAATTTTCGGGATAATTAAGAGTATGCTTGTGAAAATATATAAAAAAAATCCCTTTAATGTTTGCGTTCCTATTCTTTCCACCAAGACCTAGTTCAATGGATTTGAGATATTGACAGATTTGGTGTTATAGAAACTCAATCCTTACAAAAGAAGTAGGTATTTAAGTGAAAAATATTGTAGACATAATTATAGGAACCTTATATAAAAGGTTATGCATTTATGGTCAAGATTTAATTTTTATTATAAGATTATACAAACAAAAAAAAAACTTTATGCTAAGAAGTCCATGTATAAAAACATCAACTCTTTAAAAACCTTCGATAAACTATTTCACCCTGGCAAGATACTTATATTATAATGTATTTAAATGCTAATATGTAAATATTCTACCTCACCTCTTAATTAAAAAAAATATCCAACGTAATTGATACTTTATTTTGACTACCAATTCTAAAAATGTTTTACAATAAGCAAATAAAAAAATATTATAAATTTTAAAATAATAGAATTACGTACATCAAGCTTTCCAAATTATTAAACTGTTTTTCTTTTTATTTATTTATAAGGGATCTTCGGTTACGTTTGAGTCATTTGAGCAAAAAGATTCATAAACTCTTGTGATTTCTTCTGATTTTCGACTATTATATATCAAATGACAATTTGATTTATGTTCTTGGCTTCATATAAAATTATTCAAATTAATTTGAATTATGACATATTTAATTCAATTAAAATTCTAATAATTCATTTTAAAACAATCTATCAGAAATCAGTAAAAGTATTATAGATAAACATTAACTTGTGCCTTTACATGCAGGATGTCATGTTTGGTGGAACTGAAACTGTGGCGTCGGCAATAGAATGGGCAATCGCAGAGTTAATGAAGAGTCCAGAAGACCTCAAGAAAGTCCACCAAGAACTCATGGACGTGGTTGGCTTGAACCGGACAGTCCATGAATCAGACCTTGAAAAACTTATCTTTCTCAAATGTGCAATGAAAGAAACCCTACGTCTCCACCCTCCGATTCCTCTCCTCCTCCACGAAACAGCTAAGGATACTGTCCTTAACGGGTATAGAATCCCGGCAAGATCACGTGTCATGATCAATGCATGGGCTATCGGGCGTGACCCGAATGCTTGGGAAGACCCGGATAAGTTTAACCCTAGTAGGTTCTTAGATGGGAAGGCGCCGGATTTTAGAGGGATGGATTTTGAGTTTCTTCCATTTGGGTCGGGTCGGAGGTCTTGCCCTGGCATGCAACTCGGTCTGTATGCATTAGAGTTAGCCGTGGCACATTTGCTTCATTGTTTTAATTGGGAGTTGCCCCATGGAATGAAGCCTGCTGAGCTTGATATGAACGATGTGTTTGGACTCACTGCACCAAGGGCTGTTCGACTTGTTGCTGTGCCAACTTACAGGTTGAGTTGTCCCCTTTGAAAGGGAAGGAAGGGGAAGATGGTGGTGGTTAATTTTATGCCGTTGTTTCAAGAAGACGGCGGCGGGGGGGAGACATGTGCTTTCTTTGTTTGTCTAGGAAGTGGATAATGGTTCCTTATTTCTTTAATGTTTCTCTACCTGATTAATAAAACCATGTTGTTTATTGTTTCTTATATAGTCACAATATTTATCATATTTTTAAATGCTTGATCTCCAACGTGCTCTTTCCATCGAAAAGACAGAATAAACCAGGACTATCTGTTTTTTTAATTATATTATCTGTTTTTTATATATATATAAAGAATTGATTCCAAAAAAGTCATTTTTTTTTTGGTGTTTTGTTCTTTTATGGTGTTTGTGTCTTTTTGTTTTTTTTTAAGTGTTTGAGAGGGTAACAATTTTTTTTTTAGTGGTGTTTGAGAATAATAGATGTTGCTTTTTAAATGTGATTTTTACTTGGAAATATATTAAAATAATATTTTTATTATTTTTTAAAATATTATTTTTAATTTTCAGCATATCAAAATCAAAATAATATAAAAACACCAAAAAATAATTAAAAATAAAAAACATTTTTATAACACAAATAAATAAGGATAATTAAAGCTTCTTCTCAAGCTTTGATTTGAAATTGAAAAGGAATACAGAACCCCACTGGTTGTGTCTGAATTCATAGTTAACAGGGTTTATGCACAAGTTTTTTCGTAATGAATGGTTGGAATTCACAACATCTAAAGGACTTGTTACAATATACATACATACATACATACATACATACATATATATATATATATATATATATATATATATATATATATATATATATCTGATTTCGTTTTCTGTGTTTTTTTTTTTTTTGGTTATCGGTTCTCAACTAATCCACCAACATCACATTCGTAATTCGCAAGCCCACCGGTCAAACTCTCAATTCTTCATTGAATGGTTCAGATAGATGCATCATGAAAACTCTATTAAAAAAATCCCGACAAATGACATGCCCATCAGTGTTCTGGGATGACGATAGGAGTAGAATAACAACCATTCGCATATAAGAACTTGAGACCAGTCTCAAACGATATTTAGCAAAGAGGCAAAAAATAATCAAAATATGCATTTTGAAATCGTTTAATTTCATTATAAATTGAAAAATGTGTTGTCAGGGGCAAGGTTTATTATTGAGAGTATGTAGTAATAATAGATCGATGAAAATTACATGTAATGCCTTGCTGGGTTTGGAGAATGATATCAACAAGATGGTATTAGAGATGCCTACAGCTTATAAATATACTAGAAAACGGTTTTCAATCAATCCAAATACCAAAGCGCAGCTAAAAACAATCTCGGCCTCAAGCCATTTGCCACCAAACTGCTAAAGGGTCCAGAAAATGGATCCCCCACGTGGACATATAGTTTCAGGCATAAGGTATTTTGTACATAGAAATAGTCATCCTGAAACAACAGAACCACCTAGCACCTAATTGAAAAGCTGGGAATTTCCAATTGGTTGCCATTAAACTACGAGAAAAGTTCAGGAGAAAAAAAAATCGTTTCATGCGCGTCAACTAATCCCATAAAGGCAGCTATCCGACTTCTAGAAACTATATAAAACACAATCTTCACAAATTTAGTGTTATTACACTGGCACCCAAGTGCTTCAGGCAAAACAACACCATTGTACAAACTTCATGAAATCGCATCCCATCTATATGTTGAAAAATAGAGGTAACTTCCTAAAGTAAATTCAACAGTCAACCATCTTTTTTTGGTTTTTTATATTGCATTAATGCTAAGGGTTGCGTGAAACAAAGCCTAGCTAGAATCCCCATGGGAAAATCAATAACTGTTCTAACCAATTAGGTATCCCTGTTTTTAATACAAAAAATGGCTACCAAACAACTCTACTGTAGAATTCGATTTAGTTATGATGACATTTGCCATGATAAAAAATGTAAATTTATAATTCTTGTAGAAGTTTTGCAATGAATTGGCAGTGCACTACAACAAGATACGGACCGTTGCAATGCCAACTGCACATATGGAGACGAGGGTACCTATGCAGTATTTAATCACATCGTATTTTGCTGCTTCCAGGTGGGCTCTCAATGCATGAATTTCCTGAAGACAAAATCAAATATTTTGAATTGAATCAACTTTGTATGTCATTACTCAAAAAGCAGCTGGAAAGCAAACATTATTTTCACTTAAAATCACTATACTCACCCGATCAAGCTTGTTTGTGAGATTGGTGGTTTCTGCATTCTGATTCGCCAGCTCATCACGAATGCGTCTGCACTTAGTCAAAGCATACATTATGAAGCAATTGAAATGCTAAAGTATCAAAATGACATCTCCAGGGATAACAAGTGGGAATGAGAACGAACACGGATGGCAGAGTGAAATATTTTCCTTAAATTATGTTTTATAACAGGTCTTCAATTTTCATTTTGAATAATAATAAAAAAAGACATTGAAATTCAATCATCTGTTTTCTGTCTCTCACTCTCCTGTTGTATGGATAACTAGACTCTTACCAATCAAAGTAGAATTGTAGAAAGGACCCTGTTCAAATAGCCTAACAACATAAACTCCATATTTGGGTTCTTGCAGTTGAAAATTGAGTAATGAACTAAGATTTAAACAAGTAGAGCGCAAATTTTACTTTGGGGACTCTTATTATTAACCCACAGACTGCACATTTAGGCTCCAATGCTGGTTGGGTAGATTAGTAACAAAGTTGATTTTTCTTACCCTCTTTCAAGATTCAAATCCAAACGCTGTCCTGCAGTTACTTTATCAATTTCATACCTGTAGAGAGAGAAAATTCTTAAGCATGAGCATCAACATAAGAAAACTCGTGTATCTGGCAGAAAACAACTTCTAGCACAGACCTCAGTTCGCTGCGCATTTTATCTATGTCACCTCGTAGTTTTTCAGTCTCGCGTTGCAACAAAGAAAAATGATGCTCCTGCATTATGGATAGTTCTTCAGAAAGAATCAACACAACAAACACTAGGGTTACTTACACTAAAATCATCTAGTTCTCCTATTCCAAGGAAATACTAAACACAGATCAGTAATAATTGTATTTTATGCTTCTAAATGCTTAGAGAAGCACGGAAATATATTTATATAAAACTGAAGCAAGAGTTCAAGCATAGCAGACCTGTCATTTACATTCTCTACAAAAGACATTCCAAACTCAAAACTCAAGTAATAAAAATAGAATTCTAGAAAGCTAACATGTAGAAATGCTTTTAAGAGGATATAAAAATCCCACCTATCTAACCAAATTTGTAATGTCAATGCATAGCTTAAAGGAAACACCATCAACGCTCTTAGTGAAACATTTGATGCCACATATGGATAGAACATGAACATATGCTTAATTTATAACGAGCCACACCTCACTCCTCCCTCATTCAGTGACCAATCCACAGGCTTCTGAAAGGCTAAAAAAGTTCTTCCATTGTAACCTCTCTAAGTTATAAACAGTCAATTCTACCTTTGACAGCCTCCAAATTCTACCCATCAAACCATTTAAATTATTTAACTATTTTTTTCTAAGTTTAAACTAGATTTTGAAAAATCATTTGAAGACTGAATTGTATATGATAGTAAAATACAATGACCAAAATAACTTTCAATTGAGAACTTATATGTAAAAAAGAATATAGGGACCAAAATAAGATTTTTAAAAAACTTAAAAATCAAAATGTACATTAGCAAAAAAATCCATGGTGATAAGTGTCTCTTTCTTATGGTGTTAGTTAATGACGTAAAAATTATGAAAGTATAAATTACCTGGGTAATATTAAAAAAAAAGTCAATATGTCTTTTAAATACAAAATAGTACAGGGATGTACAGAAATGTTAGCCCTAAAAAACATCCAGGTATTTTCAAGATCAAATAATTAAGTCCACGAACCCATTAAAGACAACTGTATTGCACAGGTAAAAGGATAAAAGAATTAACACTCCAATAACATCCTAAACCCTAAAAATACATTAATACAAGATCCTAGAAAACAGACAATTTACGTGATAGAAATCAATCAAATTCACAGCACCTGAGAACTCTGTACTTCAGACTTAAACTTGGACAGATTTGAGTCTTGAATCATTTCACTCTACAAAATTTCCAAAAATAAAGCAAACATCAATTTTGTTTTTCAAAAACAGTATAAACATGAACACTTTTTTTTAAACGCAGGAAGGACAAATCAAAGTCGGAAAAAAACGACTACCTTCTGCATTTCTGCCTTAGAAACAAAAGAACAAGCGACATTCTCCAAACTATCATTCAACACTTCAGTAATCGCAGCAGTAATCGCCTCCGCTTGCTTCGACGGCACGCCTTGCGATTCCAATCCTCTCACCTTCAAGAGAGAGAAAAAAAACCAGTTATTTTCCAATTAATTGGACAGAAACTTCGAAATAGAAACAGAAATTAAAGTAACTTTACCAGTGCTAAAGTATCAACGAGAAAGGCGCGTTTATTGTTGTTAGGTCTAACGAGCTGCGAAATATGCCGGTAATCAAAACTGTTACCAAATGAACTAGAAGATGATGGGTTAATCGCTCGAGATTTTGCAAAGAAAATCGCAGAATTAACGCCTGATCTAACCACTCGACTGCAAAGAGCCATAAAAAATTCTGTTGAGAAAAAAAAGAGGGCTAAACTAATCCGTACAAAAAGGGATTAAAGTTTGTGCATTTTTTGTATTTTTTGTATTCAAGGAGAGTGATTTAGGGAAATGAAAAATTTAGGGAGAGGGAGGCGGGGATTTGATGTAGTTATTGTTTGGGTACCAAAGAAATGAAAAGAGCGGAACTTGTTTTGTTTGTTTATGTTCGAGTGTTGGTTGCTGGCTTGCTGAGAACGCTTTCTGTGTTTGCGTGATGTGTTTTTTGTTTTCTCCTGCCCTTTATTTTTTTTCGCTTCCCTTCACCAGTTGCCCTTACGTTTAGTTTTCCTTCTTTCTTTTTCTTTTTCTTTTTCTTTTTCTTTTTTATAGAAAACAATATTTATATTAAGAATATAAATTAATTTTGGAATCTTAATTTTTATTCTTATTTTTAGCTCTGAATTAACTTTTTTGTATATTCATAAATCATTTTAATATTCTAATAATAAAAATAAATTAGACTCCGAGAAAAGTCATGGTAAAAACGAAATCGATTCCTGTTTTCTTCCATGAATGTCAACTAGTCTAAGGACTAGTTCAGGGGTGATATTTTTTTTGTTTAATTCAGTTATTATTAAAAATAATCAAATTAAAATGTTTTTTTTAAAAAATCAAAGTAAAAATTCAAAACGCGTGGAAGTTTCTCTTTAATAAAAATACATAGATAATCCTGTCATATTTTATTGTAGAATTACTGTTTAATTTTTTTTTTATCAATTTGGTCTTGAAATATATTTTTAATAATTATATTTTTTTGCCAAATTCAAAATTAACTGAATCAAATTTGTGAACTAAAAATAAAATTAATAAATAAAGATCAAAACAGGAAAAACATCACAAATAAAAGATGAAACCTCAATATAATCCTTCTACTTTCAAATTATAAATATTCGGCAATATTTTTTCAATTTAATTTTATAATAAAAAATTATTTTTAAAAAAAAATCACCAAATTTCAACATGAAAAAAAATATTATTAACGTCAATTTAAAATACCAAAACAACCCTTTATTTATGTCTGTATCAAAGAGTTTTTCCATCGTAAGAACTCAAAATCATAAACAATCAATTCTACCTTTGAGAAACTCCACATAGATCATAAAAAACAAGGGTTAATACTTCTCTATATCACTATCCTCATTGTTTTGTATTTGAAACAGTACAAATATGAACCCTTTTTATGCGCGCAGGATGGACAAATCGAAATCGGAAAAAAAATCACTACCTTCTGCGTTTCTGCCTTGGAAACAAAAGAATGAGAGACGTTCTCCAAACTATCATTCAACACTTCAGTAATTATCTGGTTGAATTTGCTTCCTCGGGGTAATCGAGAGAGAGACAGAGAGAGATTGTTATTTGTGTGATATTGTAGGGCTAATTGTGCATTTAGCATACCAAATAAAAGAAAATAGGTGAAATAACACAATAGTAAAGTAAAATAATTCAATAAAATAACATGATATCGCGGTTTTGAATTGCGATATCAATTTAATCCGTACTTTTCTCTAGCAGGAGAGGTGAATTAGTTAACAAGGGAACGAGGGAGATGGTATCACAGTTAGAAGAGGCCTGCGAGTCACTTGAACGTTTGCTGAAGCAGAGGGATGCCCATGGTCTAGAGATCATCCAAGGAAATCACCTCTTGTATCTGTACCAAAAACTTCTTCGCCTGAGGATTCTGATTTTTACTGGCTCCTTCGAAGGTTTTGGGGAGGGAGAGGTTATTGTGACAACACGCTATGAAAGTGTAGCTTCAGTCATGCAAACCACATCAACCAATCTAGCCGTTTCAACTGTTGGAGGAAATCGGTAGAGAAATTCAGTAAGTGCTGTGGCCTACCTTTAGCTACAAGAACACCCGGTGCTCTATTGTGTTCCAACACAAATGATCAAGAATGGGAGGAGATACGGAACAACATGTGGGATTTGCCGAATAGCAAAGTTCTTCCAGCTTTATGAATTCAAAAGGGCAGAAGCAACCCTTATATGGATGAAAAGAAAGCTTTAGACATTAATAAAGAAGACAAGCGCGACAAACTTTTTCAAGTGTTGTTATTCAGCTAGATTTTTTTGTGACTGTGTTAATTTTTTTTTTTGAAAGTCAATATTGAATCACCCTAAAGATTTGATTCCCGTGCCATATGATCCAACACATTGATGATATTATAAGTAAACTATCGCGTGATTTAGTAGTGCGAATCCGAGGGATAAATTGATAAGAGTCATTTATTTGGATAAAGAAACAAGAACTTGAGAAACAGGTAATAATCTCAGGGCATGTCACCCATAAGTACTAGCCCATAAGCATAAATTATAATCGATTTGAGGCAAAAAGGGGAATAAAAAGTGTCAATCAACCAACAACCTAACTAGCAATCAAATCCAAAGGGTGTAGCTTTTCATGGAAGCGGAACAAATTATCCCAGCCATCTACCTCGAGCATTCAGATAAACTGTTAACAGAATGAGAGGACATACAGCCATGAGCCTACACAGAAAATCCAAGGATGGGAAATGATCGAGCTATTGCAAGAGGTTTGTACCAATATCAAGCATCAAATGATGATTATCATCACAACAAACTTCTATCAAATAAGATTACTGTACAGAGGTTAACTAATCTATGCTGCTCAAAATTCATAAAGCTCTCAAGTATGCAAATAATCACATGAAGATCCTTTTTTGCAATGCCCATGTTCATGGTATTTGCACACTCTCTGCCCTTTAAATGAAGGTCTGGGAGAGTCTCCACTTCTGCCAAATGATGACTGCCTATTCCATGGTTTGCCTCCACCATGACCAGAATCTCCACCGTGAGAACCTCTTTCCTTTGGGCTTGAAAATCTATCTCCAATTTGATTCATGTCACTTCCCCATGTGCCTGCATTCCCGGTAGGCACAGCCCAATTTGTATTTGTATTCACAGGAGGTGGTGGTCCTTGACTGAGTGGAACCCAAGCGGTGTTTGCATTTGTTGGCGCAGACCCTTGACCAGATGGTCCCCAACCTGAAAATGCATTTCCAGGTGCTTGTCCCTGAACAGGAGCACCCCAACCAGGATTTGCATTTCCAGGTGCTTGTCCCTGGACAGGAGCAACCCAAACAGGCTTCACATTTCCAGTTGCTGGGACCTGACCAGGAGCAACCCAACACTGATTTGAATTTGCAGGTAAGGATACTCCCCAGCCCATGTTTTGATTTCCTGGAATTGCCCCCCAACCAGTATTTTGGTTTTCTGAACCTTGCCTTGGAGTAGTGCTTTGATTCTCTGTAATACCCATTCCCCATGGTCTGCTGGATAGAGCAGGAGGTTGAATGTTTGACGGTCCTGGAACAGGAGCTCTCCAAGGATTGGTGCCAGTGCCTGTCACAGGGGAAAACCCACTTGGATTTCCTGTAGTCAAGGAGGAAGTGGGGTTCTGGACAGAGGTTGGTGCATTGCTCCAGTTACCATAGGTACTGGGCTGTGAAGGCATAGAAACCAGATTATTTGCCTCTGCCTTATGGGATAGGGTACTTCCCCATGCTTGAGATCCAGTCCCAGTTACTGCAGCATGCGAGGCATTCATTTCTGGCCTTGAAATTGAACCAGCCCATCCATGTGTGCCAACATGAGAGTTACCACTAGTCACCGGCTGAACCAGGTTTTGGAGACTTCTTATATCAACAGCTGCATTAACAGAAGCTCCAGTGGTATCAAGCGCTGAATGCAGATGGGAATTAACCAGTACCTTGGGTGATTCACCTGTCAACATTGATTGAGAATGCATTTGAGGAGCATTTGAAGAGCTTGGAAGCATGCCTGTTTCTAGCCTAGGCACTGGGCTCACTCCATGAGACACTTTTGGAGTCCCAGAGATAACAGTAGCATGTTGCTGTTCTACATTGTCTCCTGAGGATTGGTTGGCTCCTAGGACAGAACCCACAGGTTGAGATTGAGTTGGAGTCACTTGACTTTCAAACACTTGCCCCTTCATCAAACTTGTGGCAGTTTGTCCTGGAGTAGGAGAAGGGAGGTTTGTCCCAGAACCCCACCTATCCGTAGAGTACCTGGGGACCTCAACTGGAACTGGTGCAGCTTGAGCAATATTCCCAGTATATGAGGATGGTAGATGTGGACTCTGAACCAATTGAGTCTTCGGGAAACTATTGTCCACTGCTGGAGGGTCACTCTGGAAATTTCCAGACAGTGCATCAGTCAAAAGTATGGAGTCATCTTTTGTCTCAGTATTTCTCCATATCCTCAAATCAGCAGGGAAATATCCAGTATTACTCCATTTCCGCAGCTGCACCATGGAAAATGGCCCTTGATTTTTTCCAGATGGATCTTTATAGTGCCATATTTTTTCCGCTTCATTCACTTTAGCAGTAGATTGTGCGACCACTGTAGAGGGAGTTGCAGGTGAAATTTCTGGTGCAACCCTAGGAACAGATTCTGATATTACCGTAGAATTCCGAGCCTGGGATGCATTTGAAGCAGTTTCTGGCATTTCCCAACTCTGGGACTGCTGTGTTGGTTTTTCTCTTCCTTGACCCCACAAATTTTCATTCGCAGCCTCACCAGCTCCAAAATCATCCCCTTCGTTTGAGAAACCTTTATCAGTCATGTTTCTGCTTGGCTCCCGATTCATGCTTGAGTAACTCCTTGATCCACCCCAGGTATCATTTGAAGCAAAACCTCCTTTTCGAGGGGAAATTTGCTCCCTCCCTCTCCTGCTAAAGCCACTACCTCTACGTCTGAGAGAGTTTTCTGCAACACCAAAATGTATTTCATAAATAAAAGATGAAACATATAATCGTATAAGCTAGAAGGATAGATTTGAAATGCACAAAAATAAAAGGTAAGCGACCTTGTCTCTTATCTTCTGTTTCACTTTCATCTTCATCAGACTCGTGACTTGGATCCATATTTGGGTCAGCATGTATTTCTGGAATTTCTTCCAATCTACGCTGGCGCTCCTCGGGTGTCTTTAGAAGCTGCAACTTCTCTACACATTCTCTAAGCGTGAACAAATGTCAAGGACTACTTAACTGTCCGAAGGAATGCAACCATTTCCAAAATATAATGATTGTGACATAATAGACTATAGAAAGGTGTTCTAGCCTTCTACTTGATCAAATTTCCCTTCTTTTCTATGGATGAGCATGCTTATATCCAATCCCAGATCAAAATAACACATTTTACTTTCTGCTTATAAGAGGAGCTATTTAACTTGATAAGCTGCCAAGAAACAATATTTAGACTTCTTAACAGATCATCAATAACCACTTGTATGCAATTACAACTTACATACTTGCTTGTTTCATGTAAATAAACTGATATTGTGCACATGGATGACGGGGTGATAATGCATTACACATATATAGCAACCTTTACAATAATTAAAAGTTTTGTCTACATAACAATCATGTATAAAAGTTTCAAACAAACCTACTAATCACCATCATTCGTAACGAGTTCACAAAATCTATATTTTTTTTTCTTTTTCAAGAAATATTCTATTGTTGAGATGTTCAACTAAGGCTCGTGAAAAAGGTCATACTAATATAACTGAGAAGAGAAAGAGGCCAAATCCAGCAGATGGGGGTTGTTGATTACATAATAATGGCTGCCTTCTCCCTTGAAAGAAAAAGGGAAGGAGCAAGGTGAAAAGGGTTGAGCATGATGTCAGTATACATATTCTTTATTTTAACCAGGACAAATATTCAAATCCTGCAACCCAACCAAATAGAATAATATAACTGGTAGCAGCTCACAAGTGAAGTATGTCTCTGAAAATAGAGATCATGTAAACTTTCAACTTTTCAGCTTAAGTTTAAGAGCGTATAACACGCGGCACCTTTATCTCAATCAGTTCGCAAGACTTAAGGAATTGTTATGCTAAATCACAAATAGATTTAGAATACCCAAGAACTCAACAGCTATTGAAGCATCCAGCATGAGGCTCCAGAAGTCAGAGAACACCCACGCCTTCCATCATATGTCGAGATTGTAAAACAGGACATAAAATGGTAATGACAAGCAAACAACAGAACAGAATAAAAAAGAAATAATTGCTGATAAGATTTCAAGAGCAAAGGATATTCCTTTCTGTGTCCCATATCACTAGCTCGATCACAGAGATGACTGAAACGTGTTATCTCTGCTTCCAACAACTGCATCAGAATAAAGAGCATTAACTGTCAGGAAAAAAAAAACTTGTAATGAAATTATCACATAACCACAGCATAAAGAATGAAAAGAGTATTAAATAAACAAAAACACAGATATAATTGGGTACAAGAAACATATTCGAGAAGCATAGCTAAATAATCAAGTCCACATCAGAAGTAACAGAAAACGATCCAAATAACATTTACTTGAAGAGTGAAGCATACGCTCCTTGAAAAATAAAGTTGCTTTGACAAACCATGGTGTTCAGCTGGAGTTCGGGAACACAGGATATTACAGGAAAAAGCGATAGATATCGTCAATGAGCAAAAATATTCCACATTAAACACAAAATATCCATCTAATTAAGTTCAGATATATAATCTTCTATGCCATTTCTATCTGGAACAAAATGAATCCCAGAAAGTTTTAAATCATATAGTGCCTAGGGAGATTCCATGTGTTAGAAGGAAACAGATACTAATTGGTTGGAAAAAGACTCAGTGATTAGAAGACATATTTAATACCAAGTATTCTAGTACTTTATTATTTAAGGTAGCATTCAATAGGGAGAGTCAGTCACTAATGTGGCTGACACATTTATTCGTTAGTCAACATAACCATAGATTGTAATGAGAGACGCCCCTTCCACAAAAAACTATGAAAACTTCTGTTGCTCCAAGCCAGTTGACTCCAAGTTGGGATGCAACAAGGCAAAGGAGGTGAGAATTACAAGCCATACCAGTTGATTTATTGAAACTGTTGGCTCCTCCAAACCTTGCAGAGGATGCTTCATGATGCCAAAAAATGCACATATCTTACAGTTCTTTATTTTTTTTCAAAAGAAGAAGGAAATGCTCCATTGATTTTTGCTAACCAGATATTATTTAACATTATTGTCAAGTTGGGACCTTATAGTTTTCTTTCAACCATAACGGAATTTATGCGAAAAAGGAAGAATACACAGGCAATGAGAAAACAAAAATGCTGGCAATTTGATCATGCATTCCTTCGAAGCCCAGCACCATCCACTATTCAATTGGTAGTCAATCATTTTTTCTTACTGTCAACATTATACTTTGGTTCAACATTACTTGTGATGAAAATTGAACATATTCCAAAACTGGCAAGGAAGATCACAAGTGAAAAGGTGAAGTATTACAACAATAGATCACATCAAAAAACTTACATCCTGAACTCTGACCGCCTGGATTGCCATGGCCTTTTCCTGAATGTCACCCTACAAGCAACAAATAGCCTTTCAAGACAAATAGAGTGCAGAAACTTAAAAGACAAATAAAAAGAAATGTACTTACAACAGTCAACCGATGGATAAGTCCACATTTTATGCTCTGACGCAGACGCTTGCACTCATCCTAAAAAATATAAGAAAATCCAGTTTAATGAAGAGATAATCATATAGAAAAATGCATTACTGCTGATATATAAACAGGACAAAAAATTAGTAAAAAAGAGCCACTCAAAACCAACTTTGCAGATCAAAAAAGAAAAGCAAACATAAAGCATAAAAAATGACTTTGGCAGTTGCATGATTTTAGAGAAACATTTTTATGACTTAAATTATTATAGGCAGGCGTACAAAGAAGAAAATCCCCAAATATTCACACGTCAATTCTTCACTACAAACAGAGGCTGCTGAAAATTTTCACTTGCAGTGAAGCCATATAAACACACAAGGGCAAAATTCACATGAAATAAAAGTTTTAACACTAATCACCTCTGTGAATTCTTGATTTGAGATTATATCGATCGATACAAGCTCTGTCTTGTTTAAATTTAATATTTCCAGCATAAAGTTAGTCATCTTTTTGCCTACTCTATAAGGCTCAGCAGCTTTGCTTGTACCTGCACATGGCATCATATAAAAAAATTTAAATCTTAAATGATTATTTCTTCCAGGCCCAGGTCAAAATTCATGCAGAAGGCAGATAGTTATCTATATATTCACCTATAATTTGGACCAGCCGATATAAATCTTGCTTTTGAGCACTACCAGATATTCTTATTCTCACAAAAGATCCAACAACTTTATTATAAAATGCTTCAGTATCGTCAATTAGATCTTCAAGCAAACTACGTCGCAAGTAAATTAAATTAATATTGTGCATATCGATGGCTGCGTAGTCATCAATATTAGATTGCAGTCCTCTCCCCTCACCCTTTTTACGTGATCTTCGTCGCTTATCCTTACTTGCCTTCATAAGAGCATCAGAGTTCCCATCAGCTTCCAACTGATTGGCTTCAGTATCAACAACACTCCCTTGAAGATCATCTGCCTGCAAATCATCTTTCAAAAGATAATGAGATTCAAGAAGCTTTAACATTTCAAAATGCCCCACACGTGGTTTCCCAAACAAATTCTCAAGCCTGGAATCACATATTATTTGACTTTTGCGACGAGGATCACGGAGTTTGTTTCTTTTTATGTATTCAAGCAGGAGAGCCTGCACATCAAATTGAGAACAAGCAGATTTATCACCATTCTTCACGTGCATAACAAACTCCAAAAGCTCCTTTGATGCCCACTCAACACTTTCATCTGCAGACTCCCCTCCAGCCCATGATGATGAGCCTGGTGAATCCCTCTCCTTTGCTCGAGACCTCAGCTGTTTTTTGGGCTTCCTTCTTTTAGAGGTAGTGACTTCTGCATTTTCAGAACTGTCTGGTCCTGATCCTGATCCTCCATTGTGCACATCATAAAGCTCATCAGCCAATTCCTGCTTCCCAGCATGTGAATCAGAACCTTTCCATGGATTTTTAGCCTGAGCAAGCTCTTCTGGTGTTAGAGATAGCCTCTCTTTTAAATCAGTCCAATAATCCTTGAAGAGAAACTCCCAGCTACTTTTGTCATCAAAATCTACTTGACCCTGCAAAAGTACAAAGGTGCAGCACAGGGCAGAGCTGAGAATGAATATATAAAATAAAAATAAGAAAACACTTCAACAAAGAAGTTAACAAACAAGAAAGTAAAAAAAATAAAAAATTGATGGAAACTAACACTAAGTTTGGGTGGGAGAGTTTAAGGGAGAAGGAAAGAAAAACACCCGATTGCCTCCACCAATTAAAAATTTCCAAAACGCCAAATTGGAGTTTTAAGGAGGAAAGGGATTGAATTCAAAATCCCCTTTACCCTCAGATAGTAAAAGATTTTGTCTGTACCTTTTATGAGAAAAAAATTCCCCTAAACGAAGGTGGTGCGGTAGTAATCTTTCCCCTCCCATTAAAATAAGGGGCAAGGTAAAAACATTAGTGAAGCATCAAGTTAGGGATGTAATGAAGCTTGTATATGGTTATTTGGGGCTGGAAAGGATGCATTAGATGGTCACTTGGCCAAAGAGAAAATTACAGACAACATCTATGCAAGATGCTCCACTAAAAAGTGGAGAACAGTACACTATAAAGCAAATGCCTGATTAGATAGTAACATGTATCACATGTAAAATAGAAACACTGCCTCCAAAACATAACGAGTGTGTTTATTCTTTCTCAGAAAAAACTTAGGGGAGAAGCAATTCTTTAATGAACTTTTTTCTTCACCTCTTTCCTAAATATCTTCTCTTATTGAGAGAGAGATTTCACCTCTTCTTTCCTAAATCTCTCCAAAAGAAAATGAGAGAAGAGCACTTAAGAAGTTAGAACAAACATAATGCAGGAAACAAAATGGTAATACTTTGAAATCTTTATTTTTTGGATTTGCATTAGCCATTATGGGTACAACTACCAATTAATAAGGTTTCATATTCAGCACATACTTTTCTATAGCCAGTATATTTGCTTATCTACACACCCAAGCATGTGTTGATATTTAGAGTATCAGGACACTGTGGAAGATGAACATAAAATAACACCAAAAATCTAGAGCTAATAAATTCTTCAAGACTTGCCATCCATCAAAATCACAAATTGGTATAATTAAAAATAAACAAGGATACCAAGGAGACCGAGCACACCTAGTAGAGTCACAAATGCAACATTTTAAAGATAATCACTTGTTAGAAACTCACCATCCTTCAAATTTAAAAATTGGTATATTTGAAATTTAAACAAGGATATCAACTGCACAATAACACCTAGCAGAGTATTATATGAAACATTCTAAAGCGTCATCATGTTCCAACTATCAGCTGGCTGTTAAAAAGACATCAAACAAACTTGATACTTATAACTAAATTTCTTTCTCAAAAACTGTATACTTTTTTTGTACATAAAACATTGAGAAAATATTAATTCTTTACAGTCTTCAACAATTATACCAAACTACCAAGGAAGAAAGAAAACAGAGCAGATTTAAAAAAAAAAAGAAAAAAAAGTTTGAGCATACCGTTTCCTTGTTTCCCTGCTCATTCCTTTCAATTAACATGACAGTTTTCATACACGTCTCACAGAAACCTTTGTTACCTCGTACACATAAGATGACATCATCTTTAATGCACCCCTTGCACAATGAAAAGGTACATGTATAGCACA
>Ga0325405_1001504_pt1 | contig 23667 bp, 10 predicted proteins | sample PopdelMetagenome_21_FD_205663 | JGI IMG/M metagenome (GOLD analysis project Ga0325405, IMG submission 205663) | Populus deltoides microbial communities from Bellville, Georgia, United States - Xylem-Control-R2 | ecosystem: Host-associated > Plants > Phyllosphere > Stem > Wood/Secondary xylem...
ATTAGGGATGGAATAATCGGGTAGGAGGTGGATTTTGCTCCATTCGTCACAAGTGTTGAATTTTACATCATTTTCTATTAATTTCTCTACGTTTATTTTTTTTAGCATTTTGGAGGGATTTTTTTTTTAAAAAAAGAGTTTTAAGCTTAATTTATACCATTGAACCTAGGGGTGATCATTTTCGGTTTGGTTTGGTTTTTATATAAAAAAAACTAACCAAACCGATTTTTTTTTAAAAAAACCGAAACCGGTTCAAACCGACCGGTTTTGGTTCGGTTCGGTTTTTTAGGACAAAACCGGTTCAAAACAGTTTGGCTTGGTGTTTTTGGTTTAGCTCGGTTTTGACTCGGTGTGGCTCGGTTTTTTGCTGGTTTGGCTCGATTTGTTTTTTGTTTGGGTTTGGTTTGGTTCTGTTTTTTTGGTTTTAGGCTTATAAAATCAAAACTGAACCGAACCGGCCAGTTTTTTTAAAATTTTAATCGGTTTAATTGGTTTTTTTTCACAGTTCGGTTTTTTCGGTTATTTTTTTTCGGTTTTCTCGGTTTTTTAGTTTTTTTACTCACCCCTAATTAAACCTAAGACAAAATAGCTTAAAAGCCCAAATGTTGTCTCTTAATAATTGATGGATGAAAATCCAATGCAAAACATAAGAAATTAGTTGCCATATCATCTGTTTATTTTGTTTGTTGATCAAATTATTTAAGCCATATAAAATTATTTTATTGGTTCAATAATATCATTTAATCAGAAAATTGAGTTATGAAAAGAGATAAACATGAGTTTTAGTTTAATTCAACTTGAACTAGGACTTTTAGAAAATAAACATGAAAACCACTAGAAATAGAGGAGCTGGTAAAGAGACAAGGTGAAGAACGCACATGAGAATTAAAAGAGAGGCAGAAGCTTTACAGAGGAGGTTCAACCACCATAACCAAGTTTCATCCAATTCTTTTCTCTTTTGCTTTTTGTTAGTTTTCTCTATAAATTTAATGTTTAATCAATTAAGCATGTGTAACTTGTTATTTCTTTGGTTAAGGTTGGTTTCAAACTTTCAACATATTTATTTTCAATCAATAAATTTCATAATTTTCTTTTATCTTTTCCATTGAATTTGTTTATATTCTACTCATTTCATAATTAAAAATTACTATCTTGTTGATTTAGGTGAGCAACAATGTCAATATGATAGTGATTTGATTGGTATTTTAAAATTTTGATTTGTTTTGTCAATAATTCTAAAGTTAAGCTTCAAATTGTGATAATAGATCATGGTAGATATTCAATTGATTGCATGTGTAATAAAACTTAAGACTAATAAACCAAGCTTGTGTGTTTGTTTCTTGATTCAACCTATATCTTTCTCGATTTATCCCTTTTATTAAGTTGAATTTAGAGAGCTTATTCTATGTTGTTTAATGAGAAAAGATCAAGTAGAGAGCTTATTTTACTTGATAAAAAAGCAAGAAAAGATTGAGATAATCAAATTTATAATTGTTGAATTTAAAAGAAAGTGAAAGAATAATTCTGATTATTGGTTGTATTTCATGTTTAGAAATGCAGAGTGATTCCTTAACCATGTTTCTCATCAAGTTTTAAACTTTATTAGAAACTTGTTCTTGAAATTTTTAGTTTTCTAGATATTTTTAAAAATATACCAAATCAACTCCAAATCACCCTAAATTTTATGTGCAATTTACATTAAGGTGTCTTTAATGTGTCTGCAATTTTTAGTTGATTTATTAAGTCTAGATAGGTTTTTAAGTTTTATTTTACTTACTAATAATATTAGGGTTTATATATATATATATATATATATCTTGAGACAATAACTTGTTAATTATGAACAATCTTATGTTAGAATGACCCTTTTTGTTATCATACTCAATAACTATATCATTTAGTACAACGATTTAATTTATGTAATTTTTTTAGAGTATAGGTTTTGGTGTCGTGTTGTTGAGGATTGTTTTTCCTAATTAATTTGTTATTTGTCTAGTTTTCTGTTTTAAATTTGTCTTAATTAGATTTTAGTTTTATTTTGTTGTAGTATTATATGAATGGCTGAATCTACTAAAGAAGAGATATATCATTGAATTAAAAGAGTCTTGAGATTCACATCATCTACTCAAAGATCAAGCGAGCCATTAGATTATTTCCCACTACATCATTGTATTCTCGAGCATTGTATACTGCCCTGTAACCCAGTCCACCAACAAAGCTAGAAAAGCAAGAGATGGAAACAAATAACCAAACTCGCAAGGAGATGGCAACACGAGCTCTCGACCAGTAACTTCTTTGATTATATATCTTTAAATTAATGTTGCTTTTGAACATAAATTATGAATGATTCATCTTTTACCAATTTTTCTTGGTTTTGCAGGTGAAGATCCAAACAAGCATCATAATAAGTTCCATGTAGTATGTTTAAACATAAAACCAATTGAAAACTCTAGAAAGAAAAGTAAAGTTGAGAGCTTTTCCATTCTTTTTAGGAAATAACATGAATGAGTGGTTGTATTATCTACCATCTAACACATTACCACGTGAGATGAGATGAAATTAGCACCAAGAAATGTGAGATGAGTGGTTGTTTATACCTTTCGTTTTTAATATGATGATCGATTTATAATAGCTTAATAACCAATCAAAATTAGCACCAAGAAACGTGAATGAGGTGGGCGTGACATCTATTATTGAGCAGCAACTTTTTAATCTTCTCAAGTTCAATAAATGGTCATAACTACTATTAAATAATCAAGGATGTGTGGAGTTTGATCTTTGATAAGCCATTTAAATGATATATGTCCATCTTTGTAAAAGGATAATTTGGACCAAGTCAATGCTTTAGAAGGGTTTCAAGGGTAACAAGTATTAAAAAATAAAAATATTATCATTTCTTTAACATTTATAATATTGGATGAAGAGATCATCTTAATTTTAACTATTAAAAACACCATCAACAAGTTACACCTAATGCTAATTTCAATCATCTAACAGGTTTCAATCAACCATGGCCACAATCCATCCCTTAAGCTCGAAGTATGTATCTAAAAGATATAGTCAAGTCTTTAGCTACCACTTCCTTATAATTTCATCAAAAAGTAAGAACAATTATAAAGAATTTGAAAAACCAAGCGAGCAATTGTCTAGTATCATGGGAATAATAGAAGCACAATGATCTGGAAAGCTTCCTTCCCAAACTATGATCAATCCAAGAGAAAACGATAGTGTTATGACCTAAGGAGTGGGAAACAACTTGAGGACCTACTAAAAGCACCAAAGAGGGTGATGGGTGAGGGAATTAAGAATAAAACAAAACAACCAAAAAGCTTATCTCTTGACGAGAATAAAAGTCATCCATCATAAAAAAATACTCCAACCATTAAGGGTGTTGTTACTTAAAGGAATTTTTAAGGTTTTTATTTGTACTAATGTTATTTTCCACCTTGTCCAAACAAGTTTTCAAAGTCTAAGAATGAGGAATATGAAAAAGAGATTTTAAAAAAAAATTACCAAGTTCAAGTCAATATACCTTTTTAGATACCATTAAGCAAGTACCATGTTATGCAAAGTTCCTTAAGAAGTTGTACACCACTTAACACAAGCTAAAAGGTGATGAGATTATAAATATAGGGGACAATGTATCCTCTATTTTGCAAAGAAAGATTCCTTCAAAATGTAAAGGTCTAAAACGTTTCACTATACAATGCTCAATCGGTAACACCAACTTTGAAAAAGCCATGCTAGATTTAGGGGCGTCTCTTAATATCATGCCTTAATATATTTATGTTTATTTAAATCTAGGTTCATTTAAAGAAACTATTGTAGTTATTCAACTTGTTGATCAGTCTAATACATATCCAAATGGAGTTTTAGAAGATTTTTAAGTGCAAGTAAATAAGTTAGTCTTTCTTACTAATTTCTATATTCTTGATATGAAGAATGACCCATACTTTAGGTTAACACCATTACTTCTAGGAAAGCAATTTATAAAAGCTGCCAAAACCAAAATAGATGTTCATGATGGAACCCTAATAATGGAGTTTGATGGTGAAGTTATACATTTCAATATCTTTGAGGTAATAAGGTATTTAAGTGATTTACATCCTTGTTTTTTAGTTGACATACTTGATTATTTAGTGTAATAACTCTTTGAGTTAACTAGTAAGGATGCTTTGGAAACTATTATTAATAAGAGCTTTGAGTTAGAAGATCTAAAAGAGCTAGGGGGCATGCAATTATGTGATAATATAGAGGATGTTATGGAATCTTTAAAGTTTTTTCCAAAAGCTTTAAAGAGGTATAATGCTTATTTTATTCTTTGCCTTTATCTAATAAGAAACTTTTATCTTCTATGATAGAAGCCCCCACCTTGGAACTTAAGCCTCTTCTTTAGTGATGCAGCCAAGCTTGTGAATACTAAAGGTTTCAAGCATTTAGACGAGGGTATATAATAATTAGATAGAGATCCGTCATAGACAAACTATATGAATGACCTAACAAATGGTTTTATAGACCAGTGAAACAAGTTTAAGCTTAAGAGAAGGTTTGGTCATTCCAAATCAGAGTAATAGCTTAAAAAGACCAAATAAGATATTCATTGTTGCATCGGGCTCAAAATGTTCCAATCGATTATACAAGCTATTTTCTTATAAAAAATGGCTTTGCATTAATTGGATTGTTGGATATTATAAAATTAGGTCTAAAAGATGTTATTTGGGCTAATTTTGTTATTTTCCTTGATTTTTTTAATTTTATTTTGGATTTAATGTTAATTTCCTTTATGCTTTTGGATTTTGATTTATTTTCTAGTGAAGATAGGGTTTTCTGATTTATTTAAAGACCTTGTAAATCTTAAAAAGGAAGATACTATTAGACTTATATTTAAAATAAAATTATGAATTTAGGGTTCACATTTACAATTATTTTTGTTCTCTTATAAAAAATCCATCTTTTTTATGTTTGTTTGTTGTCATTCTAGCTTTTACCTGCATCATTGAGCAACTTAAATATATGTACTTAGGTGAGGGAGACATTTATACATGATTAATACAAAAAATCACACAACTTTTTAAAAGAAAAAACTAAAATAGCTATACATTAGACAACAACTAACATAAAAGAGATTAGTCTTTTATGTGCATGCACTTAGAATGAAGGAAAGTCAATTAGAGAAGCTCAATGTCGATTACAACCTCTTATGATAAAGGTTGTGAAGAAAGAAATTCCAAAATTTCTAGATGTTAGTGTGATATACTTTATTTTGGACAACAAATGGGTTTACAGGTGTAAGTTATTTCAAATAGATTCAACATTACTATGCTAAGAAATAATGAAAATGAGCTAGTACCAACTCATATCCAAACTGGTTGTTGGTGTGTATTTTTTTTTATCTAAAACTTAACTCTACTACTTGTAAAAATTATTTTTCTTTACCATTTATTGATTAAATGTTAGAAAAGTTGGTTGGTCATACCTACTATTGTTTTAATCAGATCATGATTGCATTAAAAAACTAAAAGACAACTACATACCATTTGGCCTTTGCAATGCCTCAATATCTTTTCAATTATGTATGATGAATATATTTTCAGATTATATTGAAAACATTATAGTGGTTTTCATAAATGATTTTAGTGTATATGGTGATTCTTTTGATAAATATTTAGATAACCTTACCCTTGTTATTAAATGCTTCATGAAAACTAATCTTGTGTTTAAGTAAGAGAAATGTCATTTCGTGTTTGATTAGGGTATATTTTTATTCCATATCATATTTACGAGGGGGACACAAATAAACAATTCTGTGATAGATTTTGTACGTTCTTTATCACTTCCCATAAATATGAGAGATGTTCATTCATTTCTTTGGCAGGTATGTTTTTATCAAAGATTTGTTTAAGGTTTTGCAAAGATTGCAAAACCTTTATACCAATTATTATAAAAGAAGGTATCACTTGATTTCAATGAAAAATGCAAGGAAGCATTTGGGAAACTTAAAGAACTCTTAACCTTAACTCCAATTATCCCACTACCTAATTAGAGTCTTTCATTTGAGTTAATGTGCGATATGAGTTATAATGGTGAGAGAGTAATTTTAGGGTAGAGAGTTGGCAAGCTTCCTCATTATCATTCATCAAGAACCTTGAATGATGCACAACATAAACTACTCCACAACTGTAAAAAAGCTGCTATAATTGTTTTTGCTTAAAAAAAAATTCATTCTTATCTAATTAGTATTAAAGTAACTATATTTTCAAATCATGCAACTATTAGGTATTTACTCACTAAGAAAGATGTTAAACTGAGATTTATTCAATGGATACTTCTCTTATGAGAATTCAATTTAGACATCAAAGATAAGAAAAGAAGTGATAATAATGTTAATAACCACTTTAGTTGCCTTATTTATAATGAAAAAGCTTTTCCATTAGATGAAAACTTTATGGACAAGGAACTATTTTCCTTGGAGATATTGGCCCCTTGGCATATTGTGAACTATTTAGTCACTTAAAAGATGGATGATCCAACTCATGCTTAAAAGAATATGCTAAAAAGATTGTAAAGCAATAGGTATGGAATGATCCTTCTTTATGGAAACTTCTTGTTAATAAAATGATAAGAAGATATGTATCTAATTATGAATTCTTATCTATACTAACATTTTATCTTTTTTTATGCATATGATGGATATTTTAAAGCAAAATAATGGCTCTTAAGTTACTTAAAAGGATTTTATTGTTTTACTTTATTTAAAGACACATTCTTTTTTTACAAGTCATGCGATTGTTATCAATAAATAGGTAACTTAGATGCACAAAATCAAATGCCTCATATAACCATACTAATTGTTGAAATCTTTGTGGTTTAGGGCATTGATTATATAGCTCTTTTCTTTCTACATATGATAATCTCTGCATATTTCTTGTTGTTGATTATATGTCAAGATGAGTGAAATCAAAAGCCATCTAAATTCTTCGCATGCGAAGAGTTTTATCTTATCTGGGAGGAAAGGAATAAGAGAATTTTTGATGGACAGAGTACTTCGGTGGGCAATATCTTTCGAAAATTTCAGGTTTTGTTCTATACCGTCTTCCATTTCTATGAGAAAGATCATTATATTCTTAATGTTGGCTGAAGTGTATGGTTGTGGTCTTTTGAAGATAAGTAGTTCAGGGCAATCTTTTGTTTGCTTCTTGTTGCTGCATATCACGTTGACTACTGACAGTAGTGATCTGTCTGCTGGTCGGGTTGGGTCTTGGTGATGGTCGTTCGCTTTGGTTGATCTGCACTTGTGTTGTAGCTGTGAACTGCTGCTTTTGTATGAGGAAGATGAACAGTGCCTTGATGAGGTCTGGTCTTCATGCATTTCACGTGGTCGGGTTTTGCCGCATGCAATGCTGCTACATGGGCAATGCATGGACGTGTAGCTGGTTTGAGTGATTTCTACCGTGTGGTTGACAACTGGGATGCTCCTTTGCTGACAGCTGTGTCTTGCTATATGGAATCAGCTTCAAGGCCTGTTATTCTAGCCACCTGTCATTGTATAGGTTTCTTTGCTAACCTGTCTGTTAGCCTCTATTTGTTATTGTGGGGAGGCTGTTCACCACTAATTATTTTGTATGGTCGCAACCTGTCTAGGCATCTGTTAGCTTTTTGGCTTTCTTTTACGCAGATTGTACATGTCTGTATATTAACTTGCTGGGTCACCAGTCTTGTTACTTTTGATCTATAATACATTCTTACATTTTGATAAAAAAAAAAAGCCATCTAAATTAATGATTTTAAAGTGATTATAGATTTTGTGAAGACTAACATTTTTGTGAGCTTTAGAACACCAAGAGCTATCAAAAGTGATAAAGGGAACCTTTTTTGCAATTGATCATTTGAAGCTTTGCTTAGGAAATATAACATTACATATGAGGTTACAACATCATATCACCCACAAATTAATGAGAAATTTAAAGTGTCAAATTGAGAGTTCAAGTCTATTTTAGAGAAAACAATGAATCCTAATGGGAAGGATTAAAATGGACGCCTTAATGATGCAATTTGAGCATATAGACAACATTTGAAATACCAATTGAGATGTCATCATTTTAACTTGTGTATGGTAGGTAAGTCATATCACATTTTGGTTGAATTAGAACACGAAGCATTTTGGAAGGTGAAACAATGTAATATAGATATGAATGATGCAAGTGAACAAAGAAAACTTTAACTAAATGAGCTTGAGGAAATTAAAAATAAAACTTATGAGTGTACAAGGACTAATAATGTAATATTCCAGTTTTTCATAGCCACAATTAATGGTAAATGTTTTTTTAGCCATTACATTCTTGATACTTCTCACAATAGTATTCCAAAAATTAGTAAATAGGTCCCATTCATTAGTATGGTACAATACACATATGATTGTGTAAACCAACATCTCTATAAAAGTGCTAAATGTACATACCTATAACATCATATTTACATATCCATAAGTTTGCATCATATCATAGTTACATATTACTACCATTACGAGTTTATACAAAAGTGTCGGACATCAATTACACACTTAATACATTTGTTCATACAAAATACATAATAATTTAAACATGCGAATACACACTTCTTTTTAAAATATATGGATCCGAGGAACGAGTCTCCTACACACCTTGATAGTGTGATGTTTCTGTTACAAAAGCAAAAGGGATACTGTAACAACCCGACTTTTTTATAGCAAAAAATCAGTGGAATTTTGTTTTGTAAGTCGTTACATTCTCGATGCTTTTCACAATATTATTTTGTGAATTTATAAATGCATTCCATTCATTAGCAAGGCACAACCCACATAGGGTAATGTAAATCAACATCCCATAAAAAGTGACAATACGAATCCCCGCAACGGTATCTAGGGTTTATCGTAACAGAATTCATCTCGTAGTATAGTGCAATACTTAGGTGATTTCACAATACAATATTCTCATAAGAGATAATATCACATACATTCATTCACCACATCATGTTTACAAGATCGTACTTTCACATCCATATTCCATTATAATTTTCGATACTAGTCTTTACAAAAGTGACGAAAACAAATGTTCAACTAGTTTGTTCCTTCTTATCAAATACATAACACCTAAAAACATACTATTATATACCACCTTTCAAAATATATGAACCTGTGGAACGAGCTTCATTACGCACCTTGATTGTGTGATGTCTCTGTTAAAAAAATAACATGGATACAAGAATTGTAAATAATCTAAATATGTTAATAAACAACTAAAAGAACGTTATCGTTACTTTTTGTTATAACCTGAAAACGAGGACATTATTTCATTTACTTCTCATATGCATTGTACAATCCTAAAAACATACTATTATATACCACTTTTTCAAAATATGTGAACCCGTGGAACTTATTTTTCTATGCACCTTGTTTATGTGATGTCCCTGTTAAAAAAACAATATGGATACAAGAATTGTAAATAATCTAAACATGATAATAAACAACTAGAAGAACGTTATCATTGCTTTTCGTTATCAACTGAAAATGAGTATATTCTTTCATTGACAACCCAGTCATCCATCTCAGATGTCATTAGTCGAAGCTAATCATCAACGCAACCCGACCATCCATATTGGATTTCATAAATCGAAGCTAATCATCAATTCATCCCGGCCATCCTCTTAGGATGCCATTAGCCAAAGCTAATCATCAATCACAACCCAGTCATCCTTTTTGGATACCATTAGCAAAAGCTAAGCATCAATTCATCCCGGCTATCCCCTTATGATGTCATTAGCCGAAACTAATCATCAAACACAACCTGGTCATCCATCTCGGATGCCATTAGCCGAAGCTAATCAACAACTTAAATCAACATTTCATAATCGGTTTAGCATTCATCAACAACTCAATCCACATTTCATAATCGGTTTAAAATTTATCAACAACTTAATCAACATTTCATAGTCGGTTTAACATTCATCAACAACTCAATCAACATTTCATAATCAGTTTTAACATTCATCAACAACTCAATCAATGTTTCATAATCGGTTTAACATTTGTCAACAACTCAATAATATATCATCCTCAAACAAGTCATTTCAGAATATTAACATTATAAAAGAAAAAGGTGGAAACCACCTACCTATTTATCCCGTGAGGTGTCTTTGCCCGGTCGAAAGTCCAATCCCAGTAGCATCACCTAACACATCAATGGTCACAAATCAGCATATTTGCATTCTAAAATCACATCACTCATCACCATACATATTTCAAAAATCCACATGTTTACATTCAAGTATCCCACATATTACACAATCATACAATGAATTCATTAAAGGCATTTAAGTCGATTCTGATATGGAAGTCCATCACGGAACATCGATAGCGAAAACTGATTCGCTAGTGGCACATAAATCAGCAGTGAAAACTGGTTTGCTGGTAAGACATCAATCCGCAGCGAAAACTTGTTCGTTGGTGGCACAAAATTCAACACTATTTCCTTGGTGACATAGAAATCGACAGCAAAAATTAGTTGCTGGTGGCACAGAAATCGGAAGCGAAAACTGATTTGCTAGTGACACAGAATTCGACAGCAAAAACTATTTCACTGGTGACAAAGAATTCAGCAGCGAAAACTGATTCGCTTGATTCGCTAGTGACCTAGAATTTGGCAGAAAAAACTGATTCGTTGCTGACACAAGAAATCATCAGCGTACATAGTCTATTGCTTACTTGGAAATCATTGAGAAAAACTGAGTCGTTGTCGACCCAGAATTCATCAACGCAACCCAGTTCTACGATTGACCTTGAAATCATCGGTGTGCATAGGTCTCTGCTGACTTAGAAATCGTTGATGAAAACTAAGTTGTTGCCAACCCAGAATTCGTCAATGCAACCCAGTTCTACGGCTGACGCTGAAATCATCAGCGCACACGTCCTACTGTTAACATAGAAATCATTGACGAAAACTGAGTCATTGCCGACTCAGAAATCATCAACATAACCCAATTATCAGTACACATATCCTGCTATCAACGCATAAATCATTGACGCAATTCATGTTGCTGCCGACCTAGAATTCAGCAGCGACAGTCAAGTCATTTTTGTCTTAATATCTCCATCATTTAAGCATAAGGTTTACGCTAGGCTTTCCCCTTATCTTATAACACTCCTAAACCGAATTGAACATAGACCATAGCCAACCACATTCAATCTATCACAAGTATAATCACATTAATATGCCACAATTCATATTATCATTCACTTGATCCATATTCATGTAAATTTATCAAGCTCATAAAAAATCAAAGCATGAACACCAATATAATTTCATTTCCAGCACAAGGATGTTCCTAGGAGTCCAACAAATCACAATCCAAGCATTTTCATCATTCTATTTCTTATCTCATACAAATTCATCAATCATTTATGAGAGTTAAGACATAAACATCAATTTAAATTCTATTTTAGCTTCTACATGTCCTTTAAAGCTTAACAACACACAATTCTACACTCATACTCATTTCATCACCTTTTCACATAGTTTCTTCAATCATATATGTAAAAGTCAAGGCATTAACATAGTCAAGCAATTTTGTTTTCTGGTTCCAACATGTTTTTTAGGGTTTAACAAGTCATTCTTCATGCATTTCCTCTTTTTTGCATAATATTTTCAATCACACATGCAGAAATTAGGTCATTAACATACACCTGGATTCTGTTTTGGGTTCAAGTATGATTCTAAGAGTTCATCCAAATTATAATCATGCATTTCATCATACAAATTTGTAATCTGCCCAGCCTATCATCTAGCCAACCCTTCTTATGAGTTTATTCATTCAATATCTTCCATATGTATTCAGATTTCTTTTGTAAAAACCTGCACTTGTGTCCTTTTGTTCTTTATCTTACTTTAATCTTTTCATATTTTTGTTGAATTTAGAGTTAGAGGTGTAGGAACCCTAGTTAATCCCTTGAGGTTTTCTTCTATTGTTTTGTCCAAAGTTCCAAGAAACAAGTAATAAGGTGATGTTCCTTTTTTTCCTTGCGATCTTGGGTAGTCTTAAGAAGGTTTCTTATGCAGCTGTTCTTCTTCTTCCTCTTTACCTTCGGTTTTCTTCCTTTTTTTCTCTAGCTGTACCAGCCAACCTCCTATACTCCTCCTTCCATGGTTTCAGCCAACGATGTTTTCCTCTAGCTCTTCTTTCTCTCTTACTCCTAAGGAAGGCATATGCAACTGGGGTTTGGTTTTGCTTTTTTTGGAAAAGAGGAAAAGAAGTAAGATTATGTAGGTGCACACATGCAGCTACTGCAATCATTTTTGGAAAGAGGAAGGGTCACCTTCCCTCTCTCTTTTGTATTTATACCCCCTATTAAATGAGGTGGGGGTGTTTGGGTGCTGAAAAAGGCTGTTCTTATCCCATTTTTGGGTTATCCTGGGTTGGTTTCTATTCCAATTCTCCCTTAGGATAGGCCAACCCTCTTCCTCTAGGATTTCCTCTAAGGCTGGCCAGTTTATACCCTTCAATTCTTCCTAATATTGGTCGGCCCAAAGACTAAATTTTTTGTTAGGTTTTACAAAACGCATGGATTCGTCAGCACGTACAACCGCCGTTAACTTAGAAATCATCAATGAAAACTGAGTCGTTGTCGACTAAGAAATCGTTAACAAAAACTATTTCCACAGCTGACGCATGAATTTGTCAATGTTCATAGCCCTTGTTGACTCAGAAATCATCAACGATAACTGAGTCACTGCAGACTCAGAAATCGATAACGAAAACTGTTTTGCCTATGTCCCTGTCAATTCAGAAATCGACAGTGACGATAGAGTTGTTTTTTGCATTTTTTTTGTTGGGTGTTTATAGATACAAGAATTATAAATAATCTAAACATGATAATAACCAACTAGACAAATGTTATTGTTACTTTTCGTTATCAACTTAAGTGAGTACATTCCTTCATTTACTTCTTATATGCATAATACAATCTTTATTATTTCGTCAATTGTGTTATCCTTACTCGTATGCCCTAACCTCCCTATAGGAGTTGTGGGGTCGGAGTTAAAACATTAACTGAGGTTAATTACTTCATTTTAACCCGATCATCCACCCTAAATGATTTTAGCCATAGCTAATCGTAATATCCAACTCAATTATCTGTCTTGGATGCCATTAGTTGAAGCTAATCACCATAATCAACCTAACCATCCATCTAGGATGCCATTTGCCAAAGCTAATAATCATGTTCATCTTGATCATCCATATAGGATGCCATTAACTAAAGCTAATCATCAACACAACCCAGACATCCTTTTTGAATGTCATTAACCGAAGCTAGTCATCAACATAACCTGGTCATCCACCTGGATGCCATTAGCCGAAGTTAATCATAATATTCATTCAACATTCCATAATAGTTTAGTATTCACTACAACACATTAATAGATCTTTTATAATGAATTCACTTAGGAGAATTCATGTTATACTAGAAGAAGGTGAAAACCACCTACTTGTTCCTCTTGTAGGGTGTCCTCGACCAGTCGAAGGTTCGATCCCGGTCACACTACCTAACACATAAATGATCATAAATCAGCACATTTGCATTCGATAACCACTTAACTCATCACCATACATATTTCAAGAATACACATTTTCACATTTAAGTGTTCCACACATTATACAATCATACAATGAACATCATCATATCAAGACATTTCTCTTTACTTTAGACGTGGCCACTCATGAATGTCCTAGTGTTTAATTCCTGAGTTTTGTAGTGAATTAGATCAGATCGGCGACGAACTCATCACAAGCATTAAATCATTTCTGATATGGAATTCTATCATAAAAAGTCATCAGGGAAAACTAGTTCACTGGTGACACAGACATCATGAGTGAAAACTAATTTATTGCTGACATAGAAATCATTAGTGAAGACTGGTTTCATGGCTGACGTCTGAAATTGTCAGTGAATACATTTTTTTTAGTCTCGAAAATCATCATAAAAAACTGAATCACTGCTTACTCAAAAATTGTTAACAAAAACTGCTTTCCATGGATGATGCTTGAATTCGTCAACATACACACTCACCGTTAACTTAGAAATCATCAACGAAAACTGAGTTGTTGTTGACTCAAAAATCATCAATAAAAACTGAGTCATTGTCGATTAAAAAATCATCAACACAATCTAGTTCTACTACTAGCGCATGAAATCCTTAGTGAATATAATTTACTATCGACTCAAAAATCATTGATGAAAATTGAGTTGCTGCCGACCCAGAAATCATCAACAAAATCTATGTCGCTGCTGATCAAAAAATCAGCAGCGATAATTGAGTCATTTCTTGTTTTATTTTTTTAGTATATTCTTTTAAGCATGAATTGGATCATCCAACACCTTTTAAGTGACTAAATAGTTCACAATATGCAATGGGGCCAACATCTCCAAGGAAAATACCTCCTTGTCTATAAAGTTTTCATCTAATGGAAGAGCTTTTGAGTCATGGAGTCATTTCTGGTTTTACTTTTTTCCTAGGTTGCATATAAGGTTCGCACTAAGCTTTCCCCCCGCCTTAGAACACACCAAAACCAAATTGAACATAAACCATAACCAGCCATATTTAATTTATCACAAGTTATCAAGTAATAAGCAAACAAGTCTCAACATATACATTCTCCAAATACTCTCCTAGTTAACACTTCTAAATTGACATCTAGAATTGCCACAACCATACAATTTATGTTTTCAATTATATCATGGCAATAAGTCAACATAACTAATAGTGATTTCTTAATAAAAATTCTTCAAAATTATTCATATATTAACGCTAGGAACTCTTGTTTTTTAACCTTGTAATGGTATCTGGAATAGAATTGTTTCTCAAAATCTTACTTAAAGTCATTCCAAGTCAGTGTTTCAATTGTATGCCTCAGTTGAATGATTTCCCACCATGTAATGGCCCCATCAGATAGTAACTGGGTGGCACAATTTACCCGCAAGCCCTCAGGTATGTTAATCTGGATCATAGTCTTCTCCACTTTCCTAATCTACCTCCCTGCTATCTCAACATCTTATTCTCCCATATACGGTTCGCATCAAATCTCCCTCATACTTTTGACCAATCACATAAATAACACCACGTTGTCTGTGGTCGTGACATTCCTTAGGGTGGCCTATAGAACTTGTGTGGCTAGAATCACTTGAGTTGTAGAGCCAGCCATACCTTCCATCATTTCCTTAACTATTTGGAGTATGAGTCCTAGATCTGTATAAGACGGGGGTAACCCTATTAGAACGGTCGAGGAGTGTGCCTCTGTTCTTCCTTGTTGTCCCACCCTTACTAAGGGTACCTTTTCCATCTGATTAGGTACTCGCTCTTCCTCAGCTTCCACTGTTCTTCCTCGCAAGGGCTCAAATGATCTTACTGGAGAATGAGAAGTGGTAGCATGACAAGCAGTATCATCCAATTAGTCCTCATACTGTCAATCTTGGGCATTTCGGTCTCTACTCCTCCTTTTTATGGAAGGTGGCTCGGTTCGGGTCCCTATTGAGTGCATGCCATCCTGAAATAGATGATAACAACATTATTATCATCGATCCTCAAAATCCAAACCAAGTGCTCTGATACCAACTGTAATATCCCAGTTTTTCATGGCCACAATTGATGGTAATTTTTTTTAACCATTACAATATTCCCAATGTTTTTCACATTAGTATTCCGAAAATTAGTAGATAGGTCCCTTTCATTAGTATGGTACAATACACATATAATTATGTAAATCAACATCTCCATGAAAGTGCTAAATGTACATACCCACAACATCATATTTACGTATTTATAAGTTTGCATTGTATCATATTACATATTACTACCATTATGAGTTTATATAAAATTGTCGACGATAATTACACACTTAATACATTTGTTCTTACAAAATACATAATGACTTAAACATGTGAATACATAGTTCTTTTCAAAATATATGGACTCGTGGAACCGGTCTCCTACACACCTTGATTGTGTGATGTTCCTGTTACAAAAGCAAAAGGGATACAATAATTATAAATAATCTAAACATGATAATAAACAACTAGACAAATGTTATCATTACTTTTTGTTATCAACTTAAATGACTACATTCCTTCATTTACTTCTTCTATGCATAGTACAATCTTTATTATTTCATCGATTGTATTATCCTTACTCATACGCCCCAACCTCCTCATAAGAGTTGTAGGGCTGAAGTTGAAACATCGGTCGAGGTTAATTATTTCATTTTAACTCATTCATCCACCTTGGATGCTTTTAACCATAGTTAATCGTACTATTCAACTCGATCATCCATCTCGAATACCATTAGTCAAAGCTAATCATCATAATCAACACAGCCATCCATCTAGGATGTCATTAGCCAAAGCTAATCATCATGTTCAACCCGACCATCTATCTAGGATGTCATTAGCCAAAGCTAATCATCATGTTCAACCCGACCATCCATCTAGGATGTCATTAGCCAAAACTAATCATCATCTTCAACCTAACCATCCATCTAGAATGCTATTAGCTGAAGCTAATCATCAACAACCCAAACATCCTTCTAGGATTCTATTAGCCAAAGCTAATCATCAATAACCCGGACATCCTTCTAGGATTCTATTAGCCGAAGCTAATCATCAACACAACCTAGTCATCCACATTGGATGCCATTAACCGAAGCTAATCATCAACACAACTTGGTCATCCACCTTGGATGTCATTACCTGAAGCTAATCATCAACACAACCCGGTCATCCTTCTAGGATGCCATTAGCTGAAGCTAATCATAATATTCATTCAACATTCCATAATAGTCTAATATTTATTATAACACAACAATAAATCTTTCATAATGAATTCACTTTAAAGAATTTATGTTATCCTAGAAAAGGGTGGAAACCACCTACATGTTCCTCCTGTGGGGTGTCCTCGTTCTGTCGAAGGTTCAATCCCAGCCACACCACCTAACACGTCAATGATCATAAATTAGCATATTTGTATTCGATAACCACATAACTCATCACCATACATATTTCAAGAATACACATGTTCACATTCAAGTGTTCCACACATTAAACAATCATATAATGAACATCATCGTATTAAGTCATTTCCCTTTATTTTAGACGTGGCCATTCACGGATGTCCCAATGTTTAATTCCTAAGTTTCATAGTGAGTTAGATTAGACCGATGATAAACTTGTCACAAGCATTAAATCGTTTATGATATGGAATTTTGTCAAAAAATCATTAGCAAAAATTGGTTCGCTTATGACACAAAAATCATCAGTAAAAACTGGTTTCATGGCTGACGCCTGGAATTGTCAACGAAGACTGGTTTCATGGTTGACGCCTGTAATCGTCAACAAAAACTAAATCCCTGTCGATTTGGAAATTATCAACAAAAACTGCTTCCACAGTTGATGCTTGAATTCATTAGTGCGCACACTTTTTATTGACTGAGAAATCGTTAATGAAAACTAAGTCGCTGCCGACTAAGAAATCATCAACGCAATCCAGTTCTACTACTGGCATGAAATCATCAGCGAATATAATTTACTGTCAACTCAGAAATCATTGATGAAAACTAAGTCGTTGCTGCCCTAGAAATCATCAATGAAATCTATGTCGCTGCCAATTAAAAAATTAGCAGTGACAATTGAGTCATTTTTGGTTTTACTTTTTCTCTAGGTTGCATATAAGGTTCACACTAAGCTTTTCCCCTCCTTATAACACACCCAAACTGAATTCAACATAGACCATAACCAACCACATTCAATTTATCACAAGTTATTAAGCAATATGAAACCAAGTCTTAATATATACATTCTTCAAATACTCTTCTAGTTATCACTTCAAGACCGACATCTAGAATTGACACAACCATACATTTTATGTTTTCAATTATATCATGGCAATAAGTCAACACAACCAATAGTAATTTTGTAATACAGAAGAGTTCATTTTTGGCTAAGGACTTATTTCTCTTAAGGTGTTCGTTACGGCGAATCCTTTCATAGTTCTCTCATTTCCTATGGTTGGGACACTGCTACCTATTTCCTCCTTGTTGCACATGCAATTCATCAAATTTATCACACACATATTCACAATAACAATTCATAAGTATCTATCCACTTGGTTCACTCTTGTGCATGTTCATTCATCATACAAACAAAAATCAAGGCATTATCATGTCATAGTTTCCATTTCAGCTCCAGCATGCCTCTAAAGGCTTAACAACATCACAATCCTGTGCATACAATCATTTCCTCATATTTTCACCTAATTTCTTCAATCATATATCTAGAAATCAAGATTAACACAAGCATGAATTATGTTTTGGTTCAAGTATGGTCTAAGACTCTAACAAGGTGACAATCTAAGCATTTCATCACATTAATTTGCATTTTATCTAACCTTTAATCTGGTTGGCCCTCCTTCTAGGTTTATATGCATTAAAAAATTATTCATTTCTTTTGTTAAAGGTTTTGAAGTTAGGTCCCCTATTCAACGCCATTCTCATCCATCTTTCAATTTAGTCTTCATTAATCATAAGTGCACGAACCCTGAGGCATTTCCTTGGGATTTTCTTCATTTTGGTCCTGCGGTCTCAAGAACATGTAAAGAAGTGATGTGGTTCATACCTTATGATTTTAAGTAGCTTTAGGGAAGGTTTTAACATTTTTTCTTCCTCTCTTCTCTTTGTTCCCTCCTTCATCTGTTTATTTCTAGTCAGCCCTAGGCTCCCTTTTCTTATATGTTTTCAAATATTCATCATTTTCTATAACTCTCTCTCTTTTTTATAAGCTCTAGAAGGTGACATGCAACTAGTTTGGTTCAACTTTCCTTTGGGAAGGAGTGTGTGTGTGCTGCAACAATGGTTGCTGTTAGTTCTTGGGAGAGGTCTAGACTCCTTTTTCTTCTTTGATATTTTCGATCATTTCTCTTTTTATTTAACTCTCTTCTCACTCAGCACCCAAGGAAATTGACATGCAGCTGGTCAATTTCATTTTTTCTTTAGAAGAAAGGGGTTGTTTCAGCAGAGTTGTAGCCGATTTTTGGGGGAGAGGAAAAGTCACTTTTTTCTCCCCCTTGCATTTATATCACTCATAAATGTTCTTAGCATGTTTTTATTGTTCTTTTGGTTTATCTTAGGGCTGGTACTACCCCATTTCTTCCTTAGGATAGGCTGATCCTCCCCACTAGATTTTTCTCTAAAGTTGGTCGGTCTATATCCCTCAATTTCTTCCTAGCATAGGTCGACCCAAAACTAAAATTATTCTTTCATTGGTTTTACATATAAGGAGAAAACTAATGCTTTTCATTATAAGATGATTTCAAGAAATAATTTTGTTGTTAAATAAAAACTTTTTCTATGCCATTCACACCTCAAGTTATTTCCAAGTAAGTTATATTCTTCTTGGGTCAAACCTTTTGTTGTTATTAATGATTTTCATCATGATGCAATACAAATTTAAAGTTTAAAGACAGGTAAGGATTTCAAAGTGAATAGACATAGAGTAAAGCCTTGTTATGAATCTTTTACATCACAAAATATAAAAGAGGTACCTCTTCACAAATTGACATCTCTTGATGTTTAAGCGTGAGTAAATGTCAGGTCGAGGACACTATACAAAGCATCAATTGGAATGCACCCTAACATAAAGGAATTCTCATTTGGAGAGTTCATCATAATCAATTTTTTCTCTCTTACTTTTACTCTTCTCTTTCTTTGTTTCTATTTGTTAAGAGTTTATCTTTTTTTTCATCTCTTGTATTCTATACATAGTCTTCTCATTTTATACACTAGTTTTATATTAAGGACAATGTAGTGATTACATGTGTAAAGAGAGGGGGATGGTACTCCTCACCATAATCAATTTCTTCTCTCTTACTTTTACTCATTTTCTTTTTCTTCGTTTCATTATTTGTTAAGAGTTTATCTTTTTTTCATCTTTTTTATTATATACATAGTCTTCTCATTTATACATTAGTTTTATATTAAAGAAAATATAGGGATTACATATGTGAGGAGAGGGGGATGATTTTAAATTTAAGGCCTCATTTTATTTATTTTATTTTTTAAAAAGTCTTATGATGCTTTCCAATAACTATGATGAGAATTAAGCTGTAATATTATAGTTTTGATCAAGTATTGATTTTTTTTTAAAATCTTGATGTTATTTTTTGGTTGACGTGTCTTTATGATAATTGCTCAATTCTCTATGCATAATGGCTATGTTATTTGGTAAATAAACATGAATATTAGAATGAGTAAAATTCATATATCCTTACTTTAGTTATTACTTGAGTTCCACAAGTAAGGTTAACTGTTAAAACTTTCCTAGAGGTCTCTTGAAGCGAACAATGATCGAGCATTACTTGAAAGATGATTTAGGCATTAGGGTTTACCAGTATTTCCAAATAAGTCAACTACTTTATAGATGCTCTCATAAGAACATTCCCCTAAGTAAGCCATTTTGGACTTTATTATTAAGCTTTTTCTTTATTAACCATATCTTTTTACCTTTTTATCCATAATATAGTTATATCTTCACCCTTGTTCTAAAGATGAATTGGATTGAAGAGACTTGTTCCATGCACTAGTATCTAACAAAGACTTGAGATTTTTTTTTATCAAATACAAGAGTGGAAGTAAGAAAAACAAACAAAACAAAGGAGAAACAAAAGCAAAGAAAGAAAGAAAATAAAAGAAAAATATGTCTTTTGGGTTTGAATGTTTTTCTTTAGATGTTGGTTGGTTAGAATAAAGTAAAGATCCAACATTCTGATACTTGACCTATGTTTTTAATTGGTTTATTTGGGTTTTGAGAAGTATTCCTTTAGGATTTGAATGTTGTCTTTTATTTCATGAGCATTTAGAATCTTTGTTATATCTTTTTTTTTAGCACTATCCCCTAGACCTAATACAACCTAAATTGAAGACCTTTTGATTTTGGTTGGTGCCTTCAGGTAATGGAGACTTGTTCAAAAAGGAACGGTGTTTGATTCTTTCTTAAGGAAATTGAGTGATTTTTTTTTTGAATGGTTTATGGAACTTTTACTTGTTCAAAGCACGCATATCATAAATCATCGTTAATTTTTTGTTATGTCACACATAGACATAAAAAATTTGAGTATGATTACTATAAAGATGTTTTAGCTTTTGAATGATGTTGGACTTATTCTAATGATCATTTGATATCAATTTTATAACCTCTTATTGTGTTTTAAGATGAAATGTTGGAAGATTAGTATTTTATTTTGTGTCTTAGTTTTTCTTAAGGATTAGGAAAAGGCAAACATAGGGGAATTTAATACATTTTGAATTTTATATCTTTTTTTTCTCGATTAATTTATATATATTTCTTTTATGTTTTGCAAGCTTTTTGGAGGGAAATAAATAAAAATGAGTTTTGGACTTAATTAATACTATTAGGCCTAAGATAAGATTGTTTAAAAGCCCAAATATTATCTTTTAACGGGTTGGATGAAATCCAAGTGAAAACTCTAATGAATTAGTTGCCATGTCATCTATTTATTCATCAAGATATTTAAACCAAATGAAATTATTTCATTGGTTCAATGATATGGTCTAATCAAAAGATTGAGTTCTAAAAAGAGATTAGCATGATTATTGATTTAATTTAACTTGGACTTCTTAGAGACAAACATGAAAACCACTGTCATAATCTATTTTTGGGTTATTCCTTAAATTTTATCTTTTCTCCTTCCCTATAAAAAAATTAAAATAAAATAATAATAATAGTAAGGAGATTGATGATGTGAAAAAAGCTGGTTAAGGAAGGATTTAAAATATAGAAAAACCAAGCTGTAATTTTGGATGGAATTGAGAGCCTCATTGTACCCTATTATACCATAAACTGGAGAAATAATACAGATTCAAGATCAAATTAAATTATTATTGGATAAATTTGCATAAAAACTAATCCTAAGAACATAATTAGAATTTTAATAGTCCAATTTAATTTAATCATGGGCCAAATTAAAGTTTAATTATGTTTAAGAATTAATTTGGGTCCAGTTGAAGGATTTAATTAGGTGCAAGCACTAATTATACTTTAAATTAGTCAAATTAATTTTATTAGTAGCTTAATTGGTGAAACATTAAGTTTGGGAGCCTAATTTGGGCTTAATTAAGAAGTTTGAAATTTTAAGAGACCAATCTTAATTTTTACAAAGTTAAAAATCACAAGAAAATCAAAGTTTTGGGATTAATTAAGGGTTAAATTGAAAAAATTTGCAACTAAATACCATTTTGAAAAAGACGTTGAACCTTGGGGACCCAATTAATTGAAATCAGGGATACAATTGAAGAAAATTGAAAGTTTAATGGTCAATTGAAGATCAATTTGCATAAATCCAAAATGAAAGGCTGTAATGAAAGAGTTGCTAAAATTCGGGGCTAATGTTGGAGTTTTTCAGGGATAAAATTGCATAAAACTTGAAGTCTATAGTCAATTAGGGGTGCAATTGAAAGTAATTGAAAGATAAAGGACCAAATTGAACTTTAGCCAAATCTCTGAATTAAAACCCTAAAAGCCGAAACGACGTTGTTTCATTTAAATGAAAAGACATGTTTTTACCAAAACAACGTTGTTTTGAATGAATAGTAAAAAAATGACAAACCAGACGACTTGTCGTCTAGTCTACTATTCATATTCTTCTTCCTTTTCCTTTTCAGCCTGAAAAGGCTTCTTAGATGATTACTTTTCAAAGGCATTTAATCCACCAAATTTAACAAAACTTGCACGAAAATGATGGCCTAACACTGGACCATACCCCGATATGGTTCTTTCTAGTCGATTAATACATCAGTGGATGTGGCGCTGGTCCAAAGAGGCCAATTTAGGCAGCCTTCAACTGCCAAATTTGACAGTTCATGATGGCCACTTTAAGCCAACAATTGAGATCCTTCTCAGTTGAATCAAGAGCCAAGATTTTTCATAAAAAGAGATGAAATATCCCTCTTCCACCCCTTATAAATAGGGGTGGATTCCATGCCTTGAGCATGAAGCAATTTGAAGCCAAAGTCTAAAAAAAAAAACCTGTCATTCCCCTGTTTCCATATTCTTCTCTCATTGTCAGCCTTCTGCCACTCTTTTCGCCACATCTTAGTTGTCATTGCCACCTCCAACCATATGTGGGTCTTCCCTGCACCATTAGGAACGTCGCTTATCTTCTCCCCCAATCAGGCAAGCCATCCATTTTTTTCTCCTCTAAAATCCCACTGACGGCCATTACATGGAATGGGCAAATAATTAACATGGTTGCTGGACCGGGCTAGTAACCATATGGGCTGTGGATTGTACCCGTTCCAGCCTAGCTCATATGGCTAGGCTGGGTCCAACCCACCTAAAAAAAGGATCTGTTGAGCCGTTAGTCGGCCCAATCCGACTAAGTCTGGTTGGACCTATTTTGGGCTAGCCCGGATGACTAGGTCGGGTCCAGCTTAATTTATATTTAATAATGATAATAATAATAATAATAATAATAATAATAATAATAATAATAATAAAACAAAAAAAATCCAAAACAAATTCCAAAGGTCATTTCAAAATATTTATGATTTCTCACATGTTTTTCCAACAATTTTGTA
>Ga0325405_1001511_pt1 | contig 23640 bp, 16 predicted proteins | sample PopdelMetagenome_21_FD_205663 | JGI IMG/M metagenome (GOLD analysis project Ga0325405, IMG submission 205663) | Populus deltoides microbial communities from Bellville, Georgia, United States - Xylem-Control-R2 | ecosystem: Host-associated > Plants > Phyllosphere > Stem > Wood/Secondary xylem...
GATTATAAGTCATTTGTTACGAAAGACAACCTGTCATCGTTTCTTTAAAATTCACCCCATGAAGATGGTTGAAAAATCAAGAATGATGGTTTTTGGATTTAAAAGTTTAATTTCAACAATTTTTTACCTAAGAACATCTAAAAAACACCCTAAAAACCTAAATAAATCTATTTATGGCATCAAATAACCAAAAAATAAGTTGAAAAACCAAAAATCAACCCACGTTAATAAAACTTCCCTAGCCTAGACCTTGCATTTCACGGGGAAGGCTAAAGAACACTATAATAAAACCCCTTTCATCGAATGAAATCTTTTGACATCAAAATCAATCTTTTTTTTATTAAGATTAACCTTTTTCATAGCTGAAATTTGTATCAATCAACATTTTCTCTCTCCTCATCATTTTCAGTCAATCTCTCTCTCATATTTCTAACTTAGAGATGGAAAGAATTAAGAAAATAAATTTTGAGATCAAAATAAAAAATCATTATTAATATGGAATTAAGTTTTATATCTTAGTTCTTTATTTTCAAATGTTGTATTTTTATCATAATCTCAAGCCTATTGAAAGAAAGCTGATTGAAAAAGAAGAAGTTATATATATATTAAAAAAAAAAGAGCACTTGAGGTGATAGGTTCACTAATATTCATATGAGTAATTAAACCATGCACCCCATGTCTTTTAGTTTTTAGTTTTTAGTATAATCTTCAAAAGATTTTATACAATATGCTAAACTTACATTAGCAAAACAGATAGTTCTTATAGCCGAGTCTCACTTTCGTAAAAAAAATCTAATAAAATCGGAGCATTCTAAAAAAACCTCATTAAAATCTCGAATAAAATACTAATTTTGGTGTTGTTTTGTTAGAGGTTTTCTTGTTCTTCTTCCTTTTTTATTTCTGAGAAAACTTCAACTTGACTATTGATGATTTAATGAATTTTCTCATGTTTAATTTGCAGTTGGATAAGTACCAATATAATTGGAACACTTGTGATGGAAATTGGAGCAAAAGCATTGAAATTTCATACATCTTCTCCACCAGCAAGCTTGCTGTTTCCTTCCCTAAGCAAACATTTTTCTCTGTTGAGCTCATGCATGAGATCTCCGGAGATTGGTTGATAGAGGATAAGCTCATCATCAGCCAACACCTTCTTCATCATTTTTCCTTTTGGATGCACTTTTGATTATGCATTATAAAAAATTTGCCCTTTGTTAGACTAATTTCTTTATTGTAAGTCATTGTTTAACGCAACAATTAGATTGAAATCGTGGGATTAATGTGTAATTAAATGTTGGTGCATTTTTGAGTAAGACTAGCTCGCACACAGATTCACTTATTGCTGCTTACGCACTTGTATGATTAAGGTCTTGATCCACTAACAAGTGTGGATAATAAAGGTGTTTTGTTTCTTTATGTATTTCTAAATGGGCATTAATATATAATTATGATCGATACTTTTTCTACTTAAAAGGGTGAAAAGAGTTTCATCATCAATAGTTTATACCATATTTGCTGTTTCTGTTGTAAAACCGACTGTCTTAGATCATCCATAATTAAGAAGTGTTCATCTTTTTTGATATGTACACTTTATTAGGTTTTAACGTGGCTCGACTGCATCGCATATTTTACACGATTTGGTATCTCTCGTTTTCATTCCTGCTGTAAGGTCCTCTATTGTTTCTGCAGTGGCCTAACACCATTTTAGCTGTTGATATAATCAAATTAGAATCAAATACCATTCTCATCCAGCTGAGAAGAATCGTATACTTTTGGTGGGATCCAATATTCAGTAATCACCACAGCACCTAACATTTCTAAACTGGAACATATTCGACTTTGATCTGTTTATATACCAAGAAAAGAAAAGAATCGCTTGTGATCATTCTATTTTTTAGAACTATGACGACGAGTTACACTGGTTAATTCATGAGAGATCATTCTATTTTCGGAATTTTTAACTTCTGATAACCAAACAACACCTTAATCTATTTGGAAAAAAGATCATAAGAATTCTTGGACGCTTGCCTGCTAGCTGTTCACCATGGTGAAGCTAGCGCTGATTCCATCAAGTTCCCCAAGTCATGCGCAGCCCATCAAATATATATTCCTTATTCTATCATTTATGTGATGGGATTTTCTTAAAATTATCAGAACAATCATGAATGTATAAATCCTTGTTGATCGGTTTGTTTGTGATATGTACCCTTTCAGCTTAGACATTGCTCTACCACTTGTTGCTTGTCCATGTTTCATCTTGCCTGCTTTTCACCATGGTGAAGCTAGCACTGATTCCATCAAGTTCCCCAAGTCATGCGCAGCCCATCAAATATATATTCCTTATTCTACCATTTATGTGATGGGATTTTCTTAAAATTATCAGAACAATCATGAATGTAAAAATCCTTGTTGATCGATTTGCTTGTGATATGTACCCTTTCAGCTTAGACATTGCTCTACCACTTGTTGCTTGTCCATGTTTCAGTGTCCTGTGTAATTTTTGTTTCTTCTGTTATTTGCTCCAATACACAATCTTTCCGCTAATCTTTATTCTCGCTTGCTATCAAATCATCATTTATCTTCACTCCAAAGTTCTTTGACCAAAGTTTCCTATCATGCTACATCTAAATCATCCAGGGACAAAGTTGATTAGGTCATCATATACAGGAAATTTTTGGGTAGAACTAGAATAGGTCTAATCGATTTCTATGGAGAGTAGCAATTGATTGGAGTGGAGAACCGTTTCCATGACATATCCCCACTTTCCTAATGGTTAAAATCATTTATTTTGTCTACACTCGAAAGAAATTATTTTGAGTCGGCCATCCAAGACTTGCTAATTGGCCTATAAAAGGGTTTTGGTTCCTGGGGATTGGAAGAACAAATTTGTTCAATCATATTGTAACACTTTAGCAATGATTGAAGTAACATGCACTAAAGGAATCGCCCTTGCACACTATTTTTCATAGGGATAAAGCTCTAATCAACAGTTTCAAAAGGGATTTCACTTGGTTCAAGAGGGTTATTAAGCGGTTTAAATAAACTATGTATCTTATAATTCTTACTCATCTGAGATCTTTTATAAAATTTTTGCAGTTTGCAGGGCCCATGCATGAGTGTAGGTTTATAATTAGGTCATGACCATATCATCTTAACCTCAAGAATGGTTTGGACAAGGCAAAGTGGGTGGCTGCTGATAACTAGCTGTAAAAAAATTAACCGTGAGTAACTTGATGTGCGGAAAACAGAAGGGTGTGCCCCGCTGCAGCATCTCCTTCAGCATCATTTCCCACCCCAAAATGATTGAAGTAATAATTCTTAGTCCCTGCTCCCATTAAAAAAAAATACCATCTGGATCAGAAAGGCAAGGTGTTTTAGAAACATTGAACCAAGGCCAATCCCATGGGCCATACCTATATAAACTCTCCCCATATATATGTGATCAACATGCAGTTTTTCAAGAGGGAATTATGAGTGCTTTGTTTGATTGCCTTTGTGGACACCATGAGAGCCTTAAGGCTTCTTCCATTAGTGAAAATGACTAGTTTGTTTGTTTTTCTTTTGTGTTTGGTTTTGTGTTTTGATGGTGATGTAATCCTCAAACTCATGGTTGCTAGGCAAAACACTAATGGGGACAAAAGAAGTGGCTGGATACATTAACTGCAAATCTTTGATCCTGCAGTGACCCAACTTGGAAACAAATTTCCATACAATAGATATCAATCGCTATTGTTTGTCGTCAGTAGAGGAAACAGGCCTCAATTCCTGTCTTTCTCTTGCGGCCTGGCATTAATATTTAGCAGGACATTCCTTCATTTCCTTCCATGTTCGTACATTAAAGAAATGCAGAATCCTGCAATTTTTAAAGATGGATAGAAATCAAATAATACAAATAAATTAAAGAAAGGACTGTTGATCTGCCAATTCATTCCGAATAGATATCAGATAAATGCTCTGCATCTTCTCTACTGCTAAGATTCTCAGACAATGCCGAATGTCTTTCTAATATCTTAGCAACAGATAGCAGTTCGTATTCCTGTGTTGAAAAACTTGAAATGGAAATGGAATGATCACTTTCCTAATACATGCATGCTCGTTATCAATCAGTAGGTGTTTATATGTATTCAATACTCCTTTTTCATAAGGTTCAAGTGCCAGCCATTTTCAGAAATCTTTCATCTACGTGGAAAAGTGCAACAAGAGAAATTAGATTAGTTGTTCTTTTGGAAAGCCAAGAACAACTAATCTAATTGAACGTAGCAAATAAGATCAAGAAGATTTTGTCAGGAGATTCAATGAATGAGCCTTTCCGGTTACAAGGGCAACCGATGCCATATCCTGACAGAAGCATATGTTCTGTTGTAAGATATCTGATTTAATCAAACAATGAAAGAAGGAATCAGCAAAAAATAACGTAGAGAACATTCAAAAGAGGAGAGTTTAGCTAATTCAAAAATCGTAAATAAAACTTCATTGGCCAATAATTTTACTGGAAGTGTTTTACGAAATGCAGCCTTCCACACCGGACATTCTGAATAGAAAGTTGAAAAACATGCTCAAAAGACATCAAAATGTGATCTATCAACATATTTTTAAAAAATAATTTTTAGGCTAAGTTTTTTTTTTTTAACAAAAGATGAAATGAAGGGTGATAATTCAATGATAAATGGGTATAGCTTACATCTATACTTACCTTATGCTTGACAATGGCATGAATCTTGCTTACTTCAAGGCCAAATGCCCTTGGATGTGGCTATCAGCCAACTCCAAGTGGACATAAGTTCAACAAGCTGTCACATCTAATATCCTTGAATTCAGTTATGCGCTGAACTCAAACAAAAATAGATCTGGCGTGTTGTCAAACTTATTATTCTCAAGTTCAACTACACTTTGAGCCTAAACGAATATGAGTTTAGTGACCTGTCAAACCCAATATCCTTGAGATTAGCTATGCACTAAGCCTAAGCAAACATGGGTATGGGTCTAGCAAACTATTAGATCCACTGCTCATGGGCTTGGCATCGAGCCAAGCCCAAGTGTATATGAGTCTAGCAAGCTGCCCGACTCATCATCCTTAGACTTGGTTACGCGCTAAGTCCAATGATAAGTGTGTGGAGCTTGCGTACATAACATCTCTACGCTTGGCAAAATATCAAATCCAAATGACATTAATCTTGCTTACTTCAAGGCCAAATGCCCTTGGGCGTGGCTACAAGTCAAGTCTAAATGAACATAAGTCCGACAAGCTACCACACTCAATTTTCTTGAGTTCAGTTATGCACTGAGCCCAAACAGACATGGATCTGGCGAGCTATCATACTCAACATCCTCGAGTTCAGCTGCACTTTGAATCCAAACAGACATGAGTCTGGCGAACTGTCAGACTTAATATTTTTTAGTTCAGCTACGTGCAGAGTCCAAACAAATATTGGTCTAGCAAACTATCAGATTCACTGTATGTGGCATCGAGCCAAGTCCAAATACGTATGAGTTTAGTGAACTGTCAAACTCATCGCTCTTAGACTTGGCAATACGCCAAGTGCGAAGGAGTAAAGGTATAAAGATTAATATAGACCTCATGTTAGATCATAAAGCTTCGATTGTTTATTCTTTTGATTTTATAACATAAAATATTAAGGATATTTATCTTCCAACATTCTAGGTGTTTAAAAATTTTCTAATGTCGTACCATTATTTCATGAGTATAGGTTTATAATTAGATCATGACTGTATCTTCTTAACATACATTTTCTCCACCTCATAATTTACTTTCCCATCTAATAAACGATCACAAAGGTTTTAAAAAAAAGGGGAGAGATCAGTTGTTTTTTTCGAGTGATTATACGACAGCAAACAATAAAAGGGATTATAAAGCTCATAACAGACGAAATTGACCATGGTAAAAAAATATAAGAACCCTAACCTCAGCAATGGTTTGGACAAGGCAAGGTGGGTGGGTGGCTGCTGATAACAAGCTGTAAAAAAAAAAATAGCAAGAGGATTTAACCGTGAGTAACTTGGTATGAGGAAAACAAAAGGGTACTGTGCCCTAGTACTGCAGCGTCTCCTTGGCCATCATTTTCCACCCCAAAATGATTGAAGTAATAATTCCTATTCCCTACACCCTTTAAGAAGAAACACCATCTGAATCAGAAAGACAAGGTGTTTGTAGAAACATTGAACCAAAGCCACTCCCAAGGGCCATAACCATATAAACTCCCCATATGCGATCACCATGCAGTTTTTCAAGAGGGAATTATGAGTGCTTCGTTTGATTGCCCTTGTGGACACCATGATTGCCTTGAGGCTTCTTCCATTAGTGAAAATGACGAGTTTGGCTGTTTTTCTTTCGTGTTTGGTCGTGTGTTTTGATGGTGATGTAACCCACAAACTCATGGTTGCTTGGAAAAACACAAATGGGGACAAAAGAAGTGGGTCCATACATTAACTGCAATGTAATGTAATTTAAAGTGACTGAGATTGTTGTAATAATTGTTTTTTAATTTAGTTTTTTTAAAAATATATTTTTAAAATATAAAAACAAACAATATTTTCATCTTTGATCCTGCAGTGACCCAACTTGGAAACAAATTTTCATACAATAGATATCAATCACTATTGTTTGTCATCAGTAGTGGACACACAGGCCTCAACTCCTGTCTTTCTCTTGCGGCCTGGCGTTAATTAGCAGGACATTCCTTCCTTTCCTTCCATGTTCGTACATTAAAGAAATACAGAATCCTGCAATTTTTAAATATGGATATAAATCAAATAATACAAATAAATTAAAGAAAGGACTGTTAATCTGCCAATTCATTCTGAATAGATATCAGATAAATGCTCTGCATCTTCTCTACGGCCAAGATTCTCAGACAATGCCGAATGTCTTTCTAATAGCTTAGCAACAGACATTAATTCCTTCCTCACTTTCCTTCCATGCTCATACGTTGGACATTACTACAATGTTGTAGCTAAAATGATGACAGTTAAATTAGTAACTACAGAGTGCATTAAGTGCTGAACATTCCTTGCAAAGGTGTGTAGTACTGTCATGTTGTGCAATTCAATCAGGGCCTCAAGATGCTTAGCCTGAATCTTGATGCCCTTGGGCGTGTCCCCAGATAAAATATCCAATATACCTGCATTTACATATAGAAATGGAAGGATGAACAATAAAGATTTGAAAATCAAAACAACATGAAAACAAATTAACATGAAATGAAGTTGCCATATGTTCTCTGTTTTTTTGCTTTTCTTCAATGCTTACCAGATCAAATTTACCATTTATTTTTCTCTTTCTGTTGATTCATAAGAAGGCATGGAGCATTAAGCTAAACATGGGGGATATCTCTTTAATTGGGATTGTTTTTGCAAATACTTAAGGCTTTACTGTTAATTTAGTGTTTCCTGAACTTACGAGAAGAAAATCATCTACCTACTCTTGATTAATCTATTATAAAAATATTCTGGATTTTAAAAATCAAACTCCAAAATTTGAGATGATGAAAGTCGAGGCAGCGGCGACAGCAGCAACAAGAACAGCATTTTCGAGAGATGGGCTAAATGCATCTGTGATGGTGTTAATATTAACAAATCTTTTTAAGAATTATTCACTATCATAAGAAATCTCTCTGCAGCCTTTTGCACCGTCGATATTAAGAATTATTTTGCACTCAGCCCTTTTATGTTCCATTCATTGGTCTTCATAATTGTGATGCTCAATTTGTATGCCTTGATAATAAGATTTGTGATATTGCAGGTGCCTCCATTAATTACTAGAAGATTTTATTTAATGTTTTTTTATGAAGTTATTTTAATGTTATGATTTTTTTTATTTTAATATTTAATATTAAAGCTTTATAAAAATTTTTATTTTTTTAACGTAATTATCTTTATTTCGTGATGTAGATCACGAGTTTAATATGTTAATCAAGATTCACTTAGGTTTTTTCTGTCTTTTTTAATTGATTTTTTTCGATCTTATCTTTCAACATTAAATTAATTGGGAATTGAGCTTCATTTTTTTTTTCTATGAAGTTATCCTGATCTTATAATTCAAGTCGTGAGTTTGATAGATTGACTTTGATAGTTTTTTCTTGTCCTTTTTTTAATTTAATATTTTTATCAATTTTTTCCTTCAATATTAGTTTAGGTTGATTAAGAATTAAATTTGCTGATTTATTTTAATTTTCTTTTTATGGTTATTATGGTCTCATGACTCGAGTCACAGATTTGCAGGGGAGGAGCTAGAATAATTTTTTAGGGGAACAAAACTAATATAACAAGATATAAATTTATTTTTTCAATCTACCATATATGAATTATAAACACAAAAACACCTCATGATTTAGTTTTATACAAAGAAAAACATAAAATGATATAAAATTTACTTCATACAAGATAAGTAATGTAAGAACTTATTACAAACATATAATGATCTTTATACGAGTTAAGAAGTTAAGAGCAATACCAAATTAAATCAAAGCTATGAACTTAATTTCATCTTTATAATAAATCCATTACTTTAATTTTATTGATCTTCATACCTATCAAATATAAACATACAAAGTTTATAAATAGAGCTAAAACGAAATATTATTTTTATTTTGTAAATTTTTTGAAATAAAGTACAATAAAAATAAAATAACAAAACAAAGTTTCTTACATATTGTGCTCGTTGTTATTTTATAAAATAGAAATTATCGATTATTGTATTTATTGAGAATCTTTCGACAATATATTTTTCTATATAAACAATCAAATAATCTATAAAAAAAATCATTCTCCATCTTTTTTTCTCAAAAATAATAATCCATCTTTCTGAAATAAAATAGACAAACTTTAATTAAAAGAATTCAAGACCTAAAATTAGAAATAACAATACAGATCAAGACCATAAATTAATGAAATGAGTATCTTTAATTCAACACAAATTCACAAAAACTCAATCAAAATTAAAAATCAATGACAACCCATCCAAGTCTAAAAACAAAATAGAATTTCGATAAAACAACACAAAAGTAAGAAGAGATAGTAAAAACAAGAAGAAAAGAAAAAGATTTTGAGTTTATTTACCTTGTTTTAATGGAAGAGAGGTAGAGACAGATTCTTTTGGCATGGGTAGTGTAGAGAGAGAGAGAGAGAGAGAGAGAGAGAATGTTAGAGCAGGTGGCTATGCTTTTTACTAATATATATTTTTAAGCTAGGATAAATAAACAATTCAGCTTCGTGGACAGGCCTTGCCACCGCAGATTTGACTGACATATATATGCATTATATTTAAACTTAAAAATTAAAAAAAAAATTATTTTTTTTTCCCGTTCCAGGCATTCTAGACTTAATTTTCAGGTGTGGATGGAACTTTACGTTCCGGCCTCTTTCTGGGCGTAATAATTTAATTTTACAGCAGTAATTACCTTTTTTTTTTAATTTGAAGAAAAAAAACCTATAAAATGAATATAGGTAAATCTTACAACAGTGATTATATTTTCAATTAAAAAAAGAAAGCTAATATTTTTACAAGTAATTACCGTTTCACTCACCTCTGACAAAAAAGAAAAAAAGAGAGAGAACCCAACATTTTGAAGGCATGACGGAGGAAGGAGGCTTCAAATTCTCTCCATTCTCGCCATCTTTGGATCTCAATAAACCCTATGGTTACTCTTCTCTTTCTTATCTCTCATATTTGGCATTCTTAGCATTCACTGTGTTTGTTTGTTTTTTTTAATTAGTTTTTGTTAGGGGTCTTATACTACCTTAATGGCTGTGCCTGGAATCTTGATTATCCCTCAAGATCTTGATTTTTACATTTTGGGATTCGCTTCTTTCATTATATTCTTTCAGTTTCATTACTGTACATTGGCTGATGTAAACCTGCTAAACAATCATGGGTGCGTTTTCTTTTTTAATGAGTTTGCATAAATGCGGTTCCAAAACACAGACTGTAGATATTACCAAAGCATTTTTAAAAAAAAATCTTTTTAATGGGTTGCTTTCAAGATTGGTGATTGTTTAAGATGAGGACATTGGATTCTTGGCAGACTTGAGAATTAGACTTGAAAAATGATGTCTTTTACTTAGTTGAGGCGGAGAGAAATTTTGATTTTTGAACCTCGAATCCCTTTTATTTCTGGCAGTTCCTCTTGGAAGTGCTAGTTAAAAAAACTAGTTCAGCCATCATTTTTTGTTCTAGTAAGTGCTTTTATAGTTTATTTTGATTCAGTTTCCAGCTGAATTCCATGATGCCAAAAAATGAGCTTGAGTTCTCTGGATTACGAGGCTGTTAAAAATCGATGTAGATTGTGAAATAAATGCTAGTGCCTTTATTCATTTTTTTCCATCTTTTACTTTTCAATTGCGTTGGAAGATTATTATAATTTTTATGAGCATATCTTTTTGTATATTGTTATTTGATTTGACAGAAAGATTAGATGAGGAGACTTTTTCTTTCTGTTGTATTTGTGACATTTTTCCTTTCAAACTGGTGGCAGAATGGTGACATTGTGCACGGAGGTGATTCTCAAAAAAATATTATAACATAAAAGGACATCGCATACATGTGAAACATGGCTGAGGTAGCGGTGGAGTACCTCGTTAGAAAATTAAAGGATCGAATTTTATTTGAAACTGACAGACGAAGTGCGGCAGAATTAAATAGCATCAAGATTGAGTTTGAAAAACTCAGGCCATTTCTGAAAAATGCAGATTGGAGAAAGATGATGGTGGCTGACAACACAATTGTGAAATGGGTGACAGATGTGATAAACCTGGTGTATGAGATTGAAGATGTCATTGACAAGGATTGCATTGGAAGAAAGGAGTCATATGGGTCTCTGTCCTCACTGGTTGATTTTGTGAGTGAATTTTTTAACTATGGGACCACATCAAATAAACCGCAGACTAGTTACAAGTCATTGCTGGTGCATGTCTCAGATAGGATTAAAGGACTAGAAGCCACAAGGAAGCATCTAAGCTTGTTAGGAGACATCACTAAAGCCAAACATGAAAACCTGATACAACATTCAAAGTCCTCCCATAAGCTTCCATTGACCAATATGATTGGAAGGAGCAAAGAATTTATGATGCTCAAGGAATTGCTTCTTCATGTGGTCGAGGCTGATAGGCCATATCTTGTTGCTGTAACCGGAAATGAAGGTGTTGGCAAAACAACACTTGTCCTAAGAGTGTATGAGAGTGTGCAGAGACATTTTGACTGTTCTGCCTGGATTTCTGTTTGTGGGCGTTCAATCACTGGAATTTTAAGAAACATGGCTACAGATTTTTCCAGAAGCCATTCAGTAATGAAGCTGGTGAGTAATTTGGATAAAAAGGGTGACAAGGATTTAGCAAACATGCTCTGTGACTACTTAGGTGGTAAGAACTTCTTGCTAGTCTTAGATGGCTTAGATAACTTAGATACCTTTGAAGATATTAAGCGTGCATTACCCGCTAGATGCAGAGGGAAGGTGGTGGTGACAACCTGTAATTCAGCAATTCCTGCAGTTATATGCAGGCATGCTCTCCATCTTGATCCACTACTGGCAGAAGATGGTCTGAGGCTTCTTCGCGGACGAGCACTCTTGCAGCAATATGACCTTGGTGAGGTGCCTTGGCCTTCTTCAGTGAAATTGGTTGAAAAGAAGATTTTGCATATTTGTGAAGGCATCCCCCTATCAATTGCCACTATGGGGAGCTTGCTTTCAACAATCAACCTAGAAGAAGTTGGGAATTGGAATGAGGTCCTTCATATGCTGGAGGAAGCTAATCAGTGTATGCCTCAGTCCAATTTGATCAAGAAAGTCATCACAGTATGTTACTTTAGCCTGCCAGCAATGCTGAAATGCTGCTTCCTTTATTGTGGAATGTTTCCCCGCCATTGTGACATCCAATGTAAGAGGCTGATTCGGTTATGGGTGGCAGAGGGCTTTACAGGAAGACAGCTATTTGGGATAACAGAAGAGGAATCTGCCAAATACCTCTTAGAAGAGCTTATCCAAAGGAATTTGCTTCAAGTGGCACGTTTAGGTGTAAATGGGGAGGTGGAATCTTGTACACTCCTGCAGCCAGTGCATGATTTTATCTGTGACATGTCACAAAAGGACCAGATATTTTCTGTATATGAGAGCACCCAGCAGGTTTGGCCATTAAAGGCATCACGTTTTGTTGCCATACATGGAGAAATTGATAATAGAACACCTGATTCCCTCCCTAGAGAGATCCGTTCTTTGCATTTCTTTGGGGGGAGACCAAACCAGAAGGCTATCTTGTTGAACTTGGTATCGAAAGTTAAACTCCTGCATGTGCTGGATTTGCAAAATATTCCTATTGACACCTTGCCTGATGAAATTGGCAATCTTGTTGAGTTGCGCTATCTAGACCTGAGGAACACGAGGCTACATGAGCTTCCACCATCCCTTCAAAATCTGTGTGAACTGCAGACACTTGATGTTAGAAACACACCGGTAAGGGCTTTGCCTAGTGGCTTTGATAGCCTCAAGATGTTGAAGCACCTTCTTCTTGCCGATTCATATGGCAACAGGGTAGTGAAGTTGGATGCTGAAATCATGTTTCTTAAAGACCTCCAGACACTAGCAGGTGTGAAACTTACACAAAATGTCGCTGTAGGACTAAACCACCTTCCTAAACTTCTGAAGCTGTCAGTGGGTGAGGTAGAAGGTGGAAAAAATTCTGTCTGTCTGTCAGAATCCATCGATCAGATGAAAGACCTCAGTTCCCTGACCATAAAATGTGCTTGGAGGAAGGAAATTCAAATTCAGATATCAAATCCTCTTGAGAATTTGGAAAAGTTACGTGTTGGAGGTTGGATTAGAGATTTGCTGAGCTGGATAAGCAGGCTAAGCTCCCTCAAGTATTTGCATCTATGGGACTGTATGTTGAATCAAGACCCCATCTCAAGCCTCCAGCATTTGCCCAATCTTGTTGTCCTTTCATTGTCCAAGGCTTTCAAAGGGAAGCAGATAAGTTGTGATAATATTGCTGGATTTCCGAAGCTCAAGAGACTATCAATTTTTCACTTTGAAGAATTAACTGAATGGACAAAGATAGAGGAAGGATCAATGGAAAAGCTTCAGATTTTAACCATTGGTTGGTGTCGTAAACTAAAATTGCCTCCAAAAGGCCTTGAAAGTCTTAAGGATCTTGAAACACTGCAGATAACCAGCATGTATCCAGAATTTGCAGAAGAGGCAAGAATGATCTCTCGTTTTTCAGGCTTAAACTTTTCAGTTGTTGAACAAGTTGCTTCTCAAACTCGTCAACAGAATCTTACCTAACAAATAATCTACTGAGCTATTGGTGGGATTAAAAGGGTTACTGCAAGCTATTTTTACGAATTGCTTGGGGCCAGGAAAACTACTCTGCAGAAACTCTGTTATCATTTATTGTGGACACTTACAAAAGAAGAATGACAGTTTATGGATTTACTGGCCTTGTAATCTTCTGCCTTATGATTTCGTGGTCACCATATAGTGAACATCTTTGTCCTGTGCTACATTAACTTTTAATTACACTACTGTAATCTAATAAAATTCTAGTCTTTTACTTGATTCAAAATTCTTGGTTCTGAGGTGGCTTGTTGCAGGTTATTGTTTTTGGATGAGTAATCAACGCATGAACTGGTTATGATATTAAATATTGTCAAATTTAAGAATCCCTCAGAAAATGTTAGTTGACAATTGGGTATAGTCTCGACATTCTCATACAAGATTGGAATCTTAAGGAGGCCACAAAAAATATATTTTTTTGTGTTAAATATAGATGGTCTGCTTGAAATTAAATCAAAATGGATCGAACAACTGAGGCAATCATCGATTTCTCCCTCCCCCTTCTCTCTACGAAACTGAAACCAATCAAAATGGATCAAAACTCTTGTGAGCATGTTACGGAACCAAAATAAGTGTTGGGAGAAGTCCCCAGGATTCAACAAGAAAAATCTACGCAACATAGCTTTTTTGTACGGAACAACAGAGAGCCTACACCCAATCACAGATTACTGGAGACCCTTCCCTTTTTCCAATTGTGGCATACTCTTGGGAAGTCCTGGAAGGTGGAAACAGCAGCAGTTGAATTATTACAAAAAAAAAAAAGACGTGGATCAGAAACGAGGCTGGAACACTGGCTATCAAATAGCTCCAGAAAAATAATGTTTCGGAAGACCTTCAAGATTGTACGTTGCATTCTTCTGTCCTTTCAGTGATGTGTTATTGTGGCTACACATAAATTTGAGGACAAAAGATCTTGAAATTATGCGTCTGCAATTCTTTTATTGTTTCACTGGTTCCTGAGAGATTGGCTTATGTAGGTCGCCCCTTAATTCAGAAGCCCTATATGTTCTGCCTAGACATGGACCACGGTGGTTGACGCCCTTCATTCTCTAATATGGTGAAAATGGAACCCTCCTTCCACTTTCTTGTTCAGTTGCGGTTTTCCATGCCTGCTTGTCTGCCAGATTTATGATGGACCATCCCATCATCAATACTCGCTTGGAACTGCATCTGTTGCTCAATGTGAAGTCATGAATCTAACCATTTTTCTTTTGTAGAATTGCTTGTTTTCTTCTCTAAAGGAACTGTTTATGATTTAGCCCTGCCCTTGGGTTAAAAACAAAATATAGAGAGCAAGATTGGCCCTTGGTATAGCGCACAGGAGTGAAAATGACCAACTAATTACCGTTCAGAAGAACTAAAAAATTCGATCTTAAATGAGATTGAACGTTACAGAACTCTTTATCGTTTCCAAAATTTTCCTCCTGGTTCGTTTTGTTACAGAAAAACATGCAAGAAAAACAAGCTCTTCAAGGTCATTCTTCATCTGTCTGATAAGTGTATACCTAATGCTGCTCTTTTAGGCTTCTAGCACAAGAATATAGCTCTCATCATAACGGTAGCTTTTGTGGTGGAAAAACGTAAACTATTGCTGAAATGAGTAATATAAGCATTGCCATGATAGCATGCTTAAAGCTGAGTCCTGCATCTACTCGTCTCACGGTCTCAAGTTCAGATGTGGAATCTGCTGGTGCCACCTTAGTTTCACTAACAGGTTCATTTTTCTGGGCCTTGTCCAGCTGTAAACAGAAAAGGAAACGAAGAGAGGAATTTAGAACACAACACCTACTCCATGACACAGGTTCTAGTAATTGCAGTACATGCAGAAAACAGAAAAGAATTGGAAAGGGTGTGCATTGAGAAGAAGTTAAGTCTTCCCAAAATTTTAGACACCACTAGGATCATGCTTCCTTCTGCTACTTCTATTGATGCCTTCTACATTTAATGGAGGTCAGAGGTGTATAAAATTAGTCTCAAAGGCTAGGAGATCGCAAAGTTTCTAGACTAAATGTTCAAATTAAGGACTTCAATGTTGTACGAAGACACAACAGGCCCAAAAGGTAGAACTTTTCGACATTTTTTTTTTAATTAGTCATTTAGTCAGTATTTAAGACTCTTGAAACAAACAGGATAGTTGAGATTCAGGTGAAGACAGATCAGGGTTTCACCGCTTCCAATGATTAACGTGAAAGCCAACTTATTCAGAATGTAACATATAATACCCACCTCAGAAATAGTAGCTGAGAATTTGGATACGTCATGCTCCGTAAACAAAAACTTTTCACCACTTCCTCTGTTATGATACTTGGTGTCTACAGCATCTTTACTTGTCTGCTGTAACTTCATCACCAGAGTTTGGTTCTGCAGTGCCAGTGATGCTATCTGCATGTACGATACAACACATCAGAAACAGAAAACCTGAGAGGCAATTTCTTGTAATTGCAAGCTCATACAGCATGGAATTCATGAAATTTCCTGCAAAGTGACAAATGTCGAGAACTTTAAAAATAAATCTCAAGCAAACAAGACCAGCTATTCTCGGTTAAATAAGTATGCTTGCCTTTGGAGCTTCTTTCAAAACATTCTCTGATTTATCAAAATGAAAAGAAGAAGAAGAAGAAGGAAAAAGAAAATAATATGCTAGGTATCTTCCCAATGCTGTTTATAGCATGGGAGGACAAAAGTCAGATCACTATCCACTCACTTCTTAATAGTGAAATGTAGTAAATAATGAAGAGACAATAACAAACTCTGTCAAAAGAACTGACCTGAGTGATCCATCTACCTTTTTGTTCAAGGCATTTTTTTTCTAATTTTGCATCAAACATTCTAGACTGAAAACAGTTATTTGCTTCGGTAGAGTTAGTGTCAAAATTTACTTTCCTTCTAGGAGAACGGGGTTTAAGTTGTTTAATTACCCTTTGTTCTACCAATAGGCCTATGACCCAGTGGTGTCAACCTCCTGCCTCATGCAAGAGGTAGTGCGTTCGACTACTGGCCTCTCTCTCCCCTTCCCCCAGTTGTAAAGGCCAAAAACAACTATTCACTGTTGTTTTTGGGGGGTGCCAGTTCTAATTCTTGCTTCATTTGATTGATCTTCTGTTTGTAGACCTAGGATTGTTCATTTCCTAAATTTCTTGTCTATTAAACCTGACTAAACTTTCTTCTAAATTATAGCTTCTATTCAGGTTTTAAGGCCTAGTCTCTGTGAGTGCATCCATGTGCAAAATGACAGCTTTATTTACACGTGTTGGGTTGAAGAGAGATAGACAGGACACTAAGAGTAATTATTTGATGAAATTCAAGAAATACAACATGACATAATTCATTGGTGGTCTATAGCCTTCAAAAATTTTAATTTTCTTTGATACCTAAATATAAAAATCCAGGCAAGATCGTGATCAGCTGAAAGTTGAGATAGGAAAAGTGTGGACCTGTTTATGAAGGCGTTCCCTTTCGATAGCAAGCTGCATCACCAAATCTGTTATCACTTTAGATCGAATGCAGATATCTTTTGCAGTTGCCATTTTTTTTTCTTCGGCTTGATTCAAAGATGCCTCCAAGCACTCAAGTCGACCCCTCAAGAAGCTCAATTCTTCATTTAGATCTGAATTAGTTTCAGATAATATGATGCACTTATCCTCCACACTGTCTGCTCGGCTTTCAGCTTTTGAAACTTTTGACTTCAAGCCCTCAATTAAATTTTCCATATCTCTAATTGTAGCATACAGCATATTTTGCTTCTCCTGACTGGCTTCTGCAGATGCCACCGCATGCTGGAGCCTAAAATCAGATTCCCTCAGCTGTCTCTCCAAGGAATCAACCTTCTCAGAAGTGTCTTTAAGATGGCCCAACTCCTTATCAAGTTTCATGTTAGTCTCTTCCAATAACTTTAACTTGGCTTCTGCATTGTCTGCCCTACTTTCTGCTTTAGATAGTTTTTCTTTCACAGTATCAGTTACATTCTTCATTTCATTGATTTCAGAACATAAATATGCATTATGCTGTTCCTGAGTTCTGTCTGCAGAGACCTTTGCGGACAGCTGAAATTCGGATTCTATCAGCTGGTTCTCAAGTGAAGTCACTTTCTCCCTCAAAGTTAAGGCCTCGGAATTAGCAAGGCCTAAATTATTTTCAGCTTCTGACAAGCTGGCTTTTAAGCTATCAGTCTTTGCTACAAGCAGACTGAGTTTTGTACTGCTGCTATCGAACTTCTGCAAAGCAATTTCTTTAGCTTCCAACTGCTCAATAGAATTTTCAAGCTTTGATCTTAACTCAGCTTCTCTCTTCACGGAACCATTCAAATTTAACTGGAATATTTGGAGTCGTCCCAGTAGTTCTTTTGATATCCCCATCAAAACCTCAGCAGCATTTTCTGTTTCAAACCATTTTTCATAAACATCCATTGTTTCTTCCTCTATGAAGAATACTTGTTGCTGGATAGAGAGTACTCTATCTTTTAGCTCTTCTTCTAGTTGTCTTGATTCGGTTAGCTTCTTTTCAAGGTCCATCTCTCTTGCCAAAGACTTCTCCAGCATCCTCAAGAAATGCCTTTGTTGTTCTGCAGTTTGCATGTTGATCTTTGAATTCATGCTTGACAGTTGGTTGTCTTCTAAGAAGTTTGATCCCTTGTCAGCACTCCCTTTTAAAATGCACACATAAGAATGTGAAGCAAAGAATTACAGCCAGTAAGTAATTGATCTTTCCTTAGACACCAAAGTTCAAAACAGTGAAATAAAAAGGCAAAAATTTAAACATCAGTTCCAAAGCAGCAGAATTAGCCAGTCAAATTCAAGAAATATTGCATGCATGGTTCCAAAATACCTGCATAAATGCACATATATCCATATCCATCACACCCCCCCCCACACCAAAAAAAAAAAAACAACCAGCAGGCTGCGTGTTTCAAGAACAAACATAATAGCCTGGGTTCGTTTTCTGAATTCTAAGGCGGCCCAGCATCAAAGCAGGTGTAAATAAAATTAAGTTACATTAAATTAAATTTTTGGGATCTATAGCTTACAATTTTCTTCCCCGTGCAGACATGAAAATGTCTTCTGGAACTTGGCAGATTGTGCCCTAATCTCTGAGACTTGATCTTTTGACTGCTTCAATGAATCTTGAGAATCACGCAACTTTTCTTCTAGTGCCATGAAAGTTTCCCCTGGTCCATTTGATGATATTATTTCTCCAACCTCAAAAATATATTTTTCTATATCCATCATTAACTTATCCAGTTCCATTGTTTCAGCATCCAAAATCTCAGACAAGAAATCAAATTCCAAAGCCTTCTCCACTGAATCAGCCAATATATCGTTAGATGAGGCAAAGGCTTCAAAATCAGTTTCCTTGGTTGCAACATGCATCATAAGCACGCTTAAGTTAACCAACTTCTCTGCAACACAAGCCAAATCTAATTCAACTCCTGTCAGAATCCCACCTGCAGTTTCTAATTCTCTACTCTTGTCTCCATTAGAAGATGCCTCTACAACTAAGTCAGTTTTAATTGACTCGACGTCCAGATCACAAGTTCCAACATCTTCAAGAGAAACTTTAGCTTCATGTACAGAATCAGTATCCATGTTCATCGCAAACTAGTCTTTCTGGCAGCCTCAAAACCTGAGTATCAACCATTAAAATAGTAAATAAAATGAAAGGAATTGATGCTAGTCAATATACAAGTGTCAGTGGAACTAATGAGTATTGCTAAACGATAGCATTTCATAAGCTAGCAGATACTGGGGTACGCACAAAAATGGTGATCATGCCCATTAAAATAATAAATAAAAAAGAAAAGCAAAAAAAAAATCAGTGCTAGTCACGACAATTATAGATGGCGCTAATGTTATTGCTATATAATAGTAGCATATCATAAGCTAACAGGACAATCACAAATGACACTAATGATGTTGCTAAATAATAGTAGCGTGCCATAAGCTAACAGGCACTGAGAAAAACAGCATTGCATTACAAACATCAAATGCTGCTTATTTTACTTCTACTTGAACTATAAACAATGAACAATTTGCTTGACCTTACTCTACAACAATAAACATAATGCTCCAACATAAATTGAGCAAGGCTCAGGCACAATTGGTGAGTTAGTCCAAAGGCATGAAATCTTAAGTAGAGGTTTTCAGAATCACATCTTACAATGCTAATCATAACCTCAAAGTCAACCTAGATGCACAACGTGAAGCGTTATGGCTTGACTTGCCATAAAATGCATGTAAGTTAAATGCACCTTACCATACCCAATTAAACCCCTTCTGATATATATATATATATATAGATATATATATATATATATATATATATATAGATGCCTTATATTACAAAGTTTACAAGGAAGAGAAGCAGTTTTCACTGACTTGTAAATTTAAAAGAAGTATTTTGTGCTAACAAAAGAGTATCATCCAAATAGAGCAAGGGGAGCAGTTTTGTGGCAGCCAAGCAGGTGAGAGAATATAGCATAGGAATTTGCTATTTGAGAAAAAAAGTATTTTTGGTATAAGTTGTGGTCTTGTTGTTCGGCAATTTTGAGATAATTTTGTTGTGAAAGTCTCGGGTGTGATTGAGGCTTTGGGCTTGTGAGTGTGACGTAGTCTTGAGAGGTTAATTTCTTAGGAAGATTTGCTGTACTGGTAACGGTAGAAACAAAAATTTTCAGTAACAGTTATGGTCTATAGAGATAACCACATTAAACTCTGAGTGCCTTTATTTTGTGTTGTTGCTTGATTTGTGTGGGTTCTGCACAACATGATCAACTGCCAAAAAAAAAATCAAGTCTTTAAAAGTGTTAGTGCTATTCTTAAATGAGATCCAAACCAACTTGCTACCAGCCCAAATCAACATCAGAAATTGATATAAAAATTTGTTGACAACATGTGCTATAAACTTCAAAAATATACTTCTTAAGATTCATATGCCAAATGCCTCAGAACTCTATCACATAAAAGATAACATCACCATTACACAACTTTGCTTAGGGGCTCTATTCAATAGTTTTGGTATCATTTCTAGTTAATTTCTTGGGTAGACCAGCACAGCCCCTCATCAAAATATGACATATAAAGCTGGTAAGGTACTACAACTTCAAATGTTTCATACATACCAAACATCCATTAAAACTCCAAAAATACCATCATAATTTACTGAGATGACTTGGCTAGGGGGAGCTGTTTTAAATGGCCATTGTATCATTCCAGTTATTTTCTTATTTAGATGCCCTACTTGTTAAGGAGCCGCAGAGCTATTAGTAAGCTTACTTCTATGAATCACAGTCTAATTTCAGCTTCAAAATAACCTAATCATTGGATAAGCGAGTCCCTAATTTCATATACCTCACATCCTAACAATAATTCCTCCCCATGTAGTAAACTCAATATTCTCAAAGATGTACTGCAATATTCCAAGTGCAAGACTATTCTCATTGTTCTCCTCTAAACAATTACGATAATAGGACTGGGACACAATCCAAAGTGAATAACCAAGTCCAGAACTTCATAAGAAAACTTAGATGCAATTTACTTATGTAGCAGCAATTAAACATCTCAAAGGCCCGCTTACTGTAATAAAACCCATGCTTACATCATTACCAAAGCTAGTTCACAATGAAATCTAAATCTAACTAGATTAACCTCCTCATTCCAATTCCCACTCACAACCAGTTCTCGCTACATCTACCTCCCATTCATCAGAGCAAGCAAGACAATCGCGCCAGCCCTTCAAATTCTAGACTTGGTTATTGTTTCACACAGGCTTCCTCAAGTTCCAATTTCGGCTGATGATTGATTCAATGAATAACAAAAATAAATAAATAAAGATATTCATCCCTTCATTAATAATTCACGATCATTAACTAATCCACATCAGGGTCACTTGCTTCCACTGCAAAACAAAACAAAAACCCTCTGATCTGGAAAATTAAAAAAAAAACCAAAAACATTTCCACAATATTAAATCAGTCTTATCTCCATCTCAAACTCTAATAAACAACAACAATCTTTCCATAACTGTATATAAAAAAGAAAACCCACCTCGGTTATACCAAAAGGAAAAACTGAGCAAAACAAAACAAAAAAGAATCTGACATGCCTACATAAGTTTCTGTCACTCTCAACAAGAGAAGAAGAGAAAAGACGAAAATAATTGAAGAACGTACCCTTTAGAAAGACGAAACTGAGTTGTGTTGACAGGGAAATAGTAAGTACTGTGTAAAGAAGAGAATACAGTTGTATGTTGATGAGAGAGGAAAACAACAACAGACTACCTCTTGTTGTTGGCTGTTGCTACTGGTTATGCCTGTCTTCTTCGCAGACGGGGTTGAAGGCGGACAGGTAAGTTAAAAACGAAGCTGCGAACTTCACTGCCGCATGTTAACGTGCGCTTAGGACTTCTTTACACCTGTCCCTCCAGTCGAGTGAGTGACACGTGTTTTTTTCCCTCTTTCTTTTTTAACTGTAATTAATATTTCTTTTTTCTATAATCTTGGAGAAAGACTTCGATTTCAATTTCGATTAGGCGTCTGGTTTCATTTCTTCAGTAGCCCACTCTTGCAATTGCCGAAGCCCAAACTTGGCCCAATATAGATTTAGTTAAGACGGTTCTGGGTCCATGTTGAAGCCCATGAGATATTTAGTGATTTTCCTCAGTTGTAAACCCTGATCCAAAACAGTGCCCCACACCCAATATTTTCCTTCTTTTTTTTTACTCCTTTGGGCAGCAGTGAGAGCATAATTTAAAAACCTGAACCGGTTTAGGATTCAGCTGATTTAAAACTGGAATCAAACTAGATTAAAAAAAAAATAGGGAAAGAAAAAATTTGGTATGACTTGACTGACTCGGCGACCTAGTAAGACCAGGTTAAAAACCTAGTTGCAACCCGTTGACTTTTGTTTTTTTACTAAAACGATGTCATTTTAATTTTTTTCAAAAAAGAATTGATTCGAACAACTCGATGATCCGATCAAAACCCAAAACCTGAGCCTTAAACCGGATCGAGTCTAAAAACTATGAGTGAGAGTATCTAGCTAACTTCTATGCACCAAAATTAAATTCCCTTTTGTTTTTTTATCTTACGCAAGTTATCCATATCAAGATTGGTGCTTTTATAAGAAAATCCATTTATTTTAATGATTGTTTGGTATTGAATTGATAATTGTATTTGAATATATTTTAAAAATGTAATTACCTTGAAAAAAAATACGAAATTAATGTTTTTCTAATACTTTTCAATATTTTTAATATCTTTATATCAAAATTATTTTTATATAATTTTAAGGGAAAAAAAAACATAAATCCTAATACCATCTTAACCTAAAGAATACTTATAGCGACAAAGGAAAGTTGCTTATTTTCTTGACATTCTATTATCTATTATCATTTAATAAAAAAAATAACTAAGCTAAATCTGTAAGAAAAATATTAGCAAAAGATATATTTAGTTTTTGGGTTTCAATGATCATAATGTCCTTGAATATTGACTTTCACATTTAAAGATTTTTTTTCCTAATTGGATACAAGCCAATAATCCAATCAAACTAGTATATTTAGAGAAATTTTCTTTGAAATGGATTAAAGTAATTATTTCGGTTACTTTTCTATCGTAAATTATATACATAGAACATTCATATTTCAAAAGCTTGTCTCCATCTCTCCCAAGAATAAAAATGTCCCCGTGTGGTGTGGTCGGGCGGGCGTAATTATGATATCTCATTTATTTTTGTAATTTAAAAATATTAAAAAAAATTAAATTAAATTTATTTTATTTTTTACTTTAAATTAAATTTTTTTGTTTTCAGATCGTTTTGATGTATTGATATTAAAAATAATTTTTAAAATATAAAAAATATTATTTTAATATATTTTTAAGTTAAAAATACTTTAAAAAATAATCATTATTATATTACCAACTCTAAAATTATTAGGAGATATCATGATAAAGGTTGACTAAGATGATTTTATTACCTTAAATTTTATGAGGTTTGGGGTGTCACGAGAGTGTTTGAAATAAAGATGTGGTTGGTTTTTTTCTATGGATCCATATAAAAAAAACATGTATTTTTTATTTTTATAAAATATAGTTTATATTTAAAAAAATTATACTTTTTTAAAAAATCAAAAACATCTCAAAATCAAATATATACTAGCCGTAGATCCGACCCCGAGAGTGTGGTGATGCATATAGGCAAGCTGTTAGGGCTGCAAGAGCATCCATACTCTGACCAGACCTCAGGGCACCATAACTAGTGTAGCAAAAGAGACTGGAAGTAGTTTAATGTCAAAAATAATGTTA
>Ga0325405_1001513_pt1 | contig 23635 bp, 15 predicted proteins | sample PopdelMetagenome_21_FD_205663 | JGI IMG/M metagenome (GOLD analysis project Ga0325405, IMG submission 205663) | Populus deltoides microbial communities from Bellville, Georgia, United States - Xylem-Control-R2 | ecosystem: Host-associated > Plants > Phyllosphere > Stem > Wood/Secondary xylem...
ATATATCATCAAAGAGGGATGCTGACCCGAGCAAGTATACATAGTCCTCAATCACATGAAGAGGAGCATTATCACCAATCAGTGCTTTTCGGAAAGGAGGGATAACACCGATTATAAATCCAACAATCAATGAAAGCAAAGCAGTAAGGAGGGTCAATCCTCGTATCGCCTCAATACTGAAACATAAAGTGGCTTGTTTAGTCTATACTTTGTCTGATATTTTAACGTGACCAAGAAATCGGAGAGGGAAAAAATCCGGTTTAAGACTGCATGCTGCTTGCTAATGACTGCTTCATGGAAATGTCTCCATAAACAGGTCTTTAAATTATGATAGAGTTCAAAAATCAACAAGGCATGTACAAAGAGAAGGCTTGATCTGAATACTGCTATAAAAAATATGAAGCATGGATTTATATCCTACTTAACCATGGGATCCATCTGTTGTGCATATCTGACTAATTTTTCACCCATTTAAGCTCATCGGCTTCCCCCAACAGGAATATTCTTGCTCCACCACTTTTATGAACTATCCTTTTTATCTAGCTTCATATGATCTCCAAACTAGACAATAAGAGTGGTAAGATGTAGGAGTCTTGAAATGTTACCAGAAGTAGCTAGTCTTTCTTCTCTTTCAACCTCAAAATGACTGAATGCAGTTGAACACTCTAATAAGACATGAGATGCAGAAAACACATGCACCCTCTTCTAAGTATTTGACAAAACCAACAGAAACTCCAGCTGTTTCGCTTCCGCATGGACTAGTGGAGATTGCTTTTCCAGGCAGGTGGCACGTTTTACATGTATTGAAAAGTCTTGAAATTATGGCATTATTTTTAGGGTGCTGTGTGTTCCTGAGCATTTAGGAAGATCCAACTTGTCTACTTTAGGCTTGGGCTTAGGGTTTTTTAAGATAGGCCCATATATATATATATATATATATATATATATATATATAAAGAAAACCTGTTTAACTCCATCGCTTTATTCATTTTTGTAGTTAGGTGTAATGTGAGTTCCAAATGGACTTTCCTTCCAAACATGAGCAATATTTCAATATGGCATTAGGTTACTGTTGAGCTTGGTATCAGTAGAATGAGCTTGAGGGCAAGCTGATATCTTGAATAATAAATTAATTTTCTGGTTCTGTAGTTAATGTGGTTAATATCTTGAATAATAAATTAATTTTCTGGTTATGTAGTCAATGTGGTTAATAAAAAATACCTAATATGTAATGTTTTGAAATAAATAGAGAAAGAATAAATAGAAAAAGATAACAATGTCCTTGAAAGCTTAAAAATAGATATAAATGAATGAGGGGTATTGTGATAATTGAACAAATAGCTTGATAAATATCAATAAATAAATAAAAAGAAATATGAAATTGAGAGAGAGAACAAGTAGTGGAAGAAGAAGAAGAAAAGAGAGGAAAAGAATTTCGGTCCACCGGCTAGGTGTTAGATTTCGATCGACCGGTTGACCTGACAATGAGGGAAGAATGATTTTTTTTGTCCAGTCAATTTAAGTTGTGTTTGGAATCAATCGGGTGGATCGATTTCAGTTTATAATTTTGTTTTGATTTCTAAATATATAGGATTGTTGGGTTAGACCCTAAGTTAAGTGTATTAAATAATTGTACGTTCTTTTCAAGTTGTTTTTTAGTATGTTTTCTTTTGTATTCAGATACTCTTGACACTTTACCTACTTGGCATCAGTAGGATTCTCATATTGTTATCTACCTCTTGATTAAGCTTGATCACTTATTGAAATTGAATATTTGATATGAATCATTATGTACTTATAAATTGATAACTCCTCATTTGATTGATGTCATAAGTTCAAAATTGAGAAATGAATCTTATATTATGAACTTTAATTATGGTATCAGAAGTTGCATATGTTTACATGATAAAAGTTTGTATGTAAGTTTTAGTTCGTATATATGTGAAAACCTAAAGGGGACTTTGCCTATATGTCAGTCATGGATCTAGTCATAACATGATACCTGCAAAATGTTCTCTTTTGTGAATTTAAAAACTCTCTAGTGTTTAAATGAGTATTGTTTAAGAGAAAGTGCAATAATCTTTTAGAAAAAAATTCTAAAAATATATATACAATAAGAAGTGGAGAAAAAGGAGAACCTGCCTTAGAGAGATATCATGGTCTTTTTTATAGCCCATGAGGCTTATCTTTTTTTGAAGAGAAGGGATTAAAGTATAAACAAAATATCTCTGATTTATCAAGATAAAATCTCTAACTCGTTAAGGAGTAAAATATCTCTGACTTATTATAGTAAAATATCTCTAATTCATGGTCTGATCATGGAGCTTAAGATTCTTCAAAGTTAAAAAGAGCATAGATTGGAGATGGTGTTTGATATATGCCTAAGCTCAGTCGAGCACTAAACCTAGAGATGATGTGTTTGGAAGCTCACCAAACAAATATATATATTATGTGCACGCGCGCGCGTTTAGCTGAGCCTAAGATGTTAGATTTAATAGCTCGTTAAAATCATATATATCCGGACAAGTGTTGTGTTGTTGTTACTTTTTTAGAAGAGAGGATCCGAGTAAAAACAAAAATGTTGATCCATCAGTACCATACCAAGTGATTTTGAAACCTAATGGTCCTCTTATTAAGGCTTTCGAACTAAAAATTATTCTGGAGAATGGTCTAGATGTAGAAGCAACACTATCCAATGTTATTAGGCCAAACGGTACTCATTGAGATTGCCATTTGTGGATTTAATTTTCCTATTACTCATGTTGATGACACTGTAGTTTGGAAATTTATTCTATAGTGAAATTCATTGGTAAAAATGCTTTGGATATTAGTGGAAGAAAGGTTCCAGGTTGGACTAGTATAAGCTTCTGTGGGGACCTGTGGAGTAGGGAAATTTCACATCATTTCGATGCCCTGACAAGTTCTGGCAAAGTTTGTTGCGTTGTGTAAAATAGACAGGCAAGTTGGTGGTGGGTCTGCAGAAATTTCCTAGGCCAAACAATTTTTGCAGAATAAGAGTTTTTTGCTGTTTTGTTAAGAATTACCTCAGGCCATTATCATTTCTACATAATAGTTACAGCTGAGAAGAAACAGAACTGAATTATCATAATTTTTGCACCAAATTCTTTTTTCTAATTGCTTCTAAAGTTTGATTTTGCTCGTTATCAAATCAATTACAACATATGAACAAGAAAGTAAAGAAATAAATGTTATAAAGAAACATTTAGAAACAAATTAAGTTCTATCGTCAAATTATAAAATTTTCAGTTCAACATCAGCAAAGCCAACCCATGCTTTGTGCCTTTCAAAAAGATCATTCAGTGCGGCAACAAACTTGCTGTGAACTTCATCAAGCTGCGAAATTGATAAAAATGAATCCATGTATAAGCAGAAGTTGGACATTAAGCTATCACTCAGTGGTAAGTCCATAGATTTATCTAAAATAGAGATGCAGGTAGCTTTAACTCCACCTTAACTAGACATTGAGGTAACGTCTTGAGACAAAAAAAAAAAAAAAAAGATAGTGAGGATGAAGGAATATGTCTTATGTCCTTTTTATTATAGAATAATAGAAATTCACTTTAAAATTGTTCGACGAGAAGATTCTTAACATTTTACTATTAAGAGGAGATTATTACATTTTGAAACCAATAAAAGCAATGATTAGACATAAAAAGGTTGTGGAAATTTTGATAAGAAGAGCATAGAGCTTCATGAAAGCTGCAAGATGTGGAACTAGTAAAATTAGAACTGGTGAAAGACTAGATTGCATAATTTGTTGGGGATAGCTAGCATGATCACATTCCCATTGCAAGCCATCCAAGCCACTTCCTGTGCTTCATTTTGTGTCTTCTACCTTTTTGGGAAGCCTTTGAACTTCCTACACATGCTTCTGCAGTACATGTGATCTCCTGGAAAATTGCCAAATATATGTATTTATGTGTTGGGAAAACTGGGGACAAATAACCGGATCAATTCAGCGGAATACAATTCACAATTCACAAGTCCCAATCCTTTTCCTTCTTTGTGCAATAAAAACAGAATCAAACAATGAACAAATATAATGCAACAATCACACACATCAACACCAAGATTTTTACGTGGAAAACCCGATGCGGGAAAAACCACAGGACCGGAGTCTACCTAAAAACTTCCACTATCACAAATAATAGGTTCACAATTGTTCTTCCTCAGATTCAACTAAGGGCTACAACATATATATCATCAAGAACTACCTATTCTTGGAATACAACAAGATTAAAGAGAGAAGTGTTAGAGAAAAGCTCACAACACTGACAACCCCGTTTTCTGTCAAAACAACCAGCTTCCACACCACCAATCTTCAATCCAACCGTTCAAAATGAAGAGTAATGTGTCTAGAAGCTTCTGTCCAAATCCCAGCCCGATCCAACGGTGAACGAACTAGAAATCGAAGAAAGAAGATAGACTGCTCTGCTGCCTCCTCTTCTTTCTTTCTCACGTTTTTCTCCTCTGTTTTTGCTCTCTTTTTAATTCTGTTCTCCCTCTCTCTCGTCTGCCTTCTACAGTGGCTGACACATTTAAATTAAAGAGGCAGCCAATTGCCTCTCTTCTTGGTTAATATGGTGGTCCCCCTATCACATGGTGTGGGACCACACACAACAAATCTCCCCCTCACGCACCATGTGAGGAATTCGCCATACTGGCGATCAACATGTAAGCTTCAATTTAGGAGGCTCTGACAAGCCTGCTTTCCTTCTGCAAAACTCAAACTTCTCTCTCAGTAGAGGTTTGGTCATCATGTCTGATACGTTGTTATCGATATAGATCTTCTCAACAACAAATGACTTCATCTCCATAGCATCTCGAATCCATTGATATCTAACCTTGATGTGCTTTGATCGAGAGTGAAAAGTAGGATGCTTACTGAGATGGATTGCACTTTGACTATCACAGTACAACATAAAGTTCTCTTGAACGAGGCCAAGTTCATGTAAAAACTTCATCCATAACAACTCTTTGCCCCCTTCAGTAAGAGCAATATATTCAGCCTCTGTAGTGGATAATGCAACACATTTTTGTAGCCTTGATTGCCATGAGACTGCTCCCCCTGCAAACTTCATCAAGTATCCTGATGTGAACTTTCTAGAATCAACATCACCAGCCATATCTGCATCTGTGTATCCATCCAACACAGGTTTATCATTACCAAAACATAAGCTGAAACTAGAAGTACCTTTAAGATACCTGAGTATCCATTTCACTGCTGACCAGTGTTCTTTACCAGGATTGGAGAGGAACCGACTAACCACACCAACTGCATGAGCTATATCCGGCCTTGTGCAAACCATGGCATACATCAAGCTACCAACTGCGGATGCATAAGGAACCTTTTTCATCTCATCTCTTTCTTCATCACTTGAAGGACACTGCTTAGAACTTAGTTTAAAGTGGCTTGCAAGTGGAGAACAAACCGGTTTGGAGTTGCTCATGTTGAATCTCTCAAGTACCTTTTGAACATATCTCTCCTGAGATAGCCAAAGTTTCTCCTTCTTCCTGTCACGTGTGATCTTCATGCCAAGAATCTGTTTTGCCGGTCCTAAGTCTTTCATTGCAAAAGACTTGCTTAACTCTTCCTTCAACATCTGAATCTTCTTAGCATCATGGCCAACAATCAACATATCATCCACATACAACAAGAGAATAATAAAGTTTCCATCTGGAAACCTTTTCATAAATACACAATGATCAGAAGTGGTCCTGTCATAACCATGGTCCACCATGAAAGAATCAAACTTCTTATACCATTGTCTTGGAGCTTGCTTTAACCCATATAGGCTCTTTTTCAACTTGCAAACTAACTGCTCTTTACCTTTTGCTTCAAATCCTTCAGGCTGCTCCATGTAGATTTCTTCATCTAAATCACCATGGAGAAAGGCAGTTTTCACATCAAGTTGCTCAACTTCAAGATTCAAACTAGCAGCTAAGCCAAGCACAACTCGAATTGAAGACATCTTGACCACTGGTGAAAAGATTTCTTCAAAATCAATACCCTTCTTCTGACCGAAGCCTTTCACAACCAATCTTGCCTTGTACCTTGGCTGTGAGCAATGTTCATCAATTTTCAACCTGAACACCCATTTGTTCTTGAGTGCTCTCTTACCTTTAGGAAGCTTCACTAACTCAAAGGTATGGTTTTCATGCAAGGATTTCATCTCTTCTTGCATTGCTTGCAACCACTCACTTTTCTTCTCATGTGACATGGCTTCATCAAAGCATTCTGGCTCTCCCCCATCAGTAACTAGCACATACTCATGAGGAGAATATTTGGTGGAAGGTTGGCGAGGTCTGGTTGACCTCCTCAATTGTGGCTCATCTGGAGCTTCCTGCATAACCTGTTCAGGAATAACATCAATATCATCATTAGCTGATTCAGGATCACCAACTAATGGCTCATCAAGAAAACCATCATTTTCATCATTTTGCAAGTCTCCCCCATGATTAGCAGGCATCAAAGGTAACTGTGGAGTAGGTCTTGGATTTGAATTAGATGGAATAAAAGTTGTAGACTCTGTTTTCTCCTTCAGTTCAAAGTCTTCAATGGTTTGATCTTCAAAGAAGATAACATCTCTGCTTCTCACAATTTTCTTCTCCTTTGGATCCCACAACCTATAGCCAAACTCATCATCTTCAGATCCCAAGAAAATACACTGCTTTGTCTTGCTGTCAAGCTTGGACCTTTCATCCCTTGGAACATGTACAAATGCTCTGCATCCAAACACTCTCAAGTGTGCATAGGAAACATCCTTTCCTTTCCAAACTCTATCTGGAACATCAAACTCAAGAGGAACTGATGGAGAAAGGTTGATCATGGCAACTGCAGTCTTCATTGCCTCACCCCAAAAGGACTTAGGCAGCTTTGCATGAGAGAGCATACATCTAATTCTTTCAACAATGGTTCTGTTCATTCTCTCAGCCACTCCATTCTGCTGTGGAGTCTTAGGAACTGTCTTCTCCAACTTGATACCATGTTCCCTGCAGTACTTCTCAAAAGGACCTCTGTATTCACCACCATTGTCTGCTCGAACACATTTAAGCTTTCTGCCAGTTTCTCTTTCAACTCTGGCATGGAAATCCTTAAAGACATCAAGCACCTGATCTTTGGATTTCAAACAAGTGGCCCAAATCTTCCTAGAGTGATCATCAATAAAACTAACAAAGTACAATGCACCTCCAAGAGACTTATCAATCATAGAGCAAACATCAGTATAAACTAAATCAAGAACATGTGACCTTCTATGTGAAGGTGATCTTTGAAATACAACTTTATGTTGTTTACCAACTAAACAATGAGTACATGTGTTCAAGTTCATACCTTTTAAAGGAAGGTAGTTCTTCTTGGCAAGGATGCCAAGGCCTTTCTCACTCAAATGTCTAAGCCGTTTATGCCATAGATCAGTAGAGTAATCTTCAATTGCATTCACCTCCCCTTTAATCACCTTAGCTTGTGACATATAGAGACTCATCTTCTTCCCTTTAGCAACAATTAGGGAATTTCTGGAGAGCTTCCATTTACCATCTCCAAAGTAATTGTGGTAGCCTTCTTCATCAAGAGTACCTGTAGAGATCAAATGTAGGCGCATATCAGGCACATGCCTAACATCTTTGAGTAGCAACTTACACCCAGTATTGGTTTCCAACCAAATGTCTCCAATGCCCACAACACTAGCCATCCCTTGATTTCCCATCCTAACTTGACCAAAGTCACCAGCAGTGTAAGATGTGTAAAAATCACGTCGAGGTGTAACATGGTAAGAAGCTGCTGAATCTGCAACCCAGGTAGTATTTTGACATGCAAGATTAACACAACCATCATCACAAACAATGGCAACATCACCATCAAATACAACTGCAGTTGTAAGGTTCATCAATGAAAACTGATTCAAGAACCCTTGGAATACATTTATATGCACTGAAGCATCTTCACCATCTCTATACTTCAAATTTACAAGGTCTCTAATTACAAAAACCTTGTTTTGTGCATTCTCCTTGCCAAAGGTTTCTTCCAACATCTTCCACACTGTATAGCAGTCATGTTCTTGAGAAATGTGATTAATGGACTTAGAAGATACCCATTTTCTAACATTAGCGGTAGCTTTTCTATTTAGTCCGTTCCATTTTGCATCATCCATATCATCAGGCTTTATTCCTTTACATTCAATCGGCAAAGCCAAATCATTGCAATATAAGTGATCATCCATCATTGTTTTCCATAGAAAATAATTTAAGGAAGTGAGCTTTATCATGCCCGAATCTTCCTTTTCCATTTTAACTGCACAAGAATTCAATCTACATAACCAAATGCTCTGATACCACTTTATTGGGAAAACTGGGGACAAATAACCGAATCAATTCAGCGGAATACAATTCACAATTCACAAGTTCCAATCCTTTTCCCTTTTTGTGCAGTAAAAACAGAATCAAACAATGAACAAATATAATGCAACAATCACACACATCAACACCAAGATTTTTACGTGAAAAACCCGATGCGGGAAAAACCACGAGATCGAAGTCCACCTAAAAACTTCCACTATTACAAATAATGGGTTCACAATTGTTCTTTCTCAGATTCAACTAAGGGCTACAACATATATATCATCAAGAACAACTTATTCTTGGAATACAACAAGATTAAAGAGAGAAGTGTTAGAGAAAAGCTCACAACACTGACAGCCCCGTTTTCTGTCAAAACGACCAGCTTCCACACCACCAATCTTCAATCCAACCGTTCAGAATGAAGAGTAACGTGTCTAGAAGCTTCTGTCCAAATCCCAGCCCGATCCAACGGTGAACGAACTAGAAATCAAAGAAAAAAGACAGACTGCTCTGCTGCCTCCTCTTCTTTCTTTCTCACGTTTTTCTCCTCTATTTTTGCTCTCTTTTTAATTCTGTTCTCCCTCTCTCTCGTCTGCCTTCTACAGTGGCAGACACATTTAAATTAAAGAGGCAGCCAACTGCCTCTCTTCTTGATTAATGTGGTGGTCCCCCCATCACATGGTGCGGGACCACACACAACATTATGCTACTAAAAAATATGTCAAGAATATGATGAGAAAAATTAGATAAGGACATATAGTATGCTATTCCTAGAAAGGAACTCTAACTTGATCGATAAGAGAATTATCTTGCTTCTCTTTGTTGGCGATGATCATTTGCTTATCCTCTTTGGGGAGTATGGTTGAACCTTCATCATGGCCAATTTTTTCAGGTCCTTGAATGGTGGCAGAGCTTGACCTTGATGTGTTTTCTACATCCACCTCTAGGCATAACTGATGAAAGGAAAATATAAGAAAATTAATCACTACGATGACTTTACAACAACATTTTAGGGACTTGAAATTTGAATGATTATTAAATCTTCAAAGAAAGGGCTCTAAGAAATTCCCACATAAATTCTAACTATCTGCATTGCAAATCAATACATATATGTGATAAGAATCTCAGGATATATAAAGATGTTTAGAAACCTGCACTGCTCGATTCTCGAGCGTTTCTAGCCTCCACATCAAGGTGCCTTTGTGCTGAACTTCCTCGAGTGCAGATGTTAAAGCCTTACACTGATCCTCTGCTTCCACTGTCCTGACAACAGATTTGGCAGCGTGCCTACCTTTTCCTAACGAGGAATGCTTCTCTTCCAGAAATTGCAGCTGTATAGATTCAACAAAATTCTTTGCACTCAAAAAGATTATTTTAGAAGATACAAGTAATCCTTGAATTAGAACTTCCAAATCCAAATATTATGCAGAATGAAGTAATGACTTAGAGGTCATAGGGCATGTAATAGCACATTAAAATGCATTACCAAGCGATCAAGGCGATCTAATCTTGGTAGAACAGGCGAAGGAGAAAAGAGCTCTTGCTTTTCTTCCTGCCCCATGATTGTCAACTATGATCAGATCATTTTCAAGCTTGCAGTTCAGACTGTTCCTTCCTTTTGCAACCTTTTAGACTATAACAGAAGTGGTTTTTTTAAAGGGGCTTTAAATGATGACCACCTTGCTATACCAGCTTGTCATTACTGATCATGCAATCATCTTCAAAAGATATTTTATTCTTATCCCATCATGCATGCCTTATCTACTCTAGCTTGGCTTCTTTTATTTCCTTTATATTATCAATATGGAGGTTTCTATTAACAAACTAGTCAGGGTATGGCTCATTGACTTGCATGAGGCCAAAATTGCCATTCAAGAATGGTGTCATCGTGTGTCTTGATTTGCCTCAACCACTCCTTATAATGCGATGCACTTCTGCAACCATCCAAGTCGAGCAAGTCTCAAACTAAGTAGTAATTACCCGAACTAAGCTCCACATCCATACAAAAAGTATATTTGCAAAGTTTGGCCCTTTTGCTCTCTACTGAGGCATTGAATTTTCAGCATATGAGTGCTCCAACATTGGTAAATATATTTGACAGTGCATTTAGTGGCACTGTAAAAGGATCGAACAAAACCATTGGTGACACTTGAAGTGTATCAATGGCAACACTACTGTCATCTTCGTCCTATTCTTCTGTATTGTGGAACACAACTAGCAATGCTTTCTTGGCATCGTCAAAGAGAAAACCATGGCAAAAGACGAGTCATTCAAGACAAAAAAATGTCCCTGAAAAGCTAAATGTCAAACAGGAGGTGCATTTCTGCACGTTATCCAAACCTATGTATTCTCGTTTTGGATTATACCTAAACATTTATTATGACAAATTACATATTTTAATGGGACTGATCCAGCTGCCAAGCCTGTAGCATGCATTTCTCATCACTATAATCAAAGCCCAAACTTAGGGAAATGATGCGGGACAATAAATAATAAGAATTAAAGCAAGAAAAGAAAGAAGAAAGCTAAAGAAGAGAAAAAAGAGGATTGAAGATATACAAAGTCTGCAATATTTTCAATAATTATCAAAACTGTCTAACATTTAGAGAAGTGAGATATAAATACTAAAACTCTTACTAGAACAAGCGTTTGGGCTTATGGCCCACTAAATAAAATACCTAACAATAATTAAATCAAGCCCAACAAATAAAATCAAATTAATAAACCTTAACTAAAAGTTCATATAAATTAAACCCAAAAACATAAGCTAAAGCCCAATTTCTCAACGGTTTGGGCTATCCTCTATCGTCTATGATCATACGCATGCGTAAACAATGTTTTCAGTTCGGTGTCCCCATCAATTCTCCCGAGGTTGGAAGAACTCGACCCCGTCGAGTATAGGTCAAAGCAACTCCGATAATGCTATCAAAGATAAGGATTAAACTGTTATGATGTCTCTCTGATAATCCAAGTATAGTCTGAATCTGGTCGTCGAGCCCATATACTGGGATTTGCTGAAGTTCATCATCCCTGGTAAAAACAACTTGTGCATTCAAAGTAGCATTAATATGTTCCTTTTGTGCCAAAGATATGGATAATGATGTAGGGGTATCAAAAGGAGCATCAATGATAGGTTGTATTTTATGAATAATGAGGTCCTTCATGTTAAAAGTAGAGCTAATATCAAAATTTAATTGCAATTTAATGACATTATTATTTGATTCAATCTTTTGCAACACTTTGAATGGTTTAACACTACTTACTTGCAATTTATGATCGGTTTTCAAAGGACACCATTCAGGTCTAATCTGTATCATGAAATAATCTCCAACATTAAATGCATCATGATACTTAAGTAAATCAGCTTGAAATTTGTATTGTTCATTACTTGCTTGAATTTTTTTCATGATCTCCACGTGCAAATTATGAACTCCACATGGTAACGACTCAGTTGACTTAGACATCCTATCGTAAGAAGATATGGGAAGGTGTTCTATAGGCTTCTCAGGTTTGTAACTATGAACATTAAATAATCGAGGGTGTGGAATGAGACAAACATTGTTTGAAACATGTGTAGATATGGTATGGACACAATCAAGTAAACTAGGATTATCTTCATCTTCCTTATCACATGCATGAGGTATTGGGTTAGAAAGCTCAACATGTTGTTCTAAACTTATGATGTGCTGGACACCAAGCATGTGGGGTGAGGAATCAGGTAGTTTAGGAAGACTAATATCATGAGACTCTTCTAAGACCATACTTATCTCTATAGGCGATTCCACTGAAGAGTTCCCTAAAACTTCCTCTACCATTAAAGCAGACATATCAGACTCTTCCCTAACGTCATTCTTAAGCTCACGTGGACTCATTGGGTTAAGTCCCTCTTCTTGCACGTCCTCGTCATTTAGGTCACTAAAATCCTCAAGATTAGGCTCATACACTTCAATAATAGAATATTCCTCTTTACCTATATCCTTATATTTTTGGATGACTAAAGGTTTAGAGGTACAATCTAAAAAGATATGACCAAAACCTAGACAATTAGTACAATTAACCATTGAACTCACCTTAGACACTTCATTAACAACTCGATTGCCTTTATATTTCTTATAAAGTTAGGAGTTACTCGGATTAGGTTTGTGGGGTGGAGCATCTAACAAAGAATCACTACTTCTGAATTGGGACCTAATAAGGATACTATAAGAGTCCTAACGATTCTTCCACTGATTCTTTGTGACCAATTTGTAGTCTTTAACTAAGGTATAAGCTTGGTCAAGGATATATACACCTTGAAATACAACTACTCTTCTAAGATCATCTTTCAAGCCTTTATAAAATCTACGCAAAGTCATGGCTTCATTCTCTCTTATGGCACATCTCATCATGTAATCGTTAAACTGTGTTATATTGTAATGTTTTGAATTAAAGGGATAGGAAAATACAATAAATCCCTTGGAGGCTTAAAAGTTGGAATAAATGAATAAGGGGTATAGAGGTAATTCAACAAAACTTGATAAATATAAATAGGAAGTAAAAAAAACAGAGAGAGATCTGAAATTAAGAGAGCAAACCGGCAGGAGAGAAAAGGAGGAAGAAGAAGAAGAAGAGAAAAGAGGGAAATTGGAAGGGAAATAGAAAGGAATTGAAGGAAATAAGTAAAAAGGTAAGATTATGTATAAATATGTGTTAATTAAGCTTTAATTTTGATTTTGATAAATGTTAGGGTTATGAAATTTGTGTTTTGAGTTTGATTGATGAGTTAATTTGGATGTTGTAGGGTTAATTGTTGTGGGTATTTGATGATTTAGTTGATTATGGAAGATTGTGATGATTTTGAGTTATAGTTTTGTTTGAATGGTGAATTTTTGAGTTAAAAATCAGGGGAGAACAGTAGGGTTCTGTTAAAATTCTGGATTGGAGGTTGAAGATGATGAAAATTCAATTTGGTCCCTCAATTTGTAAAAATTACAGTTTAGTCCCCAAACTTTGGAAAATTACAAATTGGTCCCTGGAGCCTATTCCGAGATTCTGGACAGAATGAAATATGAATTATGGACAGAATTACTGTATAGATAAGAGAATTTAACACTTTCAATTTAGTCCTTTAATTTGACAAAATTACAATTTGAACCTAAAAAATTTGGTAAAATTCCAGAATATTCCTTGGAGTATAATGAGATGATCTAGACAGAAATGGGGACTGATTATGGTCAGAAATTCAGTATAGTAATGGATTTATGACAATTTCAGTTTGGTCCTTCAAGTTGACAAAAGTTGCAATTTGACCCTTAAAAATAGGATAAATTACAGATTGGTCCCTAAATGTAATATTAACTTTTGCAGATTGGTTTGATGAATAATTGAGGGTTATTTAGTGAATTATTGCTAATTTTATTATTTGTTTTATTATGGATTAGATTTCGGAAAAACCGTTAGATTTTTGGGTTTTTGAGAAAATTGACTAGTTAGTTCAAAAACATATAGGAATACAGAATACACCCTTAGATAAGTGTATTAAATAGGTTATATATTCTTTCGAGTCGTTCTTGAATATGCCTCCTTTGTATTCAGATAATCCTGATATTCTACCGGCGGGACGTCAGTAAGATTTCCTTCGATATCAGCTTTGAGTTTTATTGCTTTCGAGTCAGGTGAGTGGATAATTTTCCATATGCATGAGAAATAGTATAAATATTTGATTTGTTATTATGAATTGAATCATGCTTCTTGATAATATATATGTTGATTATTATCCTTGTTTTGATAAAGCATGATCAATTGTTGAATCTGAATTCTTGATATGAACCAGTATATATTTTGAATTGAATTCTGAATTGATAGCTCCTCATTTGATTGATGTCATGAGTTGAGCCTTGAGATATGAATATGTCTGTTTGATTATGATTATGAACCTATGGTATGTCAGTCAGAATACCCATGCTAACAGGGTAGTGTTAGTCTTTGTGCACATCGTATCTGAACCCTAGTTGGTCGGGGGAGTCACCAACCTGTGTGGACTGATCATCCCACAGTACGGAGCCTCATGCTCATTGCATTTTGATTTTCTGACGAGCTTTACCATATGATATTCTTGTTATGGCCTATTTGAGAAACCTTTCTATAAGAATCTAGAGCCATACTTGTATATATATTTCTTATTGCTGTATTACCTCGTGTGTGTATATTAAACATTATCTACTCACTGAATTGTTGAACTCACCATCTTATTATTTATCTTTTCAGGCTTATAGCTTGATAGCAGGTTACTTTTGTTGAACCTTCCGAACCTGCTTTTTTGTTGTAATTTGTATCTTCCTTTTTGTCAAGTTAGTGCTCCAAAACTATGAATTATATTAACTCTTGTATTAAGACAATTCAATTATATTATGAAATTGATTTTGTTATTAATGATGCGTTGAACTCTGATTGAGTTAGGATAAGTTTGTGTGTAAGTTTGGGTTCGCATAGGTATGGAACCTTGCCTATGTGTCGGTCATGGATCCGAGATTCGGGTCGTGACATATATACTCATTGATAGACTTATTCTTTTGTCTTAAATTGTTCCATTGGTCTAAGAGTTTATTCCTATAAGACTGGGGTAGGTACTTCTCCTGAAGGTTTTGTTTCATTTTGATCCAATTAGTTATAGGAGGTTTACCTCATCTCTAAACAATCTTCAACTTATCTCCAATAAGTTTTGGCTTCACCAATAAGCTTATCTCAGCAAATCTAACTTTCCTATTATCAGACATGTTATGCCACTTAAAGAATCGATCCATATCACAAATCCACATATCAAATATCCAAAGGTTATGACAACCGTCAAAAGTAAGACCTTCTATTTTGTTAGGACTCAAGACTCGCTCATCAAAGTCATCGTGTTTAGAGTAACCTAAATGATAGTCATACTGGTGGCACTCAGAGTAAAATTATCCATAATTATTATTCTTGTGATATTTATTGGTCTTTGAGTACCTTATTCAAAAACTCTCTTGGGGCTCAATTCTTTTAAACATGTTGATCACCTAAGTTTGCAGTTCCCTTTAAATGGTCATAAGAGTATCACTAAAGGTTGAGTCTACAGTAAGTGTAAACTTAAGCTTAAACACTAAATGATCATTACATAAATGCATGCAACACTAACTTATAAATGGAATTGAGATCACAAATGGTTCTTGCACGTAAAATCACAATACAAAAATAAAGCTAATTTTTTTTATCTTTTTTTTAAATGTGGAGATTAATCAAGAATAAATTACACTAATAAAATTGTAAGCATGTAATGCTAGATTCTTAAGTGTAAATGATTAATCAAATATGATGTCACAAGCAAGAACTCATAATTATCAAATAGAATAAGATACTAGTTATCACTGATGAAAGAGGTTGATGAACAAAAATTAACAATTAAAAATGTTAGGTGAGATTTTTTTTATGATTTTTTTTTCTTTTGGGCACAAAAGTAATATTTATGATAACTTTAAATGAAAATTGCAAAATCAGAGAAGGTAAAATACAATAAATCAAAAGCTAGACTGATTCACTAACTATATTCGATGGAGGGAGCTGGAACTTGCTGCCGCTAACGTGGAATAATGGATGATGTGGTGGAGTCTGCTGACGTGGCAGTAAAAGATTGTGTGGCTGATGACACGGCAGGATAAGCTGACATGGCTGATGACGCAGATGCTACTTCAGTGCGCTGACATGGCAGGGTTAATTATTTTGTCAGCTTCTGTTTCCTTCTTCCTTACCTCCTGTGATCTGTTGTCGCTGCTAACGGCGATGGCACAAGAAATAGGGCTTCGTGATTCTACTTGGGCCTGGTGATGCGAGGGAAGAGGCTGTGGTGTATGTGGATCGCTGTTGGACGGGGGCCTGTTGATGCATTGATCCGTTGTCGCTGTTGAAGGCGAGGGCACTGTGGATGGTGGCGTTGCGACTGGTGCTGCTGCTGAAGGGTGCGAGTCAGTGGTGGTTGCGGCAGATGGTTTGTAACGCTGATTTGGGTTGCTGAAAACAAAGACTTGTTATGGCTGCAGCGCTACAGGTTGTTGAAGGCAGTAAATCGACGTGTACTTGTGTCTTGGTTGTGATCGTTGGTTGTGATCGGCTTTGATGTAAAATTGTCGATCGCTGGTTGGGACTGATGTGCAGGTCTTCTTGGTGGTGGGTCTGCCGCTGTGATTGGCTGAGGCGCCGCTGCTGAAAATCGTTGTCGTTGATGATGAACAGTGTTGATGAACAATTTTTTTTTGTATTCAGAATAGTACAATTATTTTTTTATTATTTTTTAGGTCAAACCGGATCTAGGTTAAACATAAACATATGGATCGTTTAATTGTAAGAACAATTAAAAGCCATGCTCTGATACCAAATTTGATGCGGGACAATAAATAATAAGAATTAAAGCAAGAAAAGAAAGAAGCTTTAGAGAAAGAAGAAAACTAAATAAGAGAAGAAAGGGAATTGGAGATATGCAAAGTCTGCAATATTTTCATTAATTATCAAAACTGTTTAACATTTAAAAAAGTGGGATGTAAATACTAAAACCCTAACTAGAACAAGCGTTTGGGATTATGGCCCACTAAATAAAATACCCAACAATAATTAAATCAAACCCAACAAATAAAATCAAATTAATAAACCTTAACTAAAAGTTCATATAAATTAAACCCAAAAATATAAGCTAAAGCCCAATTTCTCAATGGTTTGGGCTATTCTCTATCATCTATGATAATACGTGTGCATAAACAATGTTTTCGGTTTGGTATCCCCATTAGAAATGCTTCTTGTTTAATGGACATGAAGTTTAGGGTAGGAGGTGAATAGTGGAGGGAGGTGCCATGAACGAGTATTAATGGTCTAACATTTATGTATTAGTATACCAGTATCTTTAGACAATACAAACATCTAGCATGAAGCAAGCAAGAATCGAAAGCTTTGTCTTTATATAAAAAACCAAAACCTTTTTTCTGTTTTTCCAAGCAGCTTCTCTTACAATAATGATGGAAATAATCCAGGTCATCAACTACGATCCTTATCGAAAGGCTTGAGCAACCCGTAAGTAATTGCCATGGCAATCCACCCTCCAAGTAGAATTCTTACTGCAGATATCCTAACTGGTGAACCGCCAAGATAAGCTCCCAAGCCTCCAAAAAAAGCCAGAGCTACTGATGCAACCACAGGAATCATCGCAATACTAACAACATTTTGAGCAACAAGCATGGCAGACAGCAAAGGCACACAAGATCCTATCAAAAATGATAAACCTGATGCAATTGAAGCCTTGTAGGGGTTTGTTAGCACCTCTTCTCTGTCATCCTCCAGCATTATTTCAGCACTTTTCTTCGCATCTTCTTGAATTACTTTCATTGCAGGAGACCTTCCAGGAGACATACCCGGAGGCAACTTTGGCTCGTGGATCATACTTGGTGACCTTCTCTGTGTTGGCTCAGAGATGAGCTTGGCAAACTGTATATTTCCAGGGGGATCATCCAGCTTCGCTTCTCCATTCATGCTTGCTAGCGTTGCTGTGACATCGAGTCTGATTCCAGGAGAATCTTTTCCATCATTTTTTGAACTGAAATCGCTTACAGTTTCCCTTTCGATATCTCTCTGGGTTGAGACTGAAACAAACTCCCCAACAGCCATGCTACAGGCACCTGCAAGAGCTCCAGCCAGTCCAGACAAGACCATGGACCGGCTATCTTCCTTTGCTGCACCTACGCCAAGCATTAGTGATGTAGTGGAAAGCAAACCATCATTAGCTCCCAGAATAGCTGCTCGGAGCCATTGAGCTCGCCGCAATCTCTGGACTTTCTGAGCATCTTCATCGGCTACTGAAATCTTATGTTCAGCACAAGTTTCTGATATTTGATGTGAAGCCATGTTAAAGAGAGAGATGGGCTTTTAGCTTAGGGACAGAAGTTAGGGAGGAGTGTGGCTGCCTAGGTTGGGACACACAAAAGGCACGTGGAGTATATAAATATATCCTGGTATGTATAAGTAAAAGGCATGGATGCGGACGAGCTGAGAACTTCTCCAGTAAAAATGGATTTCTTCATAAAAAGACAAGAAGATACTTAGGTGGTACCGTGAAAGATTACTTATGGGACCAACTCGAACGTTGAAGTCTAAGACAATTTCATCTTTTATGCTATGGATCAGAAGAACATCATTTTCTACTATCTATATTTGCGGAGAAAATCTTCCTTAAACATACACCTGTTAGATTCCTTGTTGTCGTGGACAGGTTCGACCTTGTTTACATCTACAAGTTCCTTCCAAGTCACTTGCTTCCAAGATTACTGCAGGTTTTTTTCTCTCTTAAGGACTGCAATTTGACCCCTACTCCCCTGTGCAAAGATTTTACTGGTTGCTTATACTTTATCCTATCATAAGTAAACATATGCATGTTCAGGTATTTTCTTCTTGTTACATCTATCACTTGCTTATGCTTTCTTATCTTTCTAACCTCCATTGATAGGATCTGTTGAAGCATAGATGCATGCCACGCAAGTGCAAGACATTCAGAAAATGTGAGAGAATGGCAAGGCAAAACCAATAAATCCAATTCACAGCACTTTTCAGCAATGTGAAAGGTGACAGGCAAGGCAAATCTTTTATATTCAAGGTAATGATACTCGGCAATTTAGCTCTATCTCAATTCTCAAGCACATTTGTCAAGTTCAAGCAACAGGTGCCATTTCACAAGGATTTTCTCAAGAGAACCGATCAGGGTAATTAGCTTCCCATATAAATCATATCAAGCCCTCCTTGTATGGTTGAACCAACACAAGAAACATCTTTGTCATGCTCTAGACGATTCAACACTGCATGGGTAGCTGTCATCTGATTTTTACTTTAATTAAGAATTATTGTAAGATTTAATCATTCAATACATCAAGGCAGTGTGATGGTAATGACCTCAAACCTTCCACTTCTACATCAGTATATCCTGTCAGGACATTCCTATACCAAACAAAAATCATAAAATGTTTCGTATACAAGGTCTATGGTCTTCTTGTTCCCTAAGCTAGTTTGGATATTCACAAGTCTGTACATGATTATAAGCTAAAATTTCATGGATGGAGTATCGCATGTACAATAAGGATATCTTATAGAAGCAAAATTGAATTGAAAGACCACGAGTTAATATAAATGAGAGAGGTACTCATGTTTCATAGAAGAACAACAGTATATTTAACTCATGCTGCTAGTGTGACTTTAGAAATAGCCATCCCTCCTGTCTTGTTCCTCAGCTTCCTTGTTAGCAGCTTGAACAGACTTGAACCACAAAAATGCCTGCAGAGAAGGTCAGGTTAGCTAAACAGCAAGACTAGACAACTTTATCATCCGTGACAGTTTGTCATTAAATGGATGTCATAAGTTAATCGAGTAAAAAAAAATCTCTTCATCCATGCCCGTAGCTACAAGATTATGTCAACTTAAAAACTACCACAATTATATCATCATCACATCATGTCAAGATCCATTGAATTTCAAGAATCAATTTCCGGAGTCTTAGTCAGTATATATTCACTAGCTTAACACCCAGAAAGAAAAATAGCACTTACGGAAAAGGGAATGCCAGTAAACGCAAAGAATCCTAGCAATGGAGCATAAAAAATGCTGTCTGGGTTCACAACTCCGAAAACCGGCCTCTGATTCACATACTCAAAAATGGAACCAATCTGAACACATTGAATTTTAATCAATCAAACCATCTACTTAATTAGTATATAAAGCTACAGAGGAGGGGGGAAAAAGCACAAGAAGTCAGGAAACTCACCGCGGCAATTGCTGTAATTGCTGAGGCAAGTAAATAAACAAAAAAGGGAACTTCAAAGTTCTGCTTTGATGAGTTCTCTTTGCCTTCACCCTTAGCCCATGGTGGGGGTTCATCAGAATCCGGTTTAGCCCAGGATGGGATAGTTTCTTCAGATTTACTAGACTTTGCAGACCCTTCAGTTGCAGCACACACAAAAAACTTCTTTTGCTTCTGATAAGCATAATAACTCCCTCTACTTTTCACTGTTGATTGATTCGAATCCATTACCTTATTTCTAACAAATAATCTAGAACATGAACCGTGAATTATCAAATCTGAATTGCACCAACACAACAATGTTGCAGCAGCCATTGTTTCCTTCTCTTCCCCCTTTCAAATTCTTCACTCTTCTTTCAATTATTTATACTATAGACCTAAAAACATTGACAACATTATTAGAACCACCTTTATGCCAAGTTGCTAACTACAGTGTCCAACAAGAACATTCTTGGTTTTCACTACAAAAATACTTTAGTTCTTTCATTTTCTTGGTAACATCACTTCTTAAATGATAAGTCAAGAACCACAAGCAAGACCCATGAAACATGCATGCAGAAATTATGTCTGTCTTTGACATGCAATTGGTTTCATGTAAACTGTTTTTAAGCCATTTTTTGTTGAATATTAGAGTATTTCTTGATTAGTGGCCATAATAGTATATGATGCTAAGGATGGTGACAATTCGTGATAGATAACTGTAAAGAGACTCAAAAGATGAGAAGAGATGAAGGAATACCTGTTGAAATTTGGGTTAGAACACAAGGTGGAAGAGTGAAGTGTGTGAAGTGAAGCAGAGGATAAGCAGGGTTGCCTCTGCACTTAGCTCAGCCACACACAACTCAAATGGTTTCTTCCCTTCCTTTGCACTCTCTTTTTCTTGGGTTCGGAGGTAGTTTAGTTGGGCCTGGACATGCTCATGGGCCGGGCTTAGATTTTCAGTTTTGCAAAATTTTGAAGGGTCCAAAATTATCTTTATTCTGTGTTTTATTGTGAAGTTTGTTTGTAAGTGTGACTGTGGTTATTTTTCAAATAGATTTTTATTTAAAAATATATTAAAATAATATTTTTTTAATTTTTAAAAATTATTTCTGACATCAACGCATCAAAATGATCTAAAAATACCTAAAAATTATTAATTTAAAGTAAAAAAATATTAAAAAAATTAATTTTTTTCAAAAACACTTTTGAAACGAAAAAACAAACAGTATCTTAATCGAGTATTTACTTAATTAATAAACACTATAATTTTATATAGATTTCATTCAAAACTCTCTCTCAAACCTTAATTTTTTTAAAAAAAAACTATAATTTATGACTTTTTTAAAATATATATTTTTAATTCGCAATCACAAAAACTAATATAACACTAAACTAACTAAACCTCAACCCTACAACCCACCCAATTGATTGTTGTTAATTCTCAATTCACATGACATGAAATATCAACCCTATAACCCATCTGACCAAAGTAAATCAAGGTAATTCAATCGGGTTAGTTTCTAAAATTATTTTTTTTAAATAATGTTTTTCTTGTTTTATTTTTTTATTTAAACAATGTTATTTCATTTAAAAATAACTGAAAGGATTATAGTTGACTCATCAACATATTGAATAAACCTATTAATTCATGAATATATATATATATATATATATATATATATATAAAAACAAAAAAAAAAACCCGCATAATAATACCCCTCGTCATTAAGACTAGAAACATTCTCAACACCAAATAATTCAGAGCCAAGTTAATCAGAACCAGATATGAAAGTACTGCTTGTAATGTCACTCTGTTTCGTCTTTTAAAAGCAATCCACCATAGCTTTTTATCTTCAAATCTGTCATATACCATAAAGAAATTGTACAAGTCGACAAAGAAAGCCCAACTTTTTGCTAAACAACATTATTTTTGTACTACATCGTCGTCTTCATCACTCGTTTTTTTTTGTAATCTCTTGCACGTAATCGGTGAGGTCACTGGGAGAAGAAAAGAAGAAGCCTCCCAGCGCCCATTCCTTGCCTTCATCATCAATCTGAACACACATTTTCTCCATTATTATCCACACTGATAATGGAGGGGTTGGTTGCCTTCTAAAGCATCATTAGCTTGGGAAATAAGGCAGGCAATGATTTAAAAAGTTTGGTTTGAGTAAATCCAGAAGATCATCTATCACCCATCATCATCACACCATGATTGTCGTCATAACAATTACCAGTTCATACCTCGCGGGTTTGTCTTGTTGCCAAGCAATTTTACTCTTTTCTTTGCCATTTTTAGTTTGAGTTTTAGAGCCAATAAGTAGGAAAAAAAAAACACATTGTTGTTGTAATATCCTATTTAGAATCCCTTCCTCTTCTCTCTGGGTCTTGAATCATGGCTTGAACGGGTTAAACTAAAGCTATAATTTTTATATAAAACGAAACAAAACAATATGGTTTAGAAAATCTGAAAATAATATTGTTTTAGTAAAAATAAATTGATTTGAAATAAAACTTATCGTCACCGAGCTTCAAGTTAACAAATCAGAGATGATCAATCAGACCAAGTTTACATGGCATGTGTGTCATATTATAAAATCCCGAAACAACATTATTTTAATAAAAATAAACTGATTTGAAATAAAATCTACTTTCGCCAAGCTCCAAGTTGACGAGTCAGAGATGATCAATCAGACCAGGTTTACATGACATGTCTTTGATATTGGAAAAAATTCTTGATCAACAAAAAAATTGATGCCGAAACATTCTTCATCATTTAAAAACAATACGTTATTGGTTTAGAAAAATTCAAAACAATATTATTTTAATAAAAAAAATTGATTTAAAATAAAAACCAATATCCACCAAAGAAGCTCTTAGTCGATGAGTGATCAAGATAACCACACGGACCAAGTTTACATTATCAACATATAACTTGGTGCCAAAGCATTTTTTATCATTTAAAAATAAAATGAAATCGGTTTAGAAAATCCCAAAACAATATATTTTTAGTAAAAATATTAATTTGAAATAAAAACAAACATCTACCAAGCAAGCTCCGAGTCGACAAGCAATCAAGATAACCAATCAAACCAAGTTTACATGAAATAAAAACTAACATGTACCAAGCAAGCTCCGAGTCGAGAAGCAATCAAAGATAACCAATCAACCCAGGTTTACATGATCAACATATAAATTGATGCCAGAACATTCTTTATCATTTATGAAAAAAGGAAGGGAAGAAAGACAATCATGATAATAATCCTAATCACATCATCAAGGACAGTAAATCATAATCCTACACTTTATGGAGATTCTGCAAATGGGGTTGAAAATCTTTTGCAGCTTTGCCACCGAAAAGAATGATGAATGATTCTCCTGTAGTCAACTAACACACTTGATGATGCCCTGCAGCACAGCAACTCTGCCTTTTTCTCTTTTCGTTTTTTTTCAACTTTTCTG
>Ga0325405_1001514_pt1 | contig 23635 bp, 22 predicted proteins | sample PopdelMetagenome_21_FD_205663 | JGI IMG/M metagenome (GOLD analysis project Ga0325405, IMG submission 205663) | Populus deltoides microbial communities from Bellville, Georgia, United States - Xylem-Control-R2 | ecosystem: Host-associated > Plants > Phyllosphere > Stem > Wood/Secondary xylem...
TTAAAATAATGGTTGTGTGAATTTGTTTTAACCATGTCGCTATTTAAATAGATTAACAAATTCGCTTTTGAACTGCTAGATTAAAGAAGTTGTACTAACTTTTATTTATTTATTTATTTATTAAGACTCATGATGATTGATAGATTTTATCTCATATACTTATCAAATTTTTAATCTTCATTTAAAATATTTTATCGTAGACAAAAATAACAACACTTAGATTTTTTAATGCAATTATTATCTTCTTAAGTGATCTACGACGAAGCACCGGCCGAAAGGCTATTACAATACAATAACCCTGCGCATTCACACGAATTCGGTTCCAGCACGCGCTCCTCTTTCAAAAACGCCCCAGAAAACAAACACCAAAACGACCCCCGATTTTCCTCTCCCACTTGACAACACGACAACCCTTCTTATTACTTCACCACCCCTCTCGTCTCCACCTCTCTCTAGCATCCTCCTTCGTCTCATGCAAAGGAAAATAAAATTAGGGTTTGGCATTTGTTACTTCTACCCCTACCAGTGTCACTCCCTCAAAGGTTATTTTTATCTTTCCCTTTACTTTCATTAAAGTGGATAAAAAAACCCTAAGTTCAGTCTGTATTTGAATTCTCACCCATTTTGTTACAATAGCAGATTAAATAATGGAATCGCCAGCTTGGTTGCCGCAACGAGAAGTAAAGCCGCCGCCAACTGCCACAGAATCAGGAGTTGCAGCAGTTACCCCTCCACCGGAGAATTCAGCTGGTAATAATGCACACAGTAGCTACTCATCTCCGGCTCCGACATTTACTTACAACGTGACTCCTAATATGTCTTCCGGTGCGGTCAGTGCCTGTATTTATTTATCTATTCCTTTTCAGCCTCGTTTTTAGTTACTATAAATTAATTGCCAACATTTTTTTTTATAGTTAGATTTTGTGCAATGCGTGCAGGCTTTGAATTCTAATCCACCGGGACATCCCGTTGCTGTTCCTGGCCCGGCTTCATCCGTTGGTCTTTCCTTTTCATATAAAATTCCTCAAACCGGGCCTGGTTTTCCTGGCAATCAACAGTTACAATCCAGTGTTGTGAGTGGTTAATTCGATTCTTTATCTTTTATTTTGTTTAGAATTTTGTTTCCAGCCTAGCTCTCATTTACATGCATACGAGTTGTTGATGGTGCAATAGTTTCTGAGGGTGAGAGTTATGATTTTAGTTTGAGATGGGCATTTTGCACAGACAATGTGTTTTTTATGATGACTTTCTACTTGTACCCATTTCCTGGTAGCCAACGAGGTGGTAGTGTTTGTGGAAGACAATTCATATATTGGAGTTGATCCCAGTAATGCATAAAACTGTCCTTGACTTCATCTTGATAGTGATGATGGCCATGTACTCGTATGAAAATAGAACATGGAAGGATTTTTATTTTTATTTTTTTCAAAAAAGCTTCTGTAGTCATGGTGTTGTTTTATATATTCTATGGTGATGTCTTGCCATTGCATGAAACCCTGGGGAATGGTTGGGTGGTTGTTCACGGTCCAAGAATTCAATTTTTTAATTCTCTTTGATTCATGCAGGACAAATCACCTGCAATTGCCCAAGGCAGTGCACCATCAGTGGCACCAAGTGCATCCCAGTCTGTTTCATTTCCCCTTCATTCTCCTTCAAGTTCTTACACATCTTTATCTTCTAACCTGGGCCCGACACCTTCACAGACACCAGCTACTGCTTCTTTTTACTTGCCCCCTGGATTGCCCAGAACTCCTGGCACACTTGCCCCCCAAGGATTGGTACCATCTGCACCAATGACCCAGCCATCTGTAGCTGCTGATTCTTTACCTCTAGGAGTTCAGAGACCCATCATGCCCACGTTGCCCTCTTCAAACGCAGTTCAGCAGCAAACTTACCCAACCTACCCATCTTTACCTGTCATGGCTGCTTCCCCACAGGCTCTCTGGATGCATCCCCCACCCATAGGAGGCATGCCTAGGCAACCATTTTTGTCATATCCTGCTGCTTTTCCGGGATCCTTTCCTCCACCTGGACATGGCATGCCATATCCTTCTGTTTCGTTGCCTGATTCTCAACCTCCTGGGGTTGTTCCTGTTGGACATTCATATGCTATTCCCATGTCTTCTTCTGCTTCAGTTCATCAGTTACCTGGTGCTCCAGGGATGCAGACAGAATTACCTCCTCCTGGAATTGGTATGCTCAGGGTTTCATGCTAGGTTACTGATGCATTTACATTGTAAGAGTTGTCTGTCTCACCGAAGTTACGTGGAATGAACTTTTTTCACCATTTTTTTTCTGGGCTTCACAGATAACCACAACCATCTCCATCACAGTGGCACCAGGGACAATGCAGCTGTTAGCGAACCATCACATGCGTGGACTGCACACAAGACTGACACAGGAGTGTTTTACTATTATAATGCTGTAACTGGAGTATCAACTTATGAGAAACCACCTGGGTTTAAGGAGGTATGCACGATAACAGTTAAATATGGGAAATTCCTTTACTGTCGTTCGAGTTTGGGGAAATCTTTTTCTGCTTTCAAGGATTTTGGAAACTATATAGCTGGTGATCAAACCCATTTCAGTTTATTATCATTTATGCTCCCTTTCTAATAATTTATGCCACAAAATGATAGTGTCAATATTCTAAGAAGATAACCTATGAGCTAACAGGTAAATTTGTGGGTTCATGTAACATTGTGAGCGTGCTAATTTGAACATGCAAGCAAGTAAAATTGTATGATAGAGTAGGTCTTTTAGGGCTCTTAAGTTGACCCCCCTCTCCTGTTTTGGGAATTTGTTTTTGACATTTTCCCATCAACTTGTCTGTTTGTTTGCTACCATCTTGTATTGGAGTCTGAAACAGTGTCCCCATCTGGTTCTTTTTGCTATCATGAGTTGCTTTTCTTTAACCTCCTCACTATTGATGACACTCTTCATCGATACTAAGTTTCTGTTTTGTTTTACTCTGGATGCAGCCTGAGAAGGTTCCTGTGCAACCAACTCCAGTTTCAATGTAAGTGTCTTGCTTTTAGTGGCTTTTCCTATGTCGCTCCAAATTTGTTATCTAGAAACAAAACGTGTGGAATTTATCATTTTTTCTTATTCTTTATATACATGTTGTTACATGAAGTTACTTCTAGGCCTGATGACTGAGGCAATTTGTTGGTGATTACTGACCTTAAGTTGGTGCTATTATATGATGTATTGGTAAATGTCTTGGAACTGCAACGAAAAGGGTGCATGATTTGAGTCTGAAAGCAATCTTGTATGCAACTGTTGAAAGTTGGTCTTTCTCTAAATTCTCCTTCTGGTACCCACTTTTCTGATACCATTGTTTTGGTAGAAGTCTTACTTTATATAATCATAAGCAATAAGAAATTGCGTTTTTCAGCATTGAGAATTGTTGTATTCATCTACAGCATTGAGTATTGTTGTATTCATTTATAGAATTTGTGCACTTTTACTCGTGAAAATAATAATAATAAATAAATAAAACAGAAGTGCAGTTGCATCTAAGTTCTTATTTGACAGACTTGTCATTTGGCAAAATCTTAAACTGCTTACTTGAGGGATAGTCTGTTCTCCATCCTATCCATAGATTTTGGTAATGGGTTGTAGTGCCATATATCTATCACTTTCAGTATATTTGTCATCTTTTGAGTTTTTTTTTTTCCTTTTTCAAGCTAATTACTGAATTTTCATGTTTTCTTGTCTTTAGGGAAAATTTGGCCGGCACAGATTGGGTGTTGATCACAACAAATGATGGCAAAAAATATTACTACAACAACAAAACTAAGGTATGGTAGTAAACAAGAATATGCCATTTGTCTATCCATGTCAATGGAGCTGTTTCATTCAATTTTTCTAAGCTAATATTGCGTGAAAGCTAGTTCCTAATGATAGGCATGGTATATGGGAATAACATTTGTTTGTGGTGGCTTTTGTTACATGTTTGTATATCTATGAAACTATATGAAATCTAAATGATGTTATTGTATCCTATAGGAGGTTATTTATGAAATTGAACTGATGTAATATTTGTAAAATTTAGCATGATCATGCAATATTCTCTTGATTGAGAAAATCAAGCAGTAGAATACATTTATCAAATATGTTCCAGGTGCAATGGACCTGCTAGATCATCACCTACAAATATTCCTTGTTATTACCAGTAGGATTTAGGATTTTGAAAGAATGTTTTTGGAATCAGGGAAGAATATAAATACCACTTATGGGTTGGGGGTTGGATGGAGTAAAGTTTCTTAAAGCTTGATCTTCTGGGTCTTAAGATCTAACTTGTGGAGGCGGTTTGTATTCCTGACCTTGATTGATGTTTTGCAAAAAAATCTTTACCTCCCTTTTCATTATGAGCTTCAATGAGATAACTTCAGTGGATTCCCTTATTGGAGGTTGATTACAAGTATGCTTTAACAGGAACTTTGCTGTTGCTAGGTTTTTATATGATCGGGAGTTTGAATCTTCCTATAATTTCATTGAATTGATATGGCATGAAGGTGATGCAGGGAGGGTGATGAGGCTGGTAGAAATCTCACCAAGTATGGGAAGCTTAGTCTTTAATTCTATCTTGGATCAGTCATAAAGGAAAAATAATTCCTTTTACACTCAGATGATAACATGAGGGCTGAGAGAGGGAGAACAAATCAGAGTGACATTGTCATCAAGCATTAAAATTAAAATAAGGACTCAATCACCAATGATTTGCTTTATGTATCACCATCAGAAAATTCCACACAAACAACATGAGTCTGACGGCTAATAAAAACTTAGCACTGAATGATAGAGTGATAGTTTATAAACTAGCTTTAGAAATGGGGATAATTCATTTAGCAGGATAAAAGGACCAAACAGAAGGCTAAATAGTGCCACAAAGCATCACAAGCTTTCAAAAATCCTGTTAATTTTTGTTTATCTAGGAGAAAGGAAAAATAGAGAGAAAATTAGCAGCAGCAAAAGAGCTGCCTGATGTTTTAGATACCAGAGGGGACTTGCAAATCCCATCTTTACATGGTCCTGTGAAATGGGCCAGATCCCAAATAACACCTTTATATCCCCAAGGCAACTTGAGGTTGATTCAACTCGACTTTGATACCATTTGTAACACTACCTTTCATATGTAAGCAATAAAAATGGTTAAAATAAATAGTTGAATGCAATTTGAATTCATAAACTTCTGGATTTTGTTTATATTCTCTGTTTTTACCCTTTTTTTCACCATCAGTTAAGCAGCTGGCAGATTCCTAGTGAGGTGACAGAATTGAGAAAGAACCAGGAAGCTGAAGTATCAAAAGGAAATGCGATGTCAGTGTCACAAGTTAATGCTTTGACTGAAAAAGGATCTGCTCCAATTAGTTTGAGTGCTCCTGCTGCTAATACTGGTGGTCGTGATGCCACGGCTCTTAGAGTTTTAAGTGTGCCGGGAACCTCATCTGCTCTGGATTTGATTAAAAAAAAGCTGCAAGAATTCGGAGCTCCAGCCATTTCTGCTGCTGTTTCAGTTTCATCAGGAGCAGCAGCATCAGAATCAAATGGCTCAAGAGTAGTTGAAGCTGCAGCTAAGGGCTTGCCAAGTGAGATTAGCAAAGATAAACTGAAGGATGCTAATGGGGATGGTAATATATCTGATTCCTCTACGGACTCTGAGGATGAAGATGACGGGCCATCAAAGGAGGAGTGCATTATCCAGTTTAAGGTATACAATTTGTTACTTTTATTTCATTGGAAAATATACAATTCTCTCGCGCTCTTTTTTTGTTTGGAAGTGCGGGGTGGCTTTGAAATAAAATTTCATTAATAATTGCAGTTTTTCTTCCTCGGACATTTTTATTTTCCCTCTCGAAACACTATTTTTGTGTTCACTTGTTTCCCGTGAAATTTACAGGAGATGCTTAAGGAACGTGGAGTGGCACCATTCTCAAAATGGGAGAAGGAGCTGCCGAAGTTAGTGTTTGATCCGCGTTTTAAGGTTTGTTGAGTCTAAAGAATTATGAATTACTTTGTTCGGGAATTAAGCCCCTTTCCTGCAACTGGAACTCGTTGAAACAGGTTTGTTGCATTAATGTATTTGCTAACTTGTGATGGGGTTAACTTGTTTGTGTTTTATTGTGCTTTCTTTTGTCGCAATAACTTGGTAATGACCAACGCTTGTTAAATCCCTTATGATGCTCTTGACTGAAAAAACAAATCATCAACACACCTTGTCAAGATAGTGGCTTAAGGGGGCCAATTCTCTGGGTCTTTTTTTTTCCTACCTCGTTTACCTATGGTGGAAGATGGTTTAAGACTCTTGTTACATATGCCAAGCAAGCCACTTATCCCCTCCAAGCTGGTAGTGGGGTCTAGGAGCTGGGGAGGAACTATCACTATGACATACATGAATATAACAAAAAAAAAAAAAATGACTTGCAGGATAGCTAGAAGTTTTGGTTTGGTGGCTAGAGTTGAAGGCTATACATGGGTGGTTGAGGAGCTTCATCAATGCTTCTCTTAGGGAATAATAAGTAATAACCTGCCAAATGGAGCTCCCGTTTCCACTTGTCTTTTGGAGTTCATCTCTAAAATCTAGTGATCTGCGGCTATTCTATACACTATTTTGTTGCACAATAACTTGGTTGTTCTTAGCTGAAGGCATCTACTTACCATAGCAACCCTCGTTTGCAAGTGCATCCATTACTTCAATATCTTCTTGTTAAGTATCTTTGCTCCTGGCCCCCTTGAAAGCTGCATACTCTCCCCCCAGGCTAGTAGCCTGTTATCGTTTGCCTTCTCATTGTTTTTGTGTCAAACACTGTATCACTCCCTAGTGAAAACAGAGATCTTTGGGCCTGTTCTGTCTCCCTCTCCAGAGTTTCTTTTTTCTAAATGATTGTTTTGTGCAGGATTCTTGTTGTTTAGTTGAGCTTAATCCATCTCATTACTCAATTGCATTCCTGCTCAGTGCTCCTCCATGTAGATAAAGCTTAATCATAGAAAAATGGCACCACCAAGATCTTCTTATTTGTTTCATTTTCCTGGTATTTTATGAGCATGCTGATGCAACTTCTGGCACTGTGTACTAAGATGGGATCAATGTTTTTATAAAGATTAAAGACCTTGAAGTTATCTTGAACATTTAACAGGTTGTATGCTCCTCTTTTCTTCCATATTTGTCCTTTGTAGTTATGACTAGTAGCTGGAGGAGAGGGGCAATTGTGCCGAAGATAATCTGTTCCCATGCTGATGTGTTTTAACTGTTTGTTTTAGAAAGTAGTTCCCTTTCCATGCTGCATGCATGCAGATTGCATACACCAAAGGGGTTGTAGTTGATGAACACTCTGCTTGATGTAGCTTCTGCATTTTTTATTGCAACATCATGCATCTCTTCTCTGAATCACATCTCTGGTTATGGTATATGCAGAAGTTAATTTGTTGCTGTGTTTCTTATTTTGAAAGCTCTGATCTCTTGCAGGCTATTCCAAGCCATTCTGCAAGAAGATCTTTGTTCGAACACTATGTTAAAACACGTGCTGAGGAGAAACGCAAGGAAAAGCGAGCAGCTCAGAAGGCTGCAGTGGAGGGATTCAAGCAGTTGCTGGAGGAAGCATCAGAGGTTTCCTGGATCGCCTTCAATTTAATTGCCTTTTTTTCCTGTGATTTTTTCAAACTCTCTCCAGCTTTGAAACTATGGAGATTGCAAATTATTTATCAGCAAGATTTTGATTTTCAGGACATTGATCACAACACTGATTATCAAACTTTCAGAAAGAAATGGGGCAATGATCCAAGGTTCGAAGCCTTGGACCGCAAAGATCGAGAGCATTTATTAAATGAAAGGTATTATATGAGAAAATGTCATGATATGTTTTTCAGCAACTTGGATGTGATCTTTTTGCAGTAGACAACTACAGTCTATCAGGCACCTTTAAGTGTTTTGTGTCATATTTGAACCACTTAGGGGATGTCCATCAGTGAAGTCTAGTTGGACCCTAATTCATAGAATCCATTCCTATGTTTTTTGCTCCATGCTTGGTATGGCTGATGGTTGCACTGAGTGTGAATGTGAATGTGCCATCAATTTGTAAATTGAATTTCAAAGTCACTTAACTTAAATTTTGATCTCTAGATTGAAATTTATTTGGTTTAGTTGACAATCTCTTTCCTTCATTATCTTCATTCTTTTACCATACGTATATGTGTATATTTGCGCTCGATTTTGCTGTTCTTATAATAGTTATTGTTTACTCTATGACTTTTAATTTCTGTGCTTTTTAGTTTAGTTTTTTAATTGTCCAAAAAGAAAATATATATATATATATATTTATATATAAAATACTACGCAGAATAGTTGGCCATGGTAGTTGATACACAGTTCACAAAATACTTCTTTTTCAGCTGTTTTTTATGCGACTAGAGAAAGAAGATCCAGCTTGGAGATTGTTATGACCTTTTTTTTTATGTTCTCATTTGGCCCTGCTCTACCAATGCTGCATCATGTGACTTTTGGAATGTCCATTACTTGCTTTACAACCTGGGGTGCTGTAGAACACCCAGGCAACGATCGACCATTAATGTGTATGCTTGATAGATATTGATGGTACACTGCACTAGTGCTCTTAACCCTACGACTTAGATCCCTTATTCTTGTGACTGGAAAAAATTGATTTGAATTTTGAATGTACAGTTGGGCGCACCCGCGCGCGCGTACATGTATTTATATTTCAGCTTTTTGTTGAAGGAGTGCTATGTGTCTTATTGTTCAGATTCATGTCCTATGTCAGTATCTCTGCAATATATGGTGCAAGATACTCTGCAGAGCTGTTTTCTGCACAATCTGTTTTACTCCTATCCTTACAGATTTATGTGTTTGGTTTTCTAGCAGACAGTGATTTTTTTCCATACCTCCTTTATACCAGCATGTGTGTGTGTGTGTGTGTGGATGGTAGGCTAGTGACCAGAGTTTTAGAGTAACTTCGGGTCCCCTTCAGTCCTTAAAGCTCTTTGTAATTACATGGCAAATGTCCTTCAGTTTTCGACATTCTTTGTATGACACTGATTGAAGAATTGTTTTTTGAAAGGATTCATCTTTTGAAGAAGGCAGCACAGGAAAAGGCTCAAGCTGAACGTGCATATGCTTCTGCCAGTTTCAAGTCTATGCTTCGAGATAAAGGAGACATAACTGTTAGTTCACGTTGGTCCAGGGTATGTTATATTGGAGTGAGGTTTAATGTGATGACGGGTTTCAACAAGATGTGTCTAGGGTGTTGTTAGATTTTTGTCTAGTTTGCAGGATCTTGAATGCCATTATGTATAACTATAGTTGGATGGACTGATATGTAGGATGTAGAGGACTTTCGTGCAGAGAATGACATGGAAATTAACTTATTCAATACTAAGGAATCGGGAAAAATCTTATTTGGACATGATGATCTGAAAAGTTGTTTTGGGTAAAAGGAGGCTTTAACTTTTTCATATTGGAAGAAAGTAAACCAGCATAAGCAATGATTAGTGGGAAATATGGTTAATTTTTGCATTTGGACCACAAAGCTGAGATAGTGATTCGTTGGGGATGATTCTGGGTTTTTACAAATTAAATTAACGCAGATGTCTGTGCTATCATATAGATTTTGATATATAACCTTGTACTGATGTTAATTTGTGCTAATTGTAGGTCAAGGATAGTCTAAGGAATGACCCCAGATACAAATCTGTAAAGCATGAGGATAGAGAGGTTTTCTTCAACGAGTATCTGTATGAATTAAAAGCTGCAGAGGAAGCAGAGCGAGATGCAAGAGGCAAAACAGAGGAGCAGGTATAGACTGTTGGGTGTGCACATCTTGGAAACTGCTTACTCTCTCATGCTTGACTATAGTCTCAGTAATTATTGCAATTGTCGTTTGACTGTGTTGTGCTTTTGGAACATAGGAAAAGTTTAAATCCAGGCTAATTGGTCAAAAGGCCCCCCTGGAACTTTTGGTCAAACCCAACTTAACCCTTGACCTTTTGACTTCTTTATTTTGGTCCCCCAAACTATAGGTTAAAGCAATTCAATGCCTCCATTAGGCTTCCGTTCAATATTCTCTGTTACATGCACGTGAGGGACGTGTGATCTCCTTTCCCTTTCATAACTTTCCAAAAAAAACAACCTCATAACCTGCTAGAACTTGACAGGTGTAAACAAATTTAAAGAAATAAAAAAAACTCAACTGTCCTGTCCTAAAACAAACTTCTTTGAAAACCTATCTAGAATACCAGATATCCATTTTAACAATTTAATTTTTTATTTATCAAAAGGAACAAATATCAAATTCCTGGCAATAAATAATTACCCTCGAATGATCAAACCACAGGCTTTTTGTTCCCTGATCTTGAAAAAACCCAAACTCATCATTGATCCCATCCCATATGCAAAACCCTCTTGAATCCCCATTCAAACCCCGGATTTCCTTTTCATCAGCTCTGTAACTGAACAAATTTTGGTGAGGGAAAGCATCAACGCCGACTAATTAGGAGTCAGCTTCAACAACGACAAGGAAGAGGATTGACGCCACAATTGAAGCAGCTCCAAGGAGGATGGAGTGTTTCTTGGTGCAATTACCCACAACCTCTCTTTGTGCATTGGTTTTTGGATCAGATGAGTCTAGTTGGGGGTGGAGGTTATGGTATTTGGCATGGTGGTGATAGATGAGATAAGAGTGACATTAGAAGAGAAGGAGACGGTGATGAGAGGGAGAGTTAAAACATGTTATCTTTTTAGTTTTTTTATATATAAAAAATACGTTTTGTTTTCTGAATATTTTATAATTACAAAAAAAAAAGAATTTATTTTCTTATTATTGAATCAATAAGGTATGATTTTTTTCCTTAAATCAGTTTGCACATGTTCAGTTTTAATAGGTCTGCATGTGCCCCTCACATGCTTTCTAACGGGCTGAATGAACAGAAACCTAGTGAGGCCCTACATTGTTTTGACCTGATAGTACAAAGAGGTCAAAATCAGAAAGTTGAAAGGTCAGGGTTTAAGTTGGATTTGACCTAAAGTTCAGGGGGCTTTTGACTAAGTAGCCTTAAAACTATGAATCTGGCTCATTGTTTAAATGGTACCCTAAAAAGACAATGACTCGTCCAGTTTATATTGATCTATTGACAGCAATTGTAAAGAGGCAAACATAATTTGATTTCTAAAGCAAGAAATTAAGCATTCATGTGCTGGTCTCTGTGTGTGTGGTATATGGATTACCACATATTTATATCTCAGGTCACCAAAAACATTCAAGTTATGTATTGTTGTCAAATACTGCAAAATTGATTATGAACTTCATCAATTAAGCCACTAGTTGCTGTTTGTTGTTATGTAAAAGAGGGTAGAAAATAATGAGGATGTAGGTGATAAACAAGGTGATATATTAAAGGTGACTAGATGCGTGCTGTTTGAAATTTGTATCCTTGTGCATGGAAGTGTTTGATTTCACACATTTGAATTCGTTGTTCTTCTTATTGTATGGATGATTTTCTTCTCTTCCAATAACATGCTCTTCAACTCTATTTTCAAAAAAAAAAAAGAGGAGGAAGAAGAAGAAAAAGAAGAAAGGAAGTCAGACCAAAATGTTTGTGTTTGATTAGACAAGCTTAGATGCATCGTATAATTTTATATGTTCCATAGAACTTGTATTCTGATCTCTTCTAGTTGTGGTACAGTGGCTTGGATTTTTTAGTGGGGCATTTGGAACAAATATTGAAATATTCATTTTTCTTCCCGATAATTTATAATAATATGTGGAAATTTATATTGATATGAGTGGTGTAAATGTGTCCAGCTCCTTTCCAGCTCAGTTCAGGACAAGCTGAAGGAGAGGGAGCGAGAGTTGCGAAAACGGAAGGAACGAGAAGAACAAGAAATGGAAAGGGTGCGTGTGAAAGTTCGGAGGAAAGAAGCAGTTGCATCTTTTCAAGCTTTGCTTGTGGAAACACTCAAGGACCCTCAGGTTGGTTTTTGATAACTGTTGATCAAATTCTCGGTGGTACTAGACATATCAATGTCAAAAAATCATCCATACCAATTCCAAGATAATTTAAAAATTTGTTGCATATGTTTTCCATCTAAGGTTTTGCTGAATTAGTTGACTGCATGGGTCTAATGTCGCACCTAACTAATAGTTTAAATGATACCTTTGATCACTGTGTATGATGCGGTGCTGGCTAAACACTGAAAGCATCATAGACCATGCAATTTCTTCATCAGTTAGTAAATATACTCTTACAATTTAAATTAAAAATGGATGTCATTCCTGGTTATTTCTTTTTATGTTTGCCCCAGAATACTGAAGTCCACAATGCTGCTGTACTTTGACTAATTAGACAAAGTCTTTGAGATTCTGATAGTAAAAATTTACTTCAGATTTTATGCGTAACTGACCAAACTTTTCATGGACATTGTTGCATGGGGTTTGAGTTTGTTTTGTTCCTTCTATAGTGCTGACCATTTGGCTTAACTGTTAGGCATCTTGGACTGAGTCGAAACCAAAGTTGGATAAGGATCCACAAAGACGTGCAGCACATCCTGATTTAGATCCATCTGATACAGAGAAGCTCTTCCGGGAGCACATGAAGATGCTGCATGAGGTAATAATTCTCAAATGAAAGTACTCAATGTATATATGATCAAATGGATTTGACTTGTGGATCTATATTGTGATCGCGACTCACTTTTTGACACATTTATTTGTCTTTTTTCTTTTATGTTATCCCAGCGATGTACAAATGATTTCAAAGCTTTGTTAGCTGAAGTTATAACTGCTGAAACAGCAGCCCAGAAGACAGAAGATGGGAAAACAGTCCTTGATTCATGGTCAACAGCTAAACGACTTATAAAGCCTGATCCTAGGTATAACAAGATGCCTCGAAAAGAGAGGGAAACTTTGTGGCGTCGATATGCCGAGGAGATGTTGAGAAAGCAAAAGTTTGAACCAGATCCGAAGGAAGACAAGCACACGGATTCAAAAAATAGAAGCGCTAATGATTCTGGAAGATACCACTCAGGATCGAGGAGAACAAATGACCGAAGATAACTTACTGAATTTTGGATAACTCATTTTATTTTTTGGTTAGGAACTAGGCTCTTGGTAGAATTTACTGGTTGCTACTTTGCTAGTGATGTTGGTCTCCCCGCTTTCTCCTATTCTGTTTAGAGGTCAGGTTATAATATACTTTTTTTGTGAGTGCTGTATCATATTCGAGTATAACTGAAACTTTTTTTCATTCAAGGAAAAGCATCGCAGCACCATTTTCTTATTATGTGAAAATCACGCTCTTCTTGGTAGTGTCAGGCACCGGCGCTGTATTAGAATGATAATTATTCAGAATTGTGTTTCTTGGGGTGCTCTGGGCTTCAAGACTCAGTTTTTGCCTCGTTCATCTGGGGGCGATGATGAGTGTCGTAAACAGGTATGCTACTAGTAGTTCTCTGGTCAGTTCGAATCTTCTGCAAAATATTGCCACAGATTGAGGCATCTTGAACTTCTAGGTGCGAGTAATGTTTACCCATATTGTATTCACCTGTTCATACTTTGGTCTGATAATTGGCATTTCTGGTTTTGCATTTAACCTTGTACGTTCTGCTCGTGGGGCAAGGTCTTTTTTATTTATCTATCTGGTTCAAAGATGATTTTAGGAATCTCTTCTTTCCCTTCATCCTCCTCCCTCCCCTCATTGCAGTGGGATTTGAAGTTGAAATATAACATGTTGTAGTGCACTCTCTGCGGTGAATGATTTGCCTTCAATAAATTAACATAAAAAGCTAAAAGGCGTTCCACGCCCTGTACACACATACACATCATATGGGATGTCTTTTTAAATTTTAATTCTTCATCTCTCTCTCTTCAATTACATGCTTTTGTCATCAAATTAATTATTTGCTATAGAAAAACACGATTAAAGATAGAGGAGAGGATTAAAATTTAAACATGGCAAAATGATGGGTCCAGTTATGTCGTGGCCTTAAAAAAACTGTTTTTGGTGTTAAAGTTTTATTGAGGTATTTTTAGCTCTGAAAAGTAGATCGAGGTTTTTTATAGTCTGAAAAATAGATTGAGGTTAAGAGAGGATTTTATTTTCGGTTTAATTTTGTAATTTTAGAAGAATTTAGAAGTATTTTGAGTTGATTTATTTGTTTATTAACATTATAAATATATTTTAAGATATTTTGAAGTGAAAATAGATATTTTTAAGTATTTTTCATTATTTTTTACTTGAATTTTATTCAATTATTTTTATGGGCGTATTTATTTTTATTAGTATTTAATTAAATAAAAAAATATCTTTTAAAAATAAAATTATCAAATATAGTCAAGTGCATAACTTATATTGTAAAATTAAATATATTGATTTATATTTATTTCTTAACAAGTTTAGTCTTAATTAGTGTTAACTATTTTTTTTTTACTTATTATTCTTAATCTATTTAATTTAATTGATGCATCATTTTTTTGATTTAGAATTAAATTTTTTTTGTTGATATCAAAAAACACATTTGCGTTAAAAAAGAAGAAGTAACTAGTGAATTATTAAGGTAGATCTATTTTTATCACTCTTAAAAAAGTTCTTAGGGTACCAATACCATAAAAATATTTAAATCCGTCTTCATCTACGTGCGGTAACTTCCTTGCTAGATGCTCTTGCAAACAAGAGAGCATATCGCTCTGTCTTCTCACGTGACCGCTGCTTTCCAGGTTATCATCTGGAATTCAGCAAAAATGCCTGTATTGTTATATATACGATCATCCAACCTAATACTCCTGCTTTGGTCGGCAACTCAGAAAAAAAGGTAAAAAATCCACGACCTACAGGCTACATCAGAGGATTCCCGTAGGCCATCACCGTTTCCGATCCGGCTCCTATCAGTTGGCTGACCCTTTTGCATCATGCCATTCTCATTCAAATATTCAACAAATTCATCAGTCAGATATGGCCATGCACCTTTCAGCACCATAATTTGATAGCGTGGGGTCTTCTGTCCTTGCAAATTCCAGCGGTGGAGACTTGAGACCAGGTGCCCCTTGAGATCGCTTTATCCCGTGACAACAAAAAAAAAAGTGGATTCGATCCTCTCTTTTTTGATTTCATGCTTATGTTTTGGCAAAAGCTAACGAGTGCTGGTGATGGTGAGGTCCCCATGACATTCGGTGTACCGGACATATCCTTGGTAGAGTTCCTTCGTCATTAGACTCTAGACTCCCGTATTATCCTTCAGTACAGGGTGGCGCCGTCCGGTATCATTAGAACTAAACCTCTAACACGGAGGAGCATCCAAGAGTTTTTACTGCAGAGGGTGAAGGCTTGAAATATTCAACATTGAAATCTTGTCAGAATATTGACGAATTCCTGCCATTTTCAAGGGTTTAAGTTTACTTCGTACATGCCTAATGGTAGCCTTGATGCTTGGTTGCATCCATTTCAGGAGTCAGGTGATGCACAACAAGGTCAACCCTCCTTGAATCTTTTGAAAGATTGAACATTGCTATATATTGATGAGACCAATGCATTGGACTATCAGCTTCATCAGCATTGTGAAAACACCAACAGTCCACTGTGACTTGAAAGCCAAGTAATGTCCTTCTTGACAGCCACACGACTGCCCATATTGGCGAGTTCGGAATAGCACGTTCATTTCAGAATCCTCAAATCAGATTCAAACAAGCTCTATCGGAATATTAGGAGCTAGTGGGTTTGCTGGTCCAGGTAGTGACCTTTTCTACTCGAATATTTTTTCTATTACTTCCCTAGAATTCTCTACCTGATATTAAAAGTAGAAGAAAATCTCTTCTCCTGCATGAACTCCATAGCTTGCATTAAGAAGAAAAGTTCTGTAAATTTCTCTTTCAAAGAATTCTGACTAAAAAAAAAAAAATATATCCTCTCCCTGCTTTTTCCTTCTTGTGAGGTTCACAATAACAGTGTTGTCAGAACAAAGAACATACAGAAATAAGTACATTGATTAAAGCTATCGAGTCCCAAAATCACTTAAGTGATTACGAAGAAGCCAAGCAAGCTCCTTTAATCCTATAATAAGAGAATCTCTACATCGAAAATATATAATAATAATCATAAATTAGTGGGTTTTTTTAACAAATCAGGTGCAAACTTGCAGATTCTCCGAAGAGATGAATATTGCCCAAAAATTGCATCCTTAAATTCCCGATACACCAACGCAATTGAAAAATGAGGACTCTCTTGCAGAGGGATTTGCAGAATAGTTTCTATTTCGGGTGCCCAAAAATTACCTTTCTTTGTGCAAAACAATCCATGGAATAAGGGAACAAAATGCAGATGATCTCACAGCAGCTACAACAGTGGCAGATGAGAAAATTTAAATGAGACCTGATCCCTGAGAGGAAACAATCAAACAGGAAAAACCTTTCATCTCTATGCCAAAAACAAAGCCTTCAGATAATCATCGGCAAAAGCTAAGCATGGCCAGTAATCACTTCTAACTCGAACTAAGAGTGAAAGATTACCTACTTCCATTTGGAAAAGGAGATGGAATCTTGGTGGAAGAAATATCAATACAAGAAAGCAGCACATGTTACTTTTACTAAAATTTACTCAACTTCCACTCCCGTCTCTATCATCACCATAAGTAAGATGAAGGGGACCTCTTTCTAAAGCAGTGGCTGAGGTAGTGCTATCAAGAAAAGAATCTGATGCAGAACCCTTCCATATGATGTTTCTGATTATTCCCCCATCCTTGATCATGTTAACAAGTGGTTCACCAATCACACTAACAACAAAGGGTGCCAGATACTGCTCACTGGCCTGGATCAGAAAGTCTGCAGGGACTTCAAGCAGCTTGACTGATCGGGCTCTGCTGTTTGCTGCCATGCACTTCCACCACTTTAATTGGAATGTCTCCCGCCCTATGTTGGAAGGAGAACCACAAGCCTCCCGAGAGCATCGGATAACTGTGAAAAAAAAGCAGGTATTGCAACTTCAGCAATGTCAGGTGGGGCAATAGCCTAGAGAAACATATCCTCTATACCTATTATGATACTTTGAAGTTGACAATGGATGACCTGACCATTTTCTGCATTTGCTTCAATGGAAAAATCAACTAAACCAGGTATTGGTTCCCGTGGTTCTAAATCAATTGTTACAGGAGCTCTACAGCTTTCCTTTTCTCTGGAATCATTTTCAACAGGAACGGTGTCTAGTGAAACAATCTGACTACAAATATCATCATTCCTGGGAGGTTCACCAAGAAGAAAAGGTATACGATGTGAATTGTGATGGGATATATCCATATGGTGCCGAGGATGAAAATTTTAGGACAGTTGCATATAAGGCAGGAAAAGCATGCAATCCATCCCTACTGACTAGTAGGTGAATTATCTCCCCATATATGATTGAAAGGCTCAGATCTCAAATGGCAAGATATTCTAAACTTAAGCCCAGGAATATGCCTAGAATCATGAATACATGAGAAATGCCTCCTTAATATTTCTAAGATCTCTGAAATCTTTGAATCCATTACACGTAACGGCTCCTGTGTCTGATAGATTCTTTCAGTCTCTGGGGCAATCTGCAAATTTCTTAATATTTCTAGTCTTTGTATCTCGGAAAGGTTTTGAAAACCAGGTTGACTTTTGGTTTTTATATTGATATTTTAAGTGTTTTTTTTACCGCCAGTAGATTTATTTGATTTTTTGTAATATCTTGCATGTATTTTCAGATAAATATGGTTGAAAAAAATAGGTTCTGGATTAAAAAATCTTCATCTCTAATTTTCTTGCAACAACAGGCTATATGCTATCCATTTTATTTTGTAGAAAACAAGGTTTGGCTTGAAATATAAATTCGAGGATGAATGATTAATAATCATTAGTAGCTGAGTGGTTAAAGCTTCAATTTATTGAACTTCCATGCACTCTTCTCACATTTTACTGTTTATAGATTAATAACTTTTTTCCTGTTATTGTTTTTCTTCTCATTTTTATATTGAATTTATTAAAAATTAAATTTGGTTATTTATTTTAATTTTTTATATATTGAGCTATTATAATCTTAAAAAAAAAATCTTGATATTAGATTAATGTTTAATTTCATGTTTGTATAATATTTTTATATCATATTATTAAATAAAATAATAATATATCATTCTATTAAATAAGAAATAGTTAAAAATATGTATTATTATAAACTAAATTTTATAATTTATTTTTTATGAATCTTATACTAGCATTAAGCTGATGATTGGTTTTTTAAGTATTTATTTTTTAAATCATATTATTAAATAAAAATAATTATAAAAAACATAATTATTAATAATTAAGCTCTGTGATTTATCTTCATTTATTTTTTATAGGGCTATTATGATCTCGGAAAAACATCACGGTAATGAGTTTGTATTTGGTTTTGCAAGCGTCTATTTTTTTATCATATAATTAAATAAAAATATTTTAAAATAAATCAGGGTTGTTAAATACAGTAGAATTTATAACCCAAATCATGAGTTTGACAAATTAACATGAGTTAATCCAATGTATTATCGTTTGAATATTATTTTTAAGAAAATGTATCATCTTGAAAATATTTTTAAAACCAGATTATATTTTTACTAGTCATCTAAATTTTTTTTAACTCTTTAAATTAACCTAGTTATGTTGTGACAATTTTTATACAATTTAATTTGAAATTTAAGTTAAATAATAAGTATAATCGAGAGTTTCTACATCTGATTTATTGAGCTAAGTATAATGATATTATATATAAAAAAAAATTTCTCTTGACCTATACATTATTTACATGTAATTTTTTTTTTAACTTGCTATAACATATAACGGGGAATTATCTAGTAAATTCCTAATTAACATAGGTTGATTCAATAAAGAACAATATAATTTTAATTGTACCATAAATATAGCCGGCCTCCTGGCTCTAATAAAAGATTTGCCACTAATTACTTTTTTTTAAAAAAACTTCAGTATTAATTACTTGATTTTAGACTTGTTTTTTTTATATGTTATCTCATTAGAGATTCAAATTTAACACAAAATAACTTTATTTTTGTTATCAATATTTAGCTAAAAAATTAAAAACATAAATGTATTAAAAATATTTTTTAAAGATATATCATTTTAATCTTCTTTAAAATATTTACCTTGTTTTGAATTAATATTTATTATATGTTTATTTTGATTTATATAAAATTATTTTGTTTTTATAAAATTATCACAATATAATAACTTGATTTGATTTGATTTAATAAGTCTATCAATATTTTTTGATTAAATATCATCATGATTATTTTTTCTTCCAATCATATTCTTTAGCTTTATTTTTTTTCTATTTGATTTATTAGCGTTTTCTTTCTCGTCTAGGATTTTTTTTCTTTTATTTTTTATGTTGAAAAGAAAAGAGATCAGGGTTTGTAGCTACTGTGGAAGCGCTCGCTCGCTCGTTCACTCCATATAAAATCCCTCCGGAGTGACAAAAAAAAAAGAAGGTAAGGAGGAGGTGGAAACAGAACAGACAAACAGCTATCAGCAAAGCTTCTCGTCTCTTCTCCTTTTATTTAGCGGTTTTGCTAAATTACTGTAGTGGAAGTGAATCGACCAAGAAGATACCCTAGTTTTAAATCAATAGATCGTGATATTGAAAACGGCTCAATTCGATTCGATTCTCGAACCATCTTCTCTAGAGGTGCATTAATTAGGGTTTATTTTTTCCATTACCATTTTTCTATTTATTGGTTGAATCCGTGTTTAAATTTTAACCTACCCTAATTGTACTAGTATATGTGGATCCTATACCTCTTGTTTCCGTGAATTGATAATTTATAGTATTGTTTATGAGTGAAATTGAAATATAGCCCTAATTTAATGTTTTGTGTATTTGTTAGGCGAGGAATTGATGCCGGTTTTTTTTTTTTTTGGCCAGGGATTTTTGTTGGTGTCTCAATTTTCATGAGATTGGAGTGACATGGCAAGCTATACAGGTAAAGGAGCCCCTTCTAATGGGACAATCTATGTTAGTAATTTACCTGAAGGGACTGATGACTCTATGTTGGCTGAACATTTTGGCACTATTGGGTTGTTAAAGGTATGGGTTTTTTCCGGGTACTATTGTTTTTTTTACTTTTAGAATCTACTGCTACCGTTTGCTTCATTTTCTGTTGAGGGCTTTGCTAGTTTTTTATGCTCTTATTTATTTTCATGCTCTGTTGTACTGAATAGAAAGACAAGCGAACTGGTCGGCCTAAGATATGGCTGTACCGTGACAAAATGACAAATGAGCCGAAGGGTGACGCTACAGTTACTTATGAGGACCCTCATGCTGCTCTAGCTGCTGTTGAGTGGTTCAACAACAAGGATTTTCATGGTAATACAATTGGAGTATTTATAGCACAGTCTAAGAGCAAAGATGACCAGGTGTTTAACCCTGTGGATGATCCAAATGATTCTGGTGTTCTTGAGGAAAATGCCAAGGATTTGAATGAGGGCGGGGGAAGAGGTAGAGGACGGGGTGATGCTTCAGGGAAAGCATGGCAACAGGAGGGAGACTGGTTGTGTCCGAATACAAGGTCTGTGATGTGATATTGGTGAGCAGCTCTTTCTTGCTCTTTTTTAGCTCTAGTCTGGATTTTTTGGGGTTTTTATGGTATCTAATATGCAAATAGCTCCTTATGCTTTATTGTTGTAGCAGTTGTTCCAATGTAAATTTTGCATTTCGTGGTGTGTGCAACCTCTGTGGAAGTGCTCGACCTTCTGGTCCATCTGGCGGTGCTGCTGGAGGTGGTGGTCGTGGGAGGGGCCGTGGTGCCAATGACTCTGGGCCCCATGGCCGGTCAGTTGGTGCCCCTACTGGACTTTTTGGTCCAAATGACTGGCCTTGTCCAATGTAAGCTTCTGCTTGCCAGTATTTCATAATTTGTTTGCTTTCTTGTGCTATTCAATGATTCTTTAGTGCCATGCCTCTTGCTATGTTAGTCTCTGACTGTTATCAAACTTGGTTCATTGCCTCTGTATTTTGCTCTACCATTAAATGAAGTGATGGGTGATGGTCATGTCACTGTATCTCATTATACAATCTAAAGCACCGACCAGCAGGAGAAGATTGTGAGGCTTAGTCTAAACCAAGCAGAAGGATAATGCCTTCTGTACAATTTTTTTTTGAGGTGGATCCAAAAATTGACACTATGAGCATGAATACCAGCTGGATATGCAATGGACTGATTTATGATGCTTGATTTGATGAAGTTTGTTGAAGTGTAGCTCCCATGTACCATACTATCTAACTAACAAGTGATGAGCTTAAGAAAAATGGGTTTGTGCTGATGGCATGATTGTGTTTGAATGCTGAATTTTGTGGAACATGTGTATGTGCGTGAACGCTCCAAAGTTCCTTGCTGTTCATTCAAGGGTGCGTAGTTTATGCTACTGTAATGTACTGATTCTATAATAAGATTAGTTGGTAAATGTTGTGCTTCAGACTTGTTCATTGTAAAACCATCGGTGGTGCTATTATCTTGAAGAAGATATGTGGGTATATTCTTTGTTGGCAGCCAGTTGACACCTTCAAATTCATATTGTAGGCAATATTCATTCTCTTTTTCTGTGTTACTTATGTTTCTTTTTTGTTTTTCTATTGCAGGTGTGGCAATATCAACTGGGCAAAACGCATGAAGTGCAATATTTGCAACACCAATAAACCGGGTCACAATGAGGCTGGTGTGAGGTATTATATGACTCCTAGTTCATTGACTTGAATTCTCTCAACACATCATTTGGACTGCGTGGTGTAGAAAATTGTCAACTTTCTTTGTCAATCTAAAAATGGTGGTGGTAAATTTTTTTTTCTTCTTTCATTATTTTTCCTTTTACAAGGGTTACTTGGTTATGAACTGGGTACCCAGGAGACATTCGAACCAGGCATCATGAGAAAAATACAAATACTAAGAAAGTATCCCTGAATGCTTGCATTCTTACTAAATGTGATAGATGGGTTTAGGATCAAAAAGGTATCTTCAGCAGTCAAGGTATTATGATGCTGACTCGTGATTAAAATGACTCAAGTTGCAAGAAGATAATAGACAAAAATGATTAAAATCATGTTGTATTTGTTGAAGAGAAGATTGACTTTGATTTTAAGAATTACACATAACTTCCTTAAACAAAGTATTGCAGTGTTAGCAGCGAACTGCATACACACAAGTTTTGTCTTTAGAGTCATAAATTATTTTAAAACTCAAATTTGGTTTACTGTACCGTAGTTGGATGGCTAAGCGGTAACTGAATCGAATTTGCTTCCCTACTTTGTGTGAACTCCAGTTCTTACTGCTTCTCTTCTCTCCTTTGACCACACATGTTACATTTTCAACATGATATGTTGGGTACGCCTTGGATATCTTGTACAAATAATGCTAAAAATATGTTCATATCTATAATCACACAGAGGAGGACGAGCTGGTGGTTATAAAGAACTCGATGAAGAAGAATTAGAGGAAACTAAGCGACGACGAAAAGAAGCTGAAGAAGTGAGATCTTCTTGCGATGTTTTGACTTTCATATTATTCAACTGATTCTTATTATATAGTCTTTATGATCCAATAACAGGATGATGGAGAGTTGTATGATGAGTTTGGAAATTTGAAGAAAAAATTTCGGGCCAAAACTCAACAAGCTGAAGCTGGCAGGGTGCTTCCGGGTGCTGGGCGTGCAGGTTGGGAGGTTGAGGAATTAGGTACGTGAGCATCATGTTATCTTTTAGTTTTTTATTTTAAAAATGTGTTAAAATAAAGCACTCTGGTCTTATATGCTCATATATATTATTCATGGGCTGGAGTTCTATCCATTAGATTTGGATAGACACTGGAGTATTACAATTTTGCTTGGACTAAGTTATTGGTGCCACTAACAAAAAGATACATTGCCAGGTGCTGTTGATAAACACGAGAGAGAGAGGAGCAGAGAAAGAGGGAGGGATCAGGAGGATAGGGAAAGCAGCAAGACTCGAGAGCATGATGAGAGGGACAGGCGCCTTAGTCGAAGTAGGGAGAGGGATAGAGGAAGAGATAGAGATCGAGATTATGAGTATGGTCGAGACAGAGAATATGGGCGAGACCGGGACCGGGACCGGCACCGATACTAAAGATAGAAGCAAAGGTTCTCAGCTTTTGTCCTCAGTTGTTTTGGCTGTTTTCTTTGATGCGAAGGATGCCATTAGATATGAAGTTTGCTTTTTCTGCCATTTGATATGAAGCTTGGTTTGCTTGGCATTTTTGTCCTTTCTCCTGCTATGTAACTTTGTTGAGTTATTCTCCCCACTGCAACCATTGATGGAACTAGGAACTGGGTCATCCAAGCTCTTGGTGTTAAATATACTGGTTTGAAATCGTTTCTAATGTCATCCAAAGTTAAAATCTGACTGGTGCTCTTAAATGCTCCTTGCTAGGAAGTAATGACAGAAAACTTCCGGTGGTGGCAAGATCATGAGCTCAACATCACTTGGTGTTATGGCATGCTAGTAACATTGATGATATTTGGCCAATGGCTCATCATGTACTGATTACAGTGCTATATGATTGTTTTCTCCTTCATTTGAGTCCCCCTCTAAGCTCCACATAAATTTGCAGTGGTTTAATCAA
>Ga0325405_1001515_pt1 | contig 23626 bp, 14 predicted proteins | sample PopdelMetagenome_21_FD_205663 | JGI IMG/M metagenome (GOLD analysis project Ga0325405, IMG submission 205663) | Populus deltoides microbial communities from Bellville, Georgia, United States - Xylem-Control-R2 | ecosystem: Host-associated > Plants > Phyllosphere > Stem > Wood/Secondary xylem...
GATAAACAATCCATCTCATCAAACTTGAGGTTATTTTTCTTTTTCCTTTACCTTTAATAATAAAGAACAATCTGTAATTTGTGAAGACTGCCCAGCGTTCTAATTTTCATATCAAAGCTGTTCATGAATGGTAGATGAACAAATCCGCGAGGTTTGGAAATTCATTGTTGGTTCTTAATTTCTGACGTGCTTAATCTTAAAAAAATTACATGACCACCGACCTGAATCAATGTCATTAACTTCTCTCTCTTGTTCATTAGGATATTGTGCTGCTGGAATTGAGCGCCTCCATTTCCTGGATCATGTCACCGTTTACACTTGCAAAACTTGGGCTCACAAGGACTAGCTGACTAGCTCGACGGGGCTAGTTGAAGCAGCTTTTCTGCTTGCTCTGGGAAGAAGGTGATGAACAGATATGCACCTATACGCATTAGATAGTCAGAAAGGAGAAATTGCTGTAAGGGCTCAACAACATCATCTTGTAAGCTCTACAAGTTGTTGGACTTACAGACAAGTACAGTTCCAAGTACTGCTGAGATCTTGCCTTGAATTGTGATCAAACCAGCTTTGCCAGCATCTTGCAACTCAGTAGAACCTTCAGAATCAAATGTTCCTGAACAAAAATAAATATAAAACCCTCGTTTCCCTTGCTTTGCATACATTACAATTGCTCTGCTTGACAAAGAAGGGTTGGCACCAGAGTTTTAACCTGGTTTTACAGATTGAAGCCCTGATGTCACACATGCTACATTATTGAAACCAGCTGCCTCTAATTTGTTGGCTGCAGCCGTAGACCTTGACATTAAAAGGAAACTGAGTCGTGTCATATAGTTTCCAGGCAAGGCAAGTTCAAAACAGTGAAACCATGAAAAATTGAAGCGATAAGAAAGTAGATATGGTGTTGCAAGTTACACTGGTAAACAGCGATACCATCTCTCAATAGAAAATAATGGGATAAGAACTTAAGACGCACAATGAGAGATAAAATTACGAGTAAAAACTAATTTCTACGCCATGATGGATCCTCAGACCCCAAGATAGGTAACCAAGAAAACATTTTGTCATCTCTCTTTTCCCCGTTACTAATTTCTTATCGAACGCCCCTCTCCTAGAGCAACTTCAATCAAACATCTCCTCACCTGTGCTATCAATGGTTTTGTTTGAAGATATTGAACTATAGGAGACCTAACTGTGGTATCGAATCTTGAACTTCATCTTCCAGACTTTCTAAGAAATAAAGCTCACTCTTAAACATTTCTTGGCTCTTAACAAATAAACAATCTATATATTAAAGTCATATATTCTTGACATATCACCGAATTAAACTCCTTGATAGAATTTACACCTTTCTATTTATCTACACTGCTGCATTCCATGAAAATCTATATCATAAAAAGGGAAACCAAATAACAGAACTCCACACGAAACACAATTGCGGCTTCTCTGAATCTCTTAATTCAAGGACCCTCAAACTGGTACTATAAAAATATGCAGCAAAATTCCAAGAGCAAATACCAATTGAAAAATACTTCTGCGTTATTTGGTCATGCATCAGTGGCAGAACAATAACTGACCTTAATCCTTCCTGACATACAATTAACAGTTTACTTTGAGGTGAAAGCTGACTCTGCACAGAGTCCACAAATTTATCATTGAGCTTAGTAAATGGCAAGCCGAAGAACAAACCGGAGAAATTGTTGTGCACAGTTCTTTTTATTATTGTACCTGCAGAAAATTATTCTAAGGGAATGAACAAACAAGAACATAAATCAGCAATGGAAACTACAAAGGAAGAGGTTTTACCAAAGTCATTGTCTTGATTCTCGATAAAAAGAGGAACATGATAGCATGATTTTATATGAGCTCGTTCATATTGAGTTTTGTCTCGTACGTCAAGCACAGCATATCCCTCATCCGTTACAAGTTTCTTTGCTTCATCTGGATTCACAAAATTCACTTCTGCTCTAATTCCAAAATTTCTCCAACGTTTTGGTTTTCCCCGGATGGTTCTTCTATGATGAGTGTCAAATTCCAACCAAGATGTCCCGAAATTACTGAAATCACACCCTTAATCCCTCATTCCTGTGTTCATAATTATCTATTTCACTTCTATAAATGTTGATTTTTTTTTTCATGTACTCATGCATTCACTTATTTCAGGCAATTTTTTTGTACCTACAAAATACAAGAAAAGGTCCAAAATCTCCTTCGGCTCTTGAGAAAAATATACTATAAACAAACAGACTATTAATCTTCCTCTATATTTAGTCTCTAAGAGCGACATGATCACTTGAATAGTTGAGCTGCAGTAGTGTTGAAACTTGGAAACCCAAAGGAGGAGGACAAAAAAAAAAAAAAAAACTTAGGATTATTCAATGTTTTTCCAAAATCCCATGAATCTTCAAAACCAAGGTGGAAAATAGGAGTAGTGAAACATAAGAAAGGTTGGGATTGTTTTGTAATGTTCCACACATCAACGCAACATCTAGAATTCAACAATAAACTTCTTAATCTTAAGCTTTCAAACCAAAACAGCTTCTTTTTGAAAACATTTATTGGAAAAGTGAACCATATTAGCATGCATGCTACCTATTCTTGAAGAAATTATAAATAAAAAGGCTGTGGATTTGCATAGTAGAAAAAAGTGCTAACAAAAAGTGAGAACAACTTATATTACCTTCTTGAGGAGAGAGTTAAAGCACAAGTAGCCATTCCAGCCATTCTTGGTTTGCAGTTCTACTCCTTGATTATCTCCAACTCTCTTTCTCTGTCTCTGTTTCTGCCTTGGCAGCTTTGAGTATCAGTTGATTTGCTGGCATGGCCACATGAAATTGGGAGAGGCAATGGGTCGCTGCCACGTGGCATTGCAGAAGGGATATATTTCCAGATCTCCCGTCTCTAGCAAGCCCTGCGTTTGTTTTAGTTTATTTGGTTCATTTTTCTTTCGTATAAGAATAAATTTGCTGCATTCGACATTGGGCCTAGCCCAAGAAATATAAGCCTAAGAAGTGATCCAGTAGAGAATCCAATCACGGGCCATTAATTTACCACACTCCATTGCAGTTTAATTAATTAGCCAGCTCCATAAATGTTGGAAAACGAGAGGGGGATGACTATGTAATCTCTACTAAAAAAAAATTAAAATTATTATTATTATAAAAAAATAAAATTTTAGATGAAAATTAAATTGCTAAAAAATTAAGGGATCAAAAGTTAATATTTAAAAGGTAGGAAGACCAAAATAAACCTTTTAACCCGTATTTTTTTTTTGTTATTTTCACTTTGTTCTCTTTTCTTTTAATTTTATTTTTGATCAATAAATTTGAAGTAATTGAGTTTTGATTTGACTCTAAAAAAATATAATTAACAAAAAATATATATAAGAATAAAAAAAATTAAAAAATGTAACCGTGAATCCACGATTATTTTGGCATTGCGTTTGGCATTGGAAGAAGAGCAAAGACGGAGCAGCTAGCAGTCCAAGCATTCTTAACCAGATGATCCACTGTTGCATAGAACCTAAAATCCATGATTAATTATGCAGCTTAGAAGCTTGTTGTTGTCATCGCAAAAGTCTTGTGAAGCCACAACACAGCTAAATTCTTACAACTCCAGTTAGTTATGCTCAGGCTTTAACATTTGTGCACACCATAATGTAAAATTCAAGCATGCAGAAATCTAAACGAAAATGTTTCGAGAATCCTTGCTACGCCACTAATTCTTCAAAACAAATGACAAACATTCAGTTTACTAAAACAGGCTCAAGGATACTTTCTGTTTGACTGGTAGGTTTAGGTTCCGACCAACTTGTTAAAAACAATTATCAACAACGATAGACCAAAAGCAGTTATTACAAATAGTTCAAAGTTGGTATTTGACCGATGAGATTTAACATGGCAGTGGTTGTTTTACAGGTGTTTTTTTGTTAAAAAATATATTAAAATAATATATTTATTTTTTTATTTTTAAAATTTTATTTTTGAAATCAATATATCAAAATAATTCAAAAACATAAAACAAAAATTAATTTTAAATAAAGTTTTTTTTTTTTAATCAACCGAGTCGTAATTCAAGAAGTATAGTCACTGACACGTCTTGACTAATAGAACTTATGGGTAAGAATGGTTGTTTGCTTTAAGCACTAGTCATTTAAGTTCAACAAAAAGTTTGTGAAATCAAATTACTTGCATCACTCGCAGAGGGAGGGGCGAAATGGGGTTCTTCTCGTCCATCTGTTGCTGCTTTTATCGGCCTACTCGCGTAGCCAGTGATGGAGTGCTTGGAGCGGCGAGGCAGCCTGTCAGGTCAAATTTCATTGAATCGGATGCTCGAACACCAATTCTAGTTCCACACTTCCCTGTGAATTCGAAGTTCTCTCGTTTGTAATCAGCAGTCTTGTTCACTCTCAGCGTCTTGCCATCTTGTACAACGTTCATGGAGTAAGATAACAAGTTTGAACTCTCTATTTTGAATCATGTAAATTGTAAGATTCTGCTGCTTGTAGTTTAAAAAGCTATGTACTTATGATTCAGGTTGTTTGAATCTGGAATCAACGAAAAACTGTAGATAGGATCAATTAAAAGATACAAGTTCGCCTTTTGTATCCAACTATCGATCATGTACTGTTTTGATGGCTCTCAGACAAAATTATGAATATCTAGTCTGATAGAAACTGTACTCCATAAGAAATCACATATTGAATAAAAAAACTCCCAGGTTTTTGCTACGTTTGCATAATGGGAAAGATGATTATGTCTCACACCTCTACCTCTTTTCAGAAGTAGCTTAACCATTATTGTTGTATCTGTTTCAATTTGGTTAATGACAAAAGCAGTTGTCTCAAACTGGGAAAAAAAAATCATGTAACAGATGACTAAACTGCCGAAACATGTTTATTCAAATCATCCATCCAGACCTAAAAGGTAAAATTCAAGAAAAGAAGATCCACGAGTATGATTTCATCTCCGAAAACATACAGGCAATTCAGCATACATCTATAACCACTCTCCCATCAACCTGCCAATATCTTCATTTTTACCAACAGTGTTGAAAAACTATCCCTCAACAGCGGATCTTTTCTTGGTAGTGTAAGGATAATACTCCTTGCCAGTGTCCATTCTTGTGGTCTGACCTCCAGCATCAATGATTGCAGAAGTAACAGCAAGTGCTGCTCCAGCAGCAATAGCATTTTTTATGTTTCTTCCTGCAAACAGGTAACAAATCAATCACATCAAGTAGCTTCCATAACAGTTCAACACAACAGGAGGACAGAACAGACATGGTTAGCATGCAGCAGAAAATCAATCATGTGCTAAAAAAGACCAGCATGGACCATGAACAGGTAACTTAACTTGTATGCTCTTTGAAATCGTATAAATTAAGACCAAGAAATGGGAGGAAAAAAAAACATCATTCCGACATGAGTTCATAATATAAGACCACAAGAAGAGAAAGAGATTGCAAAATTTAACTTGAATTTTAAAATTTTAATATTATGATCTCTCCCAATCCCTCCCATTTATCGAAGGAACATGCATGTGCATACACTATACACGCCAGCCTTCAAAATCTCTAAGGTTGGAAGTAATGAGGGGGCTGTCAAAGATTAACTAATATCTTTTATCTTGGACTCGTGATAAACAAAACAAAACAAAATGTCAGTAGATTTGAAGGATCAACTGCTTCTGATGTTTGAAGATACGACTTTTACAAGTGTTTTTTCTTCAGATCAGATATTTTCTCCCTAACATGAACCAAGAAACCTGGGAATTCTGAGCCACTAACCTATTAGCCTCATATCCATTTCCCTAGGACAGTCTTCCATCCCATCTAGAATTTATCAGCATTATTGTTTCACCTTCTATTTTCCAAAATTCTGAGGAAAGATAGAAAATCAATTGCTTTTCTCAAGCACATGAATTCAGGAAGGATAACTGTACCAATGATGATTGAAAATAAGCTAATTTGTGCAAGTCTAGAGATGGTATAAATAATGGAAAAGAAAAACATTAGAATTTCGGTATTGCTGTCTCCAGTTTTTACTGATTGCCACCATTGACAAATTCACAAGGTTAAAAGGCCAATATTGAGCATGTATGACCACCACGAAAAATTTCTTGTAATAAACTGAATCAATAACAAGATTAAGGTTGATTAATAACTAGATTTGTCAAGTTCATAGAGGTTAAAAAGCCTCAAACAGATACACAAAACTTCAATAATAAGATCTAGTTTTTAATATCCAACTCTAGGTTATTCCATTTTAAATCCCCATCGGATTAATGAAGCCTTGGATCAATCCACCCACATCCACTCCACAAATATGAGATTCTATAGGATATATATGGTCATTTATAATGGCTCACACTATAAACTCAAGGATTAAGCAAGTGACAAACAAGGAAACCTCATAACAAATTAACTGTTTTCTCTGAAACATAAAAGTTCTTCTTTATACAGTACATGGAAACTGAAACATAAAAGTTCTTTATCCAGTACATGGAAATAAATGCCTCAAAAGGATAATATGTACCATTAACGCTTAAGGGACAAGGTTACTAGGATCAGTGTTGTCACAAGGCGCCTGGGCGCTCGCTTAAGCACAGGAGGCGAGACCAAGGCACCTTTCTTAGCCTGAGGCGATGAAGTTTGAAAAGGCACCGCCTAGGCGAGCGCCTATGCATGGAAGGCAGGTGATAAAGGCGTCGCTTGATGAAAATTATTTGAAACTAAGGATTGGTTTGAAGAGGCGTCTCTTCAATTTCTGCTTTTTTTTAATATAAAAAAAGGACTTATGTTTTGTCTTGTTTCTCTCTTTTTTCTGTTCTTATACAAGAAAAAATTTAAGGGTATTTTTTGTAAAAAACATCGATTAGGGTAAAATAAAACAGAGAAGACATGAAAGTTAAAGAAGAGAAACAGGCGTGAAAGTTGAAACAAGAAGAACAGAAACAAACATGAAACACCACCAAAGAAGAAGAGAGAAGAGTCAAGGGTGAAAACTGAAGAACAACAGAGGCATTCCTTGAACTTTTTTTCTTCTGTCATCTCATCTTTTTGTTTCTTAATTTCTCTCTTCACTTTTTTTAGTGAAGACTTAAGAACAGCAGAGGCATTCCTTTAACTCTCTCCCTCCATGTTATTCCTTCTCTCTCTTCTCTTATGCTGCTGAAATTTCTACTAAGTTATATCATATATAATATTGTATATCATACAGGTTGAGCGCCTTGGTTCATTTGGGCGCACTTTTTAGCATCTTTCAGGCTTGGCAACACTGACTAGGATACACAGCATGGTTACTACAACCAGCATAAAATTCCAGAATGAAATAGCTTGCCTAACAAATCAAAGACATGTTCAAGCTGCTTAGGAAACATATTTTTCAGTCACCAAACTTTTAATAGCAGCCTTTTCATCCACTAATTACACCATATAAGACTTTTATAGAACCCTTTTATCTTCTTTGAGAGAAGTCAGTAGAATTACGAATATGACTCTCTCACCACTCTCAAAATAAAAGAAAGCTCTCGATTAAAAATATAAAGCAAGCTTAGAAACTTTGAAGAGTTAGTTTTGCTACCCAACAAGTTGGACTGAAATATTGATCAAATATATCAATATACAACTGAATTTCCTAAGTAATACTTTCCACAGGAAGCACTTGCAACCAAGCTCAATGACGCTAACAAAGACAGCTAAAAATAACACACAATAACCCTCACCTTTGAAGCCCTTTACAGGAGCTCTTGCAAACAAACCACCCACAGCTCCATTATGTCAACTCTCAAACCAAAATCACAGAACCACAACTCTAGACCAGTTTACAGCATCCTATACTATATTTAGTTCCCTTTCAGATCCCCTCTAGATAGATGAAGCTTCAGATCCACCAATTTGCATCCTCCGTAAGTACTAGGTCCTATATGCAGGCATTTCTAATTGGTTGCACTATAAACACCGGATTATGCAAGTGACAAACAAAGAAACCATAGCTCAAGAAAACAAATGTTTTTCCTCTGGAACATAGAAGTTCACAATTATCCAGTATGCGAAATGAAAACGCCTCAAAAAGATAGAATGGGGCAATGATGCATGAAGTTACTAGTGTACCAGGATGCCCATATGTTCATTCTAATCAACTTAAGTTCCATTCTGTAGCAGTTTCCCCATTAGCTAATCAAAGGCATTTTCCAGCTTAAAACACACTACACTTGATATGTTTTCTACCACTCACCACACGTGAAGCAAAACTATATCTTTTACCACTCATTTGCTTCATTAACAAAGATGGCCAGTAGGATCAAAGCACATATATAATTTTACTGTGTCCATTAAAGTAATAGTAAATCTCTCAAAAAAGAAAGCAAGTTTTCAAAATTTGAAAAGTTAGTTTTGCTTCAGGGTAAGTTAAAAGAAACGTCAATATAATACATCAAAATAAGATCAAATTTCTCAATGCACTGCTTTCCACACCAAGCCACACACTGTCATGCCTGATAACTCTAACAATGAATCAACATAAAAAAAAGCATCAATAAAAAGTAACAATAATCCTTACCTTTAAATCCTAGAATGGTAGATCCAGCAACGAAACCACCAACAGCTCCATTAATAAAATCTCTCTTCATCCTATAATGCTGCACAAGCTGCTCAACACCAATGTAAACACCACCAATAGCAGCAAAAGTCACGCCATGGTTACCCATCATCTTGATTGTTCTTATCAATCCGGGAAGCGCAACACTTTTCTCAACACGAGGCACATCATGCCAAGTTGCAACAATAGTCCCCCATATAGTTCCGGAGACCAAACCCATAGTCGCACCCTTGATAGTTTTCATCATCGGAGTATCATCATCCTCCAAATACCTCATTTCTGATGGATCCATCACTAATAAATTCTAACTGCGTCCCACCCCAAAATCACAAACAGAACCAAAAGTTAGCATTTTCCACCACATTTAACGGAACCAAGAAAATCCCACATTATAAAAAAAAAAATTGATCTTTCAAGAGAAATTGATGACCCAGTTGAAATCACTAATTAGTTAGAAGAAAATGAGAAGCAGATGTTATAGAGACTGCTTGATAAGTGAAATCAGGCAAGGCAATATCAGATTTGAGAAACTAAAGTAAACCCTAGAGAAATTAATAATTGATGGACAAAAGTGAATTGGAGAACTTATTGATTTGCTAATTAGATCTCAAAAAATTGAAACTTACCTTTCTGATTGCTGTTCTGTTCGAAGAAGCAAAAGAGAGGGAGAGGGAGAACTGCACTGAGTAGAAGAATGTTGATTTTGTTGGAGTCGGAATTTACTCATCATCTACTCCTTGTGTCCCTACGTCTGCTAACTTAGTCCATATTTACCAGATTACCCTCCTTCTTGTCAAATATTTGCTTTTAACGGTTCATTTTATTTGAAGATTATTTATTTATTTATGTAATTGTTTGTTTAATAGATATATTATATTGTAGCACAAAATTTAAAACTAAACAGATGAGTATCTTTAATGTTAAAAAATAGTATATTTTCTAAAATGCATGGTAAACTTATATATTACAGAAAAGGTTAAACAATAACGAGAATTGTTCCTTGTCATTATGTTATTTGATTTCATAAAACATTTGTTCTTACAATTGATAATAGTTAATATTAGTTTAAAGGTGCACTATGCTATTAGTTGGATAAAAAAAATTAAACGTAATAAAAACTATATAAATCATAAAAATTATTTGATATTATTATTGAATACAATCCATTGAGTTATTTTTGAAACCCCTGACCTATCTTTTTACCTGATTTAAGTTTAAAATTAAATTATGCGAGGTTTGTCTTAGTATAACTCAATCAACTTAGTGCAAAAATAATCTAGTTGACCGATAAAAATAGTTTGAGGATTAAATTGAGAGGAAAAAAAATAAAATTGATAAAAAAAAATTCTCCACCTAACTCTTTGTCTAACTCGAGCTTAAAATTCAATTGCGTGAAAATTATTCTGATATGACCTAGTTAATTTGGTTGGTTCAGAGATAACCCACTTGATTGGTAAAATAGGTCTAAGGACCAAATTCAAAAACAAAAAAAAGATAGAATGAAATTGATAGAAAAAACCTTCGAGTTTAAAATTAAATTATATGAGAGCTGTCTTGATAAAAACAAGTTAATTTAGTTAGTCTAAAAACAATTCGAAAAATTATAAAAAAAATATTTGAGAATGAATTTGAGAAAAAAAATTGAAATTAAAAGAAATAAAGAGAAATAAAAAAAAGTTATATTAAAAAATACAAAAAAATACTTTTTATGTATAACCTTTATTTTAAACTCAATTCTTTTATATGTGTAAAGTAATTAGTTATTATTGCAAAAATAAATATTTTAGCTTTATATTTAATTTTATCCAATAAAAATGTAAATTGTATGAATATGTGTAGGATGATCTTCCTATGTTGATAGTAGAAAAATAGAAAAATTTATGAATTTTTTACCCTTTTTTTAAGTCAAAACATGAAAGATGGAATTTGAATAGTAGACTATACGGGGCCCTTCTTACAAACTCTAACTTGACAAAACAATTTAATTCATCTTTATTTTTCTATTTCAAAAATAATTTTTTAATTTAAAATTAATATTTTTTTATGTTTTAAGATTTTTTAATATCAAAAATAATTTTTTAAAAATAAAAAAATATTATTTAAAAATATTTTTAAATAAAAATTACTTTTAAAAAAAACCATTACCATACTTCTAAAATTTCACCTTTCCTTTCTAACTTTTTTTTCCCATCAAAGTATAAAAAAATATTTTTTACTTTTTGGCAATTTAAATTGACAGGGACGAAGCCTGTGATTTGTCGAGTTTAGAGGAGTGTTCTAGTCATTTCACTCAGAGCAGTCATCGTTTGCTCCATCAAATTCTTGACCCGACCCGGAGCCACATAACGTACCAAAAAGGCAAAAACAAAAAACATGAAGACTGGCGTTAGTAACAGCACGCACGCAAACTGCATTCACCCAGGAATCAAAAACCCAACTCTGCACCCAAAACACTGAAACAAAGAATTGAATTTGATTTCAATTCCACAAATTCTCGAGAAAACAATTCAATTCCGAAATAAAAATGCAGAATCCCGATGACATCCGAAATCTTCCAATCGACATCTCATTTTCTCGTCTCGGAGGTAAAATTTCATCTCCTTTACTTGATTTCGTATTCTCATTCTCTGTCGTTTTTCATTAATTTCATCGTCGTTTTTGTACTCAAGAATGGCTTGTTGATCGAAAACGAATCCCCGCCGATTGGAGAAAACGAATTGCATCAATAAGAGCTCGGATTTCAAAAGAATTCACTTCACTCCCCAAAGAAATCGATCCCTATTTCCAAACCCTAGACCCTGAAGGTTAGGTTCGTTTCGTTAATCTGTATTGTCCAGATTTATTGAGTTCATAATTACTAAATTGACACCACTATCACTATTTACAGGGATAGGGTACTTAGAGGCTAAAAATATTTATGAAATTCTTATGAAATCGAATCCAGAAAGCCGTAACATTTTTGGCCGGCTATCAGGTGCTGCTGTAAGTTAGTTATCTTTCTCTGTCTCTCTCGGTGTGCATTTTTTTTTTAAAATATTTCTGTTGATGAAATGCTGCTATCTTTTTGTAGGGTGCTTGGGAGGCAATTGTGCGTTCTTTCGAGAAAGATTATGTTTACCTTGGTGAAGCTGCTCAAATAATCATCCAAAATGTGAATTATGAAATGTAAGTTTGCCATCTTCCTGTTTGATTGGCTCCATAGTTTTGTTGAAGAATGTTCTGAATTTTCTTTTTTGTTAATGTGGTTTTTATTTTTGTGAATGCAAAGTCCGTATCAGAAAAAGCAGGTGCAAAAGATCCAGCAAATACTGGCGGAGCTAGAGCGCAAGGAAACTGATATAAAAAGAAGTGCAGCTCTTTCTGCGACTAAATATGCTGAGGCTTGTCAAGAGCTTGGATTGCAAGTGAGATATTGGCCTTGTTCAATGATGGTTGCGAAATTGTATAGACATGGATATATGTGATTAATGAATTAAGTGGTGTATTTCTCACTGTAGGGAAACAATGTGAGGGTTGAGCTTTTAGAGACTGCAAAATCACTTCCAAGCACATTTAGCAAAATTCTGGAAGTTATAAACAGCGATACCATGTCACAGGCAATAGAGTACTATTCCAACTTCGTCAAAGATGTTCATACGGAAAAGGATGTAAAGATGATGGCCTTTTGTTTTTCTTTCGAATGATTATTGCAACATTCTTTTCTTTGCATGAATTATGTTTTTATTATGAAGATTGGATTTATTGTTGATTAATTTCATAAAATTGCAGAAACCTTTGAGATCTGTGTTGTTGAACTTGAAAGATAGTCGCGGGAATCCTCCTTCTCTGGATGTTTGTGCTGATCCTGTGATCCTTGATTCTTCAAATATTCAATTGGATTTGGATGAATCAAACCATGAGAGAGGGGACATGGATGTTGCTGCCAATAATATTGACTGGGATATTTCTGTTGATGGTGCTGATATTGACTGGGATATTGGCACTGTAGAAGAAACAGATGATGGTGGTAATGGTTTAGGTCCTTATGAAATCGTAAATGCCAGTGACATCTCGCAGAACTCTTCACAAAATGAAGCTGTAGAATCCGGTGAGACTCCATTAAAAAAAGAGGAAGAAAATGTTCATACTGAGATTCGTGTATCAGAAATTTGTTGGGATGTTAGTGTTGAAACACCTCAAGTTGATGCAATCAATGACACTAATTTGGTAAACATGGGTTTGGAAAATCAGACATATGTTCTAGATACTATAACTCACACCCCGGGAATGAAGGAAGGCAGGAGCCAGCTTTTGGATACAGAATATCGGAATAAAATTCTTGACGATTTATACGAGGTATAGGCTAATTTTTCATATTGTAATGCCAGTTTGGATAATGCCACTGAAGTAATTTCTTTTGTATTGGTAAATATTTTGTATCTTCCTCTTTGAGAACTAAGATGGGTGATCCAGCATTAACAAAGCCCTGAGGAACTCACTGGTTTCTACTTATATTTTAAATTAGATTACAATTTTTAGATTAATTGTTGATATTTGCTATTAATGATTCATTTTAGATAAAAGCATTTTTGAGCCAAAGATTGGCAGAGTTGAGTAATGAAGAGACCATGTCTTTGCAACATCAAGTCCAGTCGGTTGCTCCCTTGGTGCTGCAGCAGTATACTCCTGATGCTATTGATACAATGTCATCTAATGTTTCTTTGGCCATTTCTTTACTGACAAATGGGAAAACAAGAGACTTGATTATGCTTCTTAACTCTAAAAGGTACTAATAGATAATGTTAGTCGGTTTTATCATTTACAGCTTGGCAATTGTTATTTTGTCATTTTACTCATTTAAACAAAGTTTGCAAAAGAATTTGTGTATGATAGTTTTGCAAAAGTAGAAGAGTGCATGTACGAGAAAAGCTGAGTGGAATTTCCTATTGTGTTGAAACTTGAAAAAGATACTGTGGGTCAGCATGTGATGAACACTATATAATTCTTCCTATTGCATGTGGTGAAAGGCTTGAAAATACTAAGTAATGAATGTCACTGTTTGAGAATTGCAAAACTCTTTAATCAACTGCCCAACCAGTGAAATTGTTTGTCTTGTTATTAGGCTGTAGGAATCTGTTAATGCATTTTATAATTTTGAAAATTTGAAAGTGGACCTACACTGCAAACAATCATTTGGTGTATAGTAGCCATGAAAGCAGATATTTTAATATGGGATTTTTTTTAAAGTATTCTGGGAAAGGAGGTGGGGAGGTCTGTAGGTCCTTTTCTGAAGATGGCTGTTCTGGTCTTCATATATATGGTAAATTCATTTTTTTCCCGCTTGTGTTGATTTTCTTCTGCTAAATGTATGGCTGTGGCTGTACCTTTTAAGGTATAGGTGTTGTATTAAAAGTAGGCATGCTTTTAACCAATGTCTGTTTAGTCTACTGGTACTGTTCCAGAGGAGAGGGAGTGATGTCTTGAGGTCAAGCTCTGCTCTTTTCATCCAAAGAATAATATAAAAAAAAAATAAGCACATTTTTCTTTATGATAAGTTGTAATACTTAATTCTAATGTGTTATCCTGAATTCCAGATATCTGGACAGACTAGTGAGTACATTGGAAGCAAAGAAGCATCATGAGTTGAAATTAAAAGAGGGGTTAAAAGATGTGGCTGCTAAACGCATGGAACTTCACAATTCTATATCTTCATCATGGCCAAAGCAGGTAGCTTTTCTTGGATAATAAAGTTGATTCTGCTTCCAGGAAAAAGAGAGAGTATTTATTGTCATAATGAGGGAAGTGCTCTGTTTGTGTCGTTCTCATTGCCTTCCACAAACCATTCCATTTTTTCGCTTCTGCTCTTTTTTTACTTCCAAATAAAAATAAAACAAGAAAAATGCATCTAGTGTTTGTTTGGGTCCATAATCCATACTGCACATTTTTAATGCATAAGTTAATAAATGTGAAGTTTTTTGTTTATTGGCTTTTGTGCTAACATGTAACATGTGCATAACTTCATCATTCTCGAATCTACCAACAAAATGTCCTTGCCACACTTGTCTGTGTTCCTTGGCGGTGATTGATTCCCAAGCATAACTGTTATTTTCATGGCAAGATTTCAAAATTTCGTACCACATTTCCTCTATAGAATTTTTTGTAGGGGAGGGCAGTGGATACCATAAAGGAATCCTCGTGGTAACTTCACACACACACACGCACACTAGTGATGTTCTCTAAGTCTGCTCAGGGTGGCAATTGTGATCCCTCAACTCCTGAACCACCAGGGGAATTTACAAGATAAATTTCATTATACTTTTGCGTGTAGTCACATCCTGTACTGTTTCTTTTCATTGATGCGTTCTAGTTTACTTTCATGATAATGAAAAAATATGATCCTGGTGCATATATTTGGTGAACGGTCTTTGGATAACTGTACTGAACCTCTTGATTTAGGAAAAAAAAGGACTCTCAGATGCCCTCAAATCTTTTTCTTGGGTGAAAACTCTTTAGAAAGGAAAATTAAAGTTAGCTGTGGAGTTTTGTTTTTGGAAACAAGCTGAATTGTTGGTGTTTCAATTGCAGGAAGCAGCTCTTGCTAAAACCAGGGAGCTGAAGAAACTTTGTGAGAGGACACTCTCGTCCATGTTTGAAGGAAGACCTGTTAATATAATCGGAGAGATCAATGCCTTGTTGAGCAGTGGAATTGGTGCGTAAACTCTTGAGACTTTTGTCTCATGCTGTAAACTTTAGACTCAAAGAATCTTCTTTACAGCTCGAAAAAAAATGAAGAAACGTTGGAAAAGCTAGTCCATCGTTCTCAACAGACAAGGAAAAAAAAAAAGACTAATTACTTTGAACTAGCTGTAAGAAATAATTGGTGGGGGAATTCTTATAAATTACTTTTCACCTGGCTCCTTTTTTTTTAAACAATGCTAATGATATTAATATTTTATTGCTAACATTGTTGTTAATCATATAATGCATTGATGAATTACAGTACGTTTGTCTGATTACTCGTTAAGATCCACGGTACCATGTTCTTAAAAAAAATACAACATTAACATTGTTTTAAAAGTTTTTCCATGTTGAATACGCCGTAGTAATTAAAAAAATGAACTTGTCATATGCTTGAAGGCATGTACTCATTGACAAGGAAGGAAATACTTTTTTTTTTTTTTAATGAATGGATGTGAAAACCTTTTTTTTTAAAGAACTTAACGAGTGAGAAGTATTTTGTAACTAAAAAAAAAATGCATATCCCATATTGGTGGTAAAAAGGATGAAAAAAATTATTATATCCCTAATATTTTTTATTTTTTTTTAGGAAAGATTTCTTTCTTTTGTAAAATAATCTCTCCATGAGCTATTTATCATAAGAAATAGCAAAAACAATTCTTTGTATTTCAAGACATAAATCACTATTCACAAATAGTGTAATTACCATTTTATACTTTCTAAAAAAATAAAAGATCTTACTATTATTGGAGGGTGGTAATTGAATTTTTTATAAGATTTATTAGTCATTATAAGATTAAGTGCGGAGTATATATGTTTTTTTTTTTTAATATAGTAAAACAACTAAATTATTCTTGAAGCAAAATCTTTGAAATTGATATCTAGAAATATTTTTGATTTTTTATCTTTTAAAGCACAATAAAATAACTAAATTATTTTTAGAAGCATATTTTTTTTAATTAACATACATGAGTTTATTTATTTGAAAAATAGTAAACACACAATTTTATTATATAATCCAACAATCTCATCTTCCTAGGATCCCACGAATCAATAATTTTCTAACTTCACATTTAAAACTTCCGTATCCGTAACATGTGTACAGAACTTCCAAAGTTTTGGCTTTGATGTTCACTGGGGATGTCACTGTTGGTCCTCGATAGATCGTGGTCTACGATGTAAATAGCCATGGCTCCAGAGGTTATACCATGGCTGTCGCATGCAGCAGGTTCACATGGAAGGATACAAGTATATTTTTTAGCTACCTTGCCCTGTCATTTTTCTGTTGTTCTAGTTTATGTTCAGTGTCTTCACCTTTTCTGTTAGGGAGCCAGTGCTCTGCTTCTTTTCATGCTCTTTGTTTCGCCTTGGGGGCTTCTTTTGCTTTCATGGTGTCTTTTGTTGATCTACTTTGGCTTATCAAGAAGAAGAAGAAGAAAAAAGACAAAAACGAAACTCAACCTCAGACCTCACCCCCTTTGCTCATGCAAGAGTACCTCGTAGCTACAAACTCTGGTTTTTTTAACGAGCGTGTTCCCATTTACTGTAGCATATTTGCTGGGCATTAAGAAGACTAAAGTGCAAGAACTCTCAAGTCTCAAGCATCATTTGTGAGTGATTTGAGCTCTATTATCAGGCTGTCAGGAGTTCCAGCAAAGCATGTTTTACAGCAATTTATCTAAGAACGAAAGAAAAGTCACACAAATAACAGATTTCCTAAACGTGGTTGATAAGTAAATTGATTGTTGGAAATAAAGAACCACTGTAATTTACGAACTTTGTTATAATAGAGTGTTATCCATGATGTTTCAAACATGCCACCACAAAAATACGAGAAATTAATTAACTTCATGTGGTGAAGGCAGAGGATAGAGGAACCAAACTTGCGATCCAATGAGTTATGATATACTAGTTTGTCTTGTTGGAATTTGTGTTGGGCAGTTTTGGAAGCTTCCAAGTCAAAATGTCCTGCTTGTGGTGAGAATCAACTTTGAGATGTCATCCTTTTAATTTGCAAAAATAAGAATTATTAGACACGGAAGCTACACCGTTGTGACTGGACTATTTTATTCATAAAAAAATGATATTAAAGTGCTGCAGCCATTCTTAAAACAAAAGAAATTTATTTAAATTAGATTAGAAAATAGATAATAGTAGCAAACGGAACAAATAAAAAATTATTATGATAACTGGAGAAAAACAAATTTGCAAAAAAAAAAAAAAAAAAAAAACTCACGATGTCCAATTTCCAACCAATCAAATATTGAAAAATAAAATTGAAAAAAAAATTAATTATACAAAATGATTTAAAACAAAAAATAACAATTAAAAGAATAATGATTAAAATTAAAATAAAAAATAAATTAGAAGATAATTATAAATTTTTTTATTGAATGATAAAATTAAAAAAACAATTTAACAAAAAAAACAATTAAAAAATAAAAATTAAATTGAAAATAAAATAAAATATTATAAACTGGAATCGAAAACAAATCAAAATTTTATAAAAAAATAGAGAAAAAAATTTAAAATAAAAAAATTAAATATTAAAATTAAAATTTTAATAAATAGGAGGATATTTCTAAAATTTTCAATGATCAGCACAACTTTCATGGTGCAGAGAAGACAAAAACAAATCACAATTAATGACAAACCATCTCATCACCGTTGTCACGCATCGCCTTGCCAGAGAGAAGACATCACAATTATTCTAATGACACAATGAAAGACACCACTTACAAGTACCACCCACTTTTTCTCTAAAACAAATATTTTACATTTATTAAAATATACCAAATTGTTTGCATTCAATTTAATAATAAAAAAATACCAAGTTAAAAAGACAAAAAAAAAATTAATTTTAAAAATTTTACTTTCAAAACTAATTGTTATTTTACCATGTTTAAAAAAGTAAAAAGACAAAAACATCCCTGGATGCCTAGCTTCAAAAAAATTTTCCTTTGAAAATAATTTAATCATCCTACTGTGTTTAAAAAACAGAAAAAACAATTCTACTCCCTATTAATCTGATAATAATCAATCAAACTTGCAAAAATATTGAATTACCTCAACACCAAGCCATTGATTTTTCGGGGGGAATAACAAAATGATAATTGAACTGTTGCAGTGGGCTGGTATCATGTGTGTCTAGTACACATCCTTCCGTTTTAGTTTGGTGTGGTTTTTTTTTTTTTTAATTTTTATATACTGGAACCAAGCATCAAAAGTTCGAAACAATTGTACATGCAACATATGAAAACCGAGAAATTGCGTACAGTATGCATTAATATTCTGCGGTTAATGTAATGTAAAAAGGATACTTGAGAGGTAAAATCTTGCAGTTAAAAGGCATGCTTACTTTTGCAGCAAATCAATCCCTACCTTAAACATACAAATATATCCATTATTTAGAACAATTTTGGCATGATACCTATGGAACCTAGCAGACAACTAAAAAGGAAGAAAGGAAAATGTATAAAGACTCCTATTAAGGAAGGAAGAATGATACGAGGGAAGAAAAAAGCAGTTTCTCTTTGCCGACGAATTTATATACAATATACACAAATAAAACTTGAGAACAACCAATGTAGCTATGCACTGTTATTTGACAGGTTCTACCCTTCGTTACCGGGGAAAACTTTAATGAAAGATTTTAAGCATTACCTTCTAGCAAGCATTTGAGATTCTGAAGTCCCTCAGCGGAAATGCTCCGCCTGAATCTTGTCCTCTGTACCACCACCGGTGGCGGTGGCTCCAAGTGAAAGCTAACAATTACAATGGTCAAGTTGTCGGTTGCTCCCCGTTTTATTGCCTCCCCAACCATTTCTCTGCAGCACTGCTTCACATCATTGTGCTCTTGAAGTCTCTTCCTAACAAAATCTACTGCATTTTGGTTTGAGTATACATCCCATATTCCATCACTTCCGATTATCAAAAACTCGTCTTCCTTGGTCAACGTAACCAATTTAAGTTCTGGTTCAGCACTTAATGGGCCACTTTTGTCACCTGTTTTCTTCATTCCTTCGAGATGCCAATCACCTAATGCACGGGTAACACCTAACTGACCATTTAGATAACCATCATCAATGAATCCACCTAAGGACTCAATTCTAGTCCTTTCTTTAATGCAGCAAGGTCTGTGATCCTCTGACATTTCCTTAGCTACTCCACCTCGTGATAATACTGCCCGACAATCACCAGCATTTGCCACAAGTAATGACCTGTCCAAGATGAAAACATTTTTTGATCAAGCAATGCACTTTATCAAAAGACATAATGGAATGCCGATATATGATATTACTAAATGTTTGGAGCAATTCCTAACAAGGTAAGATCTTAGGTCTCATTGCAGATCTTTATGATAGGTCAGAAAGCTATATAATTGGGTCATCATTGCCTTTTACCTTAACTACTAGAACTCATTCAGGACTGTTACCCAGGACAGGATGATCTTGGAAGTCAGAAATGGACTAAACAAAAGGGATGGCGTGAACTAGAAAGTCCTGAATAAACCATAGGAAGGAGATGACTGATCGCTAAATAGGATAGGAAGCACTCACCTCCCAAATATCATTGCAGTAAGTGCAGTAGTGCCAGAAGAACGGGCTGACTCAAGGGAGCATGACTTTTCAAATGCAGCATCAGTCTCAATGAATGACCTTGCGACCACTTTCTCGAGTTTTACAGGGAAATCAGCATCCTCAACAATGACTCTTGGTAAATGTTCACAGACAAAATGTGCTGCACTCTTTCCTCCATGCCCATCAAATACCTGTTTTCCAAAGTACATGTAATTGTCAAAATAAGAATGAAAAAGTCCCATTTATTATTGCTTGTATATGCTTGTTGGCATTATTTTTCTAAAGATTTATGCAGTGCAATTACATCTTATCTGTTTCCAGACGAGCATAGTTAAAGTAAGAGAGCTATTCTTGGTGTCTGATCAGCACAAAGGAGCATGCTTGAACTTCGGATCAACTCAGATGAATTAGAGAGCAAGGGTATTACTTCCTTTCTTTATCAAAAAAATAACTTCAGGACCTCTTCTGTGTGTTACAATTAATCACCAAACGATGTACACTTTTAACCAAGAGGAAAAGGAAATCTCATCCATGCTCCCAAAATTGTGTTATAAATGGGTAGTTTCTAATCCTTAAAACATGACCAACATCTGATCATTGACCCCGAAGAAGGATTCCAGTCATGCTAATGGCTCCACATCAGCCTCAAATTAATACTGCCAGTTTTGCACGCTTAAAATATCAAAATGGTGATGATTGCTTTCCTGTATAGATAATAACCCTCTATTTTAAAGTATCTAGCACAACTAAAACAGTGAAAGTGTTGATGAATGATGTCCTTATTCAGAATGCATAACATCTTTAAATATAGGAAACACTGCTATCAAAGACTCATTAACCACAGGAAGCTTCAGGTCCCTTTTGCCTCTTTGTCGTTACAGGGGAGTGCTTAAGTTGATAGACACTCTAAATTTGTGGACTTGATGTTTTATAGTGTTACTTTAGACACAATTATGATGGCAGAATACAGGATATAAAGCACAGGTTTTAAGCATGCTAATTGAAAACAGTGGCACCTTCAGATTTCAAGTCTAAAGTGATGCTCAGATTAAATTAATTTAAAGTGATAAGCTCTGATTAGATTTTAGACTAAATAGCACTTTCTAGAACCTACACACTTGTTATCTTCATTATAAGTTCAAAGAGAGAAAAGTGAGATCAAGACAACTTCATGTCCTCCAAGTCAACCTGGTACTCTATGAAGGTATACCACAATGAAGTTTGATAATCATGAAGCGAAAGAAGCCCTTATCCTAAAATATTTCTACCATATGAGCTAGAAAAACAAAAGCTATGATTTTTTTTTCATTACCGAACAGAAAGCACAATTAAAAATATAATGCTTGACAAGGACTAAAACAACAGAAAAACATAAAATTCATTAGCAGCTAAAATAGCAGATAAACAACAGATTGGACAATAACTTACACCATAGAAAGAAATAGCATGCTCACTGATGAGCAAATTGGAACCAAACTTCTTAGCCAAGTCACTGATGCAAATGTGTGTGTCTTCCATGTAAGGCCGACCACCAATATCAGACCATTCTCCTGAGCGAAGGGTGGGGGAAAAATCTGTTAACAGATTCTGTTTCCTTTCTGTGACCACTCTATCCTCGCAGATGCTTTCCAGCTGAAAGAGCAACCACAAACAAATAAAACTAAATGAGATCGCAGAAGAACAAATAGTGATGAAGATAAATATTCCATAGAAGGCTATAACATGAAGTAAACAAGGACGATACCAAGTCTTGGGTTATCACCACCAAAGAGAAAGTAATATGGGATTGTAATAATACTTGTGATTAAGTGCAAATTCAAGACCTCTAAATAACAGAAGTGAGATTATGGACATAAAAAGGCATGAAATGGTTAATGATTAAGAATCAAGACAAGGTTCCTACGTACAATTTACAAGATACTATAAAAATAAAAGTTCAACCAGGATTAATGATTGACAACCAGCATGTTCTGTGATTAATACCAAAGTCACTGGAGAAAATGGAAGTAAAAAGATTCTCTCTTTCACCATCTATCTATCTATCTCTCCATGACAACTATGAGTCCAAGCAGAATAGTAAATAAGTCAAGGGAATAAAATTGAAGAGAAATTATTTACCAAAGCAAGCAGTACCATGCAGGTGGTGAAAAAAATAAAATAAAAGAGTCATAGTACTGTAACAAGCTCATTGAAGCCACAAACAAGAAAATTTTTAGTGCAGACTGCAGAGAATCAAGGCAGGAAAAATATTGTATCCACATATCTCCAAAAGCCCACAAAATCCATGAACTAGCAACAATTTCATAATTAAACAACCAGCTAAAAGTCGGAAGCTTTTTAGATCAAATAAGGAAAAGGAAATTAGAAAGCAACACTAAATATGGATACTATGAACCAGCAACAATTTCATAATTACACAACCAGCTAAAAGTATGAAACCTTTTAGAGCAAACAAGGAAACGGAAATTAGAAAGCAACTCTAAATATGGATCATCACGAGCTTCAACAGCTAGGAGGGAAAAAAAAGACGAATACAAATTCATCAACAAAAATCAAGTTAAGCATGGAATTAATGAACAGATTGCATAGAGTCAACAACTCAATTCTCACCAAACACGTCTTCAAAGGAAATAACATAATTCAGAACACAAACATGCACGGACAAAAACACAAAAAAAAAAATCCCAACTTTGGAAAACAGCAAACCAATTCCAACAAAAAACCGGCAGAATACAGAACACAAACAAAAGAAGAAGAAGAAGAAGAAAAACCCAACTAAGGAAAAGAAAAAAGGATTCTTACAGGATAAGAGTTGGCAACACTAATCCCACCACTAGAACAAATCAAAGAAGAGTCTTGATCAAAATTCTCCATCCGGGTTTGCAAGAGGTCACAATGCAAAGGCCAAGATTGCATCTTGTTGCTATTAGTATTATTGTCAATTGGGTTCTCTATTTCTTGCTCTGCATCCTTTACACACATGGTTTTGGTCAATATTATTATTATTATGTTGGTGACAGAAAAGGAAGAAGAAAAAAAAAGACTTTTTAGAGTCTTTGGCAACTAGTTGTTGTCTTTGTGGGAATCCAAAGTAACAACAACACGCCTCGCATGAGAGGAGAAAAAGAAAAAGTAGAAGAAGAAAGAGAGAATCAAAGAGAGAAAGCTTGGATTAGAGAGGGGTGGAAGACTATGAGGAATATGTCTAAGATGATAAAATGGAGGCTAATGGGGTTCTATGGAGGAGTTGTTGAGGGCCGAGAGAGGGTGGAAGAGAGAGAGAGGGTATAAATAAGAGCTGTTAAATTAGAGATTTTTCTAAGAAAGCGTGGCTGAAAATCAGTTGGTTAGGTTGTAGTTGCAGTTGTAATTGCTGTACTCTATTATCCCAAACGTTGTTCTTATGGGCATCGTGGATGTTGGATACATAAAATAAAAATCTGGAACTCTGTCTTTTTCTTATTTACGAAATGCCCTTACAGCTATGCCTTTTGTTGTTGTCGTTGTTGATAGGAAAAGGGATTTTTATATATATAAAAAATAGAAGAACAATTTTAGGGATTTGAAAGAATAATTCAAAGAAATATGTTCTTTTTTTTTTTAAAGAAAAAATCATATCTAAATGGATTAGCAAATATGAGAATTTTATAATATCCACAACTTATATATCTAAAAATAAAACATTCAAAGATTTTATTTTCAATAACCCAATAATATCCTTTTAAAAAATAAT
>Ga0325405_1001517_pt1 | contig 23598 bp, 8 predicted proteins | sample PopdelMetagenome_21_FD_205663 | JGI IMG/M metagenome (GOLD analysis project Ga0325405, IMG submission 205663) | Populus deltoides microbial communities from Bellville, Georgia, United States - Xylem-Control-R2 | ecosystem: Host-associated > Plants > Phyllosphere > Stem > Wood/Secondary xylem...
TTTTTTTTTCTCTTTTTGCCAGACCTCTCTTTGTGCATTTAACAACTTGTCTCCTCTGAAAAAAAATTGATTTTGATCTTGGAAGTTTTTTTTTGTCTCTTGTTGCAAGGTCCAACTTCTTGTTTTGTTATATACAAACTAATCCCATAAATATTTTGCCTTTCAGTTACTTGCTTCTGCAAAGCTTTAAACCCTGAAGGGTGGTAGTGGTGGGGGTGGTTTCTTGATTTTCGTGAAAATAAACTGGATATATTCGGGTTTCTTGAATTCTTAGTCTCTTGATTTTGTTAAATGAAGGCCATGCCCCTACCCTCTGAGGACTTTCAAGGGAAGGGGGTGTTAGATTTCTCTTCGTCTACTACTTCCTCTACAGATTCACTGTATCAATACCACCACAAGTGGCAGAACAACAACAGCAAAGAAAGTTGTGGTTTTTTTGTGGGCGGTGCTGAGCCCACATCTGTGCTTGACACAATAAGCAGACGAAGCCCACCAACATCGTCCTCAACACTGTCTTCTTCTCAAGGCGGAGGAGGTGGTGGCGGAGGAGCCTCCACCGACACCACCAACGACGTGGCAGCAGCTGGTGGAAGCATCCCTTGTGTAGATGAAGAATGTGGACAGCAACTTGGAATGGAGGATTGGGAGAGTGTGTTGCCAGGTTCTCCTAGTCAAGAGCAGTCAATTTTAAGGCTAATTATGGGTGATATTGAGGACCCATCCGTGGGACTTAACAAGCTGTTACAAGGTGGAAGTAGGTCTCTAGATATGGAGCATGCATCAGGTTTTGGTGTTGTAGATCAAGTTTTTGGCTTTGATATATCCAATATGAGTTCTGCAAGTGCCAACTTCGTTGCCAACAACAACAACATTGATCCTTCTTCAATCCATGGTATTTGGCCTGATTTCCCTCATGATAACCGCAATGTTACTAGAATTTCTAATATGGGTACTGAACCAAATCCTGTTTTGTTTAATTCAGGGATCAATCTCTTGCCAGGTTTGTTTCAGCAACAACAGCAGCAGGCAGCATTTGATCAAGATGAGAAGCCGCAGATTTTGAATCCAGGGATGATAAGCAACCAGAACCAACATCAGTCTGTGCAAAATCCAGCTATGTTTTTGCCACTCTCATATTCACAATTACAAGAGCATCATAATAACCAGCATTTCTTATCACCACCGCCGTCGAAAAGGCTTAATTCTGGGCTTGTTGGAGTCAATTATGTGCCAAAAGTCTTTGATGCGAGGCCTCCAGAGTTGTTTCTTCCACGACAACATCAACAACAGCAGCAGAATCATCAGTTTCAAATGTTGCAGCAACAGCAGCAGCAGAGGCAGGGAGTGATCATGAATCAGAAAATTGCAAGCGATGAATTGGCAAACCAGCAGCAGCTTCAACAAGCAATAATAAACCCGATATGTCAAGCAGCAGAGCTGATCGAAAATAGGAATCCGGTACTTGCGCAAGGGATATTGGCGCGGCTCAATCACCAGCTCTCTCTTCCTATCGGTAAGCCTTACCAAAGGACTGCTTTTTACTTCAAGGATGCCTTGCAGTTGCTTCTACACTCGAGCAGCAACAACTCAATTGATACTGCTTGTAACCTGATTTTCAAGATCGGTGCTTATAAATCTTTCTCTGAGATCTCACCAATCCTCCAGTTTGCGAATTTTACTTGCAACCAAGTTCTTCTCGAGGCTTTTGAGGGGTTCGAGAGAATTCATATTGTTGATTTTGATATTGGATATGGTGGACAATGGGCTTCTCTTATGCAAGAACTGGCTTTGAAGACTGGAGGTGCCCCTTCTCTTAAAATCACAGCTTTTGCTTCTCCTTCCTCACATGATGAGCTCGAGCTTGGTTTCACTCAAGAAAATTTAAGAATCTTTGCAAGTGAAATGAACATGCCATTCGAGCTTGAAATTTTAAACCTTGAATCCTTGGGTTCTGGTTCTTGGCCAATGCCTCCGCGCACATCGGAAAAGGAAGTAACTGCCGTGAATCTTCCAATTGGCTCCTTTTCAAATGACCCATCAACTCTTCCTCTGGCTCTTCGCTTTGTAAAGCAGCTGTCACCCAAAGTTGTGGTCTCTTTGGACAGAGGCTGTGACCGAAGCGACCTCCCATTTGGGCACCATATCAACCATGCCATTCAATCTTATTCAGGCCTGCTGGAATCACTGGACGCTGTGAATGTGAACTTGGATACATTACAAAAGATTGAGAGGTTTTTGGTCCAACCAGGCATTGAGAAAATTGTTCTGGGTCGCCATCGTTGCCCTGATAGGACTCCTCCTTGGAGGAATCTCTTTTTGCAGTCTGGTTTCACTCCATTGACTTTCAGTAACTTCACCGAGTCACAAGCCGAGTATTTGGTGCAACGTACTCCAGTTGGGGGTTTCCATGTTGAAACGAGACAATCTTCTCTTGTTCTTTGCTGGCAACGGAAGGACCTGATATCGGCTTCTGCTTGGAGGTGTTAAGAACAAAAAAATAGCATTTTGGATATTGTTTCTATGGTGCCGAGCTCTTAATCCCCGGTTTAATTTCTGATCTTTTTTGAATCTTGTTGTCCCTGGTACTCATTCGCTTATTGTCTATGTGCTCTAGGCCTCCTATTATTTCCAATCAAGAAACCGAACATTTGACTAACTGGATGGGTGTACAGTTCTTATTTTCTGTCACTTCAGTTATTGCTTATAGCTGGTTATGGTGCTTTTCTTGTTTGAAGTTGGTAATTGTTTGTTGCACACTTGACAAGAAGGCAAATCCCAAATGTGGAAGACATAATCAACCCTTTTCAAATCATTCTTTGCCAGATCTGCTTGGAGTAATTTTTTCCTTGATTGTCTCTCATGTTCACAGTAATCATATCCTTTCATGCCATGGTTCAAGAAAAGCATCGAGACAATGATTCTTAATCTCCACATCTCATCTGCTTCAATCACGTAGCATGCCCACATAGTACTTAGAATCTTTGGTTAATGCTATCAGAATCTGAATGTTACCCCTTTTGTATGCTTCAATCCCCACTTTGGATTAAAATTTGACTGTGCCGGACATCCCTTTCCGTCTCGGTAATAATCCCACCCTTCTCATAAACCTAAGTTTACATGTAGTTGTATGGTCTCCGAATATCAAAAGATTACAGTGTACTAGGTTCATGGATTTGCGCCATTGAAGGCCACAAGGATTGCAACAAATTGATGCTTGATACAACTTTATCGAAGATTAATATTATATTATTCACCAGATGTCTGTTACGGGGGTGCAATCGATGCTTAATTTAGTACTGAGGGCTATTTTTTTATAATGATATTTATGCATTAATCCTAGCACTTGTATTATTTTACACTGAATTTGCTATTGGTTTTTTATTCCCACCCCTCATCAAGTCACATGGGTCTTGTACCATTGGACCGTTGCGTGATTATTCTAAGTCCGTTTCTTTTTCGTCATCCTCATTAACATGAGTTATTAATACACTTTAGTTGAGCTCCAATCACATTATTATATGATAAATTCCATGTTGCATTTGAAAAGGAGCGAGGGGTATGGTTCGGACCCATTATTAATATTACGTCTGAAAAATATTTTGTAGGAAGAGCGAAAATCGTCGGCTCTGTGGACTCCATGTTAGTAACCCTGCAAATTAACATGTTATTTTCTAATATTATTATTACTAGAATTTTATATGGTTATTAATTTTAAAATTTATAAAATTAATTAAAATACACGCAAACGGATCCGGATAACTATATTATTAATAATAATAAAAAACCTATGATTGTTAATATTATTGTGCTATCGAGGGATAATTAAGTAGTGCTCTTAATTGTGGTCCAATGTTGGAGAAAAAGCGGTGGTCCAATTGGGAAAGCATTGCTACCATTTCACCATAGCTAGAGGGCACCCCATTTTCAATAAAGGTAGGGGGTAGCTAGAAAAAATTGACATAATTGCAGACATGCAGCAGACAACCGTGTTTTTATAGTTTATAATTAATTTTTTTAGTGTTTTTAAAATGTATTTATATTAAAAATAAATTTTGAAAAATAAAAAAATATTATTTTAATATATTTTTAAATAAAAAATATTTCATAAAACAATTTTCGTTATATTTCCAAACAAGCCCGCTTAGAGTTTTTTTTTATGATTTTATTATGTTAATATTAAAAAATAAAAAATTATTTTAATATATTTTTAAATAAAAAATTATTTTAATATATTTTTAAATAAAAAATTCTTTAAAAAGCATATAGAGTAAATCTATACAGGTTGTCATTATTAATTATTAAAATGATTGTGTCTGCTGTTTATCCATGTTATTAGCTGTTACGTGTGGCATGATAACTACACAATTGCTCTGGACAGAAGGCAATTCCTTAAAAAAAAAAAAAAAACATAAATAATACTATAATTTGCAGAGCAATAAAATATCAAATGTCAATTCTTTTTTTTTAATAAAATGTATAGTTAAATCCCAAAAATATTAGTATACTTGCCTTCAAGAGTAAACTGACCCAAATGAATGGCTTTAGATAAATTTATTCCTTGCGTAGCAATGGCTGCCAAGTTACCTTCCATGCAGGGAGGGTGCCACTAGCAAAATAAGGCTTGCGTTTAGCCAGCGCCACCGCCCTATAAACAAAAGGGCTTTTCCCTTTTTAATCATCAAGTGATCGATTGCGTGTAGCCATATATTAGCCAGCAGTTTTCCAGCTTCCAAGCTGGCTGTCTCCACTCTCCAGGACTCTCCATCTCCAACATAAGTGTTTTTGCTAGCTGACAATTCTTCCATTTCAAAGAACTTCGAAGGTTTTTTTTTTCTTCTCCAAAAAGTACCTGAAACTGCTGGAATGGTCAACGGGGTCGTCTCCAACAAGTTGTGCTAACGTGGAAAACTTAAGAAAAGAAAAACCTTTTAATTTTTATTTATATAATTAATCCATATGCTCTCACTTTCTTTTTTTTTTTTTACTTTCTTGTAGTTTCATATATTTAAAATCAAGTCTTTTTTTTTTAATGTTTTTCGTGGTTCTCTTTATCTTACATGTAAAATTATAGAATAACTTAAATATTCTTGAAACCAATGATATTCAACCTGGCTGGTTATTTATTTACTATAGTTATTTTTAAATGTTTAAAATAAAATAAATAGATTTAATATTTAATATCTTAATTTTAATTATCTATTCAAAAAATTTAATTTATATTTTTTATAAAAAAAATCCAGTAGCCTAGATACTCTTTCTTGTTTATCTTTTAAAAAAACCCAGTAGCCTCAAAATCTCTTCTTTGTTTTTTTTTTAATTTTAAAATCAATCTTTGTACAGGTAGAACTAAAATTATGATATTGAATTTATTTTTAAATTTAAATTCAAATATATTAAAATGTCTACAGAAATCTAATTCTCAAACATTTAATTCAAGTATATTAAAAAAATAAAAACTAATTCAAATGTACTAAAAAATAAGAATAAAATTGAGAGCACAGGAATCTAATTCTCAAACATTTAAGTTTTTAGCAATTTAACTTTTTTTTTTTTAAAAAAATCACCATAGTCCAGTGAGTGTACCGAACATGGATCCAACGACTGTGACCTATTGTCTCATGCGTCGCCACTGCTGGGGGACAGTGACACTGAAAAATGACAAGTGGGATAGATACATATCCTTCCCTCTTTCATCAAGCAAATTGGGACCCACAAAAGAAGAATGAAGGGTCATAATCCCACGTCGGGCCACGTGTACGGTCAAGAGTACCTATACTTTGATCACTAAAATCCAAAATCTACGGACCATAAAAACTGGGAACAGATTGTGGCTCCCACACCTGCCTGTCCACCATATTAAAATGAAGACGGATACATTTACATTTACTGTCCGATTAGATATATCACACCTACATGGTGAAACGTCATATGATCAAGTGATCTGACCGCATGTGCTGCTTTAAGATAACTTATATGAGGGATTCTCCAAAAAAGTGATTTATATGATTATTTTCTCAATATAAATTTTGAATTATAACTAATTATCTGGAAGTTTCATGGTGCTTTCTGAATAATCAGTGATATATTACAAATAGAATTGAGAAATTCTAAATAAAAAACATTCCTATCATTTTTACTGAGTTGTGTATTTTATTTATTTATTTTTGTTTTTTTTCATGATGTACTTTAAAAAATAACCTATTAATTATTTCTTAATCACCATGAGGTTTTCCTAACTTCTCAACTAAAATTAATTAAAAGTCTCTTGTGAAGAAATTATGAGTGTTTAATACTTGGGTCCAAAGCCAAAGATTTCATTAATGTATGATACAACGATTCCTCTAAGATTTTCCTAGAATATATAAATAATATCGAACTTATTCGAAGAGCAATTATTAACTATATATTCTCTCATATTGCACTCTCTTCTCTAGTATGAAATTATAGATTTTGATGAGGGTAAACTATATTTTTTCCCTTATCTTGTATAATTCGAAAATCTTCAAGTTTACTCCTTTGTTGTTGTTTTTTTTTTTTAAATTCAAATTTACCCTTCACTGCTAAATAGCTAAAAATAAAACAAATTTTTTATATTGTTATTTTACTCACTTTTCTAACATTTTTTTCTTTAAAGTCCAAATATATGATATAATATTTACAAACAATTAGAAAGCTAAAATAATGACCCAAAAACCTAATTTAGAAAGTAGGTTATTTAATGATTAGAGGTAACATTAAAATTTTTTGAAAAATAGAAGGGTAAAATCGAAAAAATTAAACTATAAATATAGAAGGAGAACATATATTGTGTATTTTTTGGTAATCAGAAGTAGAATATTATTGAAATATTAATCTATATATAGAGGTAAAATTAAAGTTTGCCCATTCATTGACGATATATATGGGAAGGGAAGTATGAAACATATATATGCACAGTATCTAATATTAATTTCTCTTAATTCTATTCATATTTTGATTGGTGGTAGCTAGTTTGTTTCGAGAAGATGTTTTATGCGGTGAATCTAGCCATTGAAAACGAAGAATTAATAGAATATATAGCTGATTTGCAATTAGACACGATTAATTTTATATATTTCATTGGCTAATCAAGGATTATGAGAGGTGGAGGGTGGTCCAAATTGAAATTTACTCAATTAATTTTAAGTGATAATAATAGACATATATAATCCAGGCATGTTTAAGTCTATAATGATGTTTATTTTGCCCTTTAGAATTGGAAGGCAAGTCCTTCAGGAAAGGATAATATGGGCCCTGACAACTTGATTTTCTTTCTCTTGTCCTCTTCATACCCCCCCATATGAACAAGAATGAGTTGGTTTTCTCTATGTTTCTGTGGCATACTATTTCCTACTAAATTCAAGCTGGTGGGGTTCCTTTTGTTTCTTCCTTGTTCCTTCATGTCTTCGCTCTTGTTTAAGCTAAACCAGGTCGTGTTTTCTTGCGGTGTTTTCTTTTCAGAGATTCCAATTTCTGTACATTGAAGAATTTAAAGGAGAGGCAATTTGGTGCGTGTGATGATTTTTCTTTTGGCTCTTCTTCTTCATCAAATCTGCTCGGTCCCCATTTCAATTTATTTGTAGTACCGGCTTATCCAAATTCCGAACAAGCATCGAAGAAGAAAAGAACAGCAATCATTTTTCTCATTCTGTTTAGATTATTTTATTTTGAGTGGAGATTGTTTTTTAATATTATAGTTTTGTTAATCTAAGTCAGCGTTTGATATTATAATAATGATTTTTTTTAAATTTTTTTTTTAAAATACATTAAAATAATATTGTTTTTGCTAAACAATATTTAAACCGTGTTCTAAACGCTATTTAAATGTTTGAGTTTTTCAGCGGAGATAATTATTTGATGTATATACCCTTCAACTCACAACTTAATTATTTATGTTAATAATTTTTCTTTACCGACACGAGTATGTGTGTGTGGTGTCATGATTATTATCCAGGAGGATAACCGGATAAGTTCCAGAAAAACATTGAGCAATTGTTCATGGCCGTCCAGCAACATAGGGAATAATTATCCTGATATATGCAAGCAGGCTTTTCAAAAACAGCAAAGTAGATTGTAGATCAGTCATTATCAGCTTATGGAATTTTTACTAAATGTAGCATTTGATTCGTATACAAGCATAACTTGACCATCGATCTATGTCCAATAAACAATGATGAAGTTCAAGTAGAAGCAAAAAACAAAAAATAAATTAAAATAAGAATTAATAAAGTAATTAACTTGAGGAATCAAGAGTTAGATAAAAAAGAAGAAGACATATATTGAATTTGCTTGTTATGTTTGGGTTAATTTCTTCTTATGCAAGTCTTTACATACAGTAGGTGACGTCCCAATTCTCAATATTTGACAGTATATTATCAAATTAAATTTCAATTCTTTTTTCTACAAACCAACGTACTTCATATCTAATTTTTCTAGCCACTTTGAAGCTCGATCCTAGACACCTCCAATCGAGTCGGGAGGCCAGGATTTATCAAATGGAGGTTACAACGACCTCAATAGTTGTCGAAAACTGGCTTTTCAGCTAGCTTTTAGTTATCTCCTTGTTCATTTTTCTGACAGGGAACTGCCTCTCGCTCCAACCAGAGATATGTTCATACACCGGCTAATTCATGTAAAAGAATCGAAAGTGGCTGTGCTAAAAAGAAAGACCAAGGTGAAAATTCAACTAAAATAACATCGTGCTTTTGTGGGAGGGTTACAGTTAAAAACTGAACAGTAAAAGAGAGAATTTACTGCGGACTGGAATAGTAGCTTCAAACCACAGAACACGAGCAAATGTGTTAAAAAAAGAGGTTTTTTTTCCCCTATCCTATCATTCTCTCACAAAACCAAATTCAAAGCCCCCTTGCATGGACCTCCGAAGCAAGGTTGCCTCGGGTCACTTCAAGAGCTGAAAAGCAGATTCGGAGGGGAACAGAGAGAGAGAGCACCATGCAAGCATCTTTCAGATGTGGAAGCCTAAAAAAGCACAAGGCTTTTCTGAAGCTGTAAATAAAAAGGATGGAAAAGAAAAACGCCCTTCCTTGGAAAAGCATAATGATACACAACTTTCCATTAAGAAATTGAGGGAAGCACTTTTGTCTTCAAGAAGCCTCCTAGGAGTTAGGGATTTTATCAGCTAACATATAAACTTGAAGGGCAAAAGGTGCCTCTTACAGTGTCCCTCCCTTTTAATATTGTTGGACGAGAATCATTCGATTTTATCTATTAAAACAAGAGAACCAGTGACCCCATGCATGTAACCATTCGCTTCCATATATTTCCCAAATATGCAACAACAATAATAATAATAATATTTTTTACATAATTTTAAAAAAGTATTTAATTTTAAGTATTCAATTGGGACTGAAAAAAAACTAATTAATTGTTGTATTTGACTATAAATACACATATTTTACTGTGTAAAGTGATTTTTTTAGTTTTTTTTATTTAACATTCTACTTTATTATAGATATTTATACGATGTATTCATTTTATCATAAATATTTAATATTCTACTTTATTATAAATATTTAGCATCGCAATATGCATTATGAATAACAAGTGGGACTGTAAAGTCACGGTACTGTAGAATTAGCCGAATAAAAATAATATGCTAATATACATATAGGCAGCTTTGTTATCTCCAAAAACTGTTTGGTCGGTCATTGACTAAACCCTAATTGGTCATCCATTTCTGGTTCATCTAAAAACAAATTATTCTACTGGATAGCCAATGGGATCCCCACTATACTTAGATTTTAGAGACTTGTAGCCAATCATTTCTTCATTTTTTTTTTCAAAAAATAAGTTTCCTATATATTTTCCTCTTTCTACCAAATTAACATTGCCCACTGCTTTTCTAAAACCCTTTTAAATCGATGGGTTCGAATCCAAGTCTTTTGAAGAGTATATTGTCAGAAGTATTGCTTTCAACCAAGAACCGAAAGAAGTTGATTTTTTTGTTGAAAGACAAGTCATAATTAATTAGATATTTACCCTTTAAAAAATTCATAATCATCCCTTGTAGCTAGATTTTATATATATATATATATATATATATAGGTGCGATTTGATATATAGCTAGGTGCTTCTCTAGATATTTACTCATGCTAGCTATTGCGTGTTAAGACTCTAAAATTAAAGAACGAATATTTTCTACATTCGACGCGTTTTCTCAAGAATGGAAGTGCAGTATTTATAATTTCTAATTCTATTACTTTTTTTATACAACAATATTACTCGGATTTGTGCTGCCTGTATCATATCCTTTTGGGGCTTTATTTAATATTTATACAGGATAGTTTTTTTTTTTTTTTTAAGGCCACGATATTTCACATATATAGTCATTCAGACTCAAATTAACCAGTAAATTATTCACACTCATATATACCATACCGGCCAGTATATTTACTGAGAAATTCTCTCATCACATCCTCTCATTGAATTCGAAAATCATAGTGCGTTAATAGTAAAAAGAAAAATCAAAATACAATGTAAGGCCAACGCCAAAAACATTTGTATGGGAGAGGTAATGAAAAGAAAAGCAAGATGAGATATGGTGTGCGGGTGCAACAAAAATTCACGCAATCTTTTCCTTGTTTAATTCGATCTCTTTCTATGTATACTTTTATAGATGCTTGCCAACCATATCTTCCCAAACTCTTCTTTAAGTTTCCTTCATTGTTTTTATTTTCACTCTTCCTATCCTTTTCCTTCTTCAATTTCTTTATGCAGCTTAGAAACAACGCATTCTTTGAATCCCACATATTTTGTTGTCACGACTTTTTTCTCTCCAAAAACCCAAAAGTAAGCACTCATGCTTGCCTTTTTTTGGGTAAATAAGCACTCATACTTGTCAAAAGCCACTTCGGTAGGCCCTCCAATAAGAAAAACCCAAATGATCTTATTGGTCTTCCACCTCTCTTCATGCTCAAGACTCCCTGTCTCATATATTTGGTGGAGATTTAGCTCCACAGGGACTTTTGCATGGATTTGCTGGCTAGTGTCCAAACCAAGGGTTTTGATTTTTCTTTCTATCCCCGTCTTCTTGTCTTATCCCCGTCCTTTTGTTTTATGGCTATCTCATCGTGGTCAACCCAACATTCATTTCTCATGTCTCTTTCATGTTTTCTTTCTTTTTTATTCCTCCCTCCTTGATTATTTGTCATTCTTTCTCCTGAAAAAATCAGACTTGGTCAAGCCTGGTTAATTCTAATTGTTTCTTCCTTGTTTCTGTCAATTCCTTAATAAGATTAAATTAAGGGAAATGTATATATGTGTTAAATATTGATGATGAGATCATCGTGCATCCGAACAAAGTTTTTACGCAAAAAAAGTATAATCCAGTCTATTACGATTCGTAAGCTTCCAGGGATATTTTTTTTTATTGCGAAGTGTTTGCAAATTGTTTTCCTGTTCTAGTTTTATGACTAGCAGCCTTGGTGCTTCAGAAGCTTGCAGTGTCAATCCCTGAAATACATGCAAATTGCCACGCCCATGGCGCTATCAAATTTTGATAGGTCAATGTATAAATATAATGCGAATTCAGTACTAAAACATGCATGTGTGACAATTCTTCCTGTATCTCAAAAGAGTTGATAATTAAATTGAGTCCATAAAAACTAACAGGAGCGTAAGCCAGCTAGTGCAATGAACCACTGGGTTTTGGAAGTCTTTTGTTTTGTGGCCAAGTTTTAAAAGTAAAACGAGAAAGAGAAAGGAAATAAGAGGATGCAGACGAACATGCTGAGGGTTAGACATTCCAGGCATGCCATGTGTTATCTATTATTGGATAGAAGATTAAAAGCAGAAGCTTACAAAAGGCCAAGAGGGAGAAATTAAACAAACAAGTCCACATGAAATTACAAGAACTTGCAACTCTCAAACCTCTTTGGACCATGTCTTTATGTGGTGGTTGCCTTGAGAAATAATTGGATAACAATGGATTATAATATTAGAAGAACTCTTTCGGCTATGGGATAAGAGATGTAGTCATCATGACTTGATTTTCCTCGCTTTTATGATAATTCCGACGGCACTAAAAGGTTGAAGAAGCAGCGATATTGACTTCATTTTGCCTCTGCAAACAAGAATAGGTTGGTGGGATTTCTTTCAGGGCTGTCCCTTGTGGGCCTCTTCAATTTCTTTCGGGATTGATGAGGTTGACATGGTTGAAGCCATTTTTCTTTCAATGAGGAAAGTGATGGTATAGACAAAAATCTGATTGTCAACAATTTGAAGCTGAGTGACAACGTGACATAAGTGGTGTCATGGAGACGGCCCCGATGTCATGTCGTTTTTAGCGTTGGAATGGACGGCATGGCCTTGTTGTGTTTTATCCAAGTCATTATCGTAACCACCAGGATTAATTATTATTATTATTATTATTATTATTACCGTGATAAGCATTGGAATCGTTTTGTGGTTATATTTTTTGGATTCGAATTGTCAGGGCATCACAGTCCAGTTTCAGTCATTCGGAGAGCATGATAAATTCTTATTTTACAAATAATTTATTTATTTTAGATTTAAATTAAGAATGTATTTTGGAAACCGTACAATACAGAGTTATGATTGAAATTACCATGTTAATTGTCTAATCCAGGTGGCTTATAAATAAATACAAGAACAAGAAAAACCCAAATGAGATTATTATTTTTTGTATATTTTAATTTTTAACATCAGATGATATCTGTGGTGTCCATTGAAATAATTAGCCCGTGAGAGTGCAATGTCTAAATCCAAAGAATAAAATGCATTCTATTGGACCTTCACGCGTACAGAAGCGACCAGGTCAACTGAATCTCGTCCCGCAATTATTACTTGAAATCGACGTATTACCAATTAAATTTTTATTGATTATCATCTGGATTAATTAATTGATGTATTTAATATTACCAGTAATTTCCATGCTGCCGGAAAACCAGTGCAGGAGTGGTGAACAGGAGAATAAACATGTATGAAATTCTATTTTTTCCAGCAGAAAGATCCCCGGGTTCAGGGGGCAAAAACTGGATGATCTCAGTCAGGTCACCATTCTGCAGGCTTTATAATGAAAATACAACAGAATACAAAATCTAGTTATAACTCAACTGCATCCATGGCAAACAAAGTCCTCAAAGCTGCATGATTCGCAACGCTCCTACCTGGACTGATGGAGAGAAATTCTATAGGTTACGCGACAACTAAAATTACAATGATGGCTAGCTTAGGCTCCGTGATCAATGACAATTTAGTAGAGTTCACTGTTCATATGAATAAAATGGGGAATTTTGATAAATTTGTAAATGCAGTATAACTTGATGTATCATGTACGAAATGGAAATAGTATTGGACCTAGGAGAATGAATGAACTATGAACTTCATTATTGCTCAGAAATACTTGCATCAACTCTGGTGAGGGCTGCCTTGCATGAAATCAATGGAAGGCAGCTCTATCCTAGAGATCAACATAAATCCATGGTAATGCAGAGGTACGCAATGTATGAATAAACAGTTAAGTACAGGGAAAATTGAAACATTAGTATATAAGAAAAGCATTCTCTTGCAAGGGTTTCCAGGGAGAAATGTTGAAGAGACCTGGTAGAGTTGCAAGTTTAGCCTCATCGTCCTTCTCTGAGGTTTTCAGAACAAAAATTATTTTCATCTGTCCCGCACAAATTCCTACTTTCATGTACGGGCTTCTCCATGCTCCTGGATTTCTGGAGTTAAGAAAACCTAAAAAGCTTTGGCTCTGTTCTCTTCTCTTGTGTTGATAAAAAAATTATCTCAAACTCCATAAAGTGGCAGGAAGGCTTTAACGAAGGAGTACGCAAGTGCACCAGTGAAAATGTAACTGTCTGATCTGTCCAGTATCCCACCTGCGGGCAGTATCAGATGTTAGACAATCATTTGAAAAAAGGGGGGGAAGCAATATATGAGTTACAATCAAGATCGAAAGAAGAACTCAATAAACAAAAAGCATCTGTTCAGAATCTCTATGTCCAGGGATAAGATTAATGGCGCAAAATTAGATAATGAGAAATGGTTGAAATAATGTATACTGGGTGGAATTTTTGTTGTAAATTTAAATAAGTTAAAAAATGAATGGGCGAGATCTGCTTGCGCAGCTGCCATGAAGATAATGACCATTATAGAAATGAATCACCAACATAAGAAGGTTCAATGTATAGGAAAACTGAAAACCTGTAAAACAATGCTGATATATGATGGTAAATTCCAATTTTTAAACCATATTACAAATTACTTGAAAGAGTTGACAGGTGAAAAACTTGAGGATAGGATAAAAGGTTTGGGAAATAGTGCCCAAGGGAAATTCTAGAAACAGCCAGGCACGCACAAGCTGAAAGAATGATAGCTATTGAAAGAAGAAGAAGAAAAACCCTCACAAAGTTGCACCAATCATCTAAATAACTCAAATAAAAGGGGCAACACAACAAAATGCAGCCAGGTAGGTTCGGCACGTCAATAAAGAGTGAAGAAAATGAATTGGTGTCTTATCAGATAACAAAAGCATGAGCAAAAACATATTACCATGTCCAGGTATTAATGAGCCAGAGTCCTTGACTCCTGCATCACGTTTGATCATTGACTCCGTGAGATCACCAAAAATAGATCCGAAGAAATTTAGAAACCCAAAAGCAATTGCACTGAAAACCAATCAAGAGAAAGTCAGTTTCACATTAACAAATTCTAAAATTACCAATGATGCATATTCACATAAAAACAATATGTACAGCAAAAAGTAGTACATATTTCACCTATCTTTTATGTTGATTCAAGCTGTTCTAATGAAAGACGTAACAAAAAATTTAGCTATTATTTTCCAAGAACAAAGAAGAAGCCACAGTTTATTTTATTGACCTCTCAAGATGAGCGAATGAGATGCATATGCTAGTCAGTCATAGATAACCTCGTTACATTTTCAATCTATTTAAAGATGTGCAAATGGGCTGCACATTCTAGTCAGTTGACAGATAATCTCATTACAATTAAGCTGCATGTCGTTTTGTTCGTTGCCAAAAGCCATCTATATCTACCATTAAATGTTGTTAAAGAGAAGAGAATTGAACTGCCAAGACACTTTTTCTGAAACAGCAACCCACCCCAACTATATGGAGGGACATAAGAAAAAATTAAATAAAGCAATAACTCATAACAAAAACAAAGCCTTGCAACACTAAATTAAAAATGGGAATGCATGTCTCACTCCCAAGTACCAAGAACAGTTTATTTAAGAAAGTCCACCCAACATTCCTCTTGTTCATTTGCATTGTTCATAACTTTATTTTGTGATGGTTAGAGATTAGAAAAAAATTGGGATTCCAAATAATAAATCCATGAACCTTGTTTATACACTAATATCAATCAGTGAGAAATCCATGAATAGTTATCCTGGTTATGGTGATCCAACATTTCTGCTACATAATTGATAATTTTTATTAGCCTCCAATTCTATGGAGTTGAGACACATGAATAATGGACTGAAAAGTATAAACATGAGAGAACATACTGGTCCTGCTTTTGATCAAAGGCTAGTGAATACCTTAGCAAGGATGTTGGCCAGCTAAAAAACTTTGACAATACCACCGAAGTGGCTATACAGCCACCCAAGCCTACAATTGTTCCTTCCCATGTCTTCTTTGGACTAATTCTAGTTAGGAGTGTCCTGCCAAATGCCTGTATCGGATTAGCAAAACTATCTCATGCTGCTTTGTTGATAGGACAAGGCAGAATTTGAAAACAAATAACATTGCTAGAAACTCAGGTTCTTGAGAAAGCTCATCACATTCTTGTATCCAGCAACCTTATTAATGGAATATCAACATCTTTCTACAAAACTCAAAGACGAAAGGAGAGTAAATTTTGTGAGGATGTATGAAACATTGAAACTGACTTATTTATTTTCTGGAAAGAAGCATCACATCTTGATACTACAGTATGTATTTATGTCTAAAAGCAAAATTTTTCTTTTCTTTTCTAATTTTTTAATGATTTACAAACTCAGTAATTCCTTGAAAACTGTCTGCTTAAATCCAGAAAACAAAAGGATTCATAATTGCTAAAAGCTCAGAACTGCAGAAGCCACAACTTCAGCAAATTATGACAGAATGGCAGACTCATGAGTTTATGTTACAAGATATCCAACAAACACATGCATACAACACTTCCGTGCTTAGGTTGATTTTTAGTTATTTGAAGCATATGCACCAATATGGAAACTATAAATCAGAAGCAATCTATGCTTAATGCCTTTCGAAATGGAAACTTGCATACAACACCAAATGTGTTAACTGTTAAACAATAGGTGTCCATTAACATTCTAATAGAAAATAGAACTTGGCTGAACAGCAATCCAGTACCTTGCCACCTATAAAAGCATATGTATCGGCTGCAATGATGCTGCTCATAGAAATCAAGGTTGCTACAAGACCCACAGTCCAATGAGCTTGTCCTCCAAGAAGGACAGGCCATGTTGTTCCTATTCCTGCCAAAAATAAAAAGTACAAAATTACTTTGCTAAAAGCACCAAGTCCTAGATCAGGCCTCACATATGCATATAGGAGAACTGGGCTCACAATATGGGAATAGGTTGATTTTACGTAAAATATAGCTAGTGCTTGAGGATACTCCTAAAAAACTCAAACGTAGAAGGAGAAGTCCATGCATTTTCCTAAGCCATATCATGTTCCATTTATAACAGGTGAAGTTGTCAATTTACACTTGGATGCAGGCCCACAGAACCTAAAAGTCATAAATGAAAGAGAGAAAGGTTCAGGCCCCACAGACATAAACTAGTCTAACATGGGAGTCCATGAACTAAAGTCTAATGCCATACTAACACAAAAATCTAAAATCTCGAGTTGGATGTGAACATCTCCGTATTTAGATTGCTCCATATGTTGTTTCAGTCATTATCCTTCTATCTGGAGACTTACATTTAATGCAAGATACCATATTCATTTTCATGTGTCACAAATATCAGTAAAATAAATGGATAGTCCTTAATTCATCAGCATAGCATGTCATATGACATCTCAATTTGACAATATGGCATACACATTCATTATTTGATAAGCTTCCTAAAATCTAACATTATCATTACATAAGCATAACAGTGCAGCTTCTTACTTGTGTTCAAGGCAGGGGCTGCTAAACCACATCGAAGCTTCACCCAGAAACAAGGAAGATATCCACAATAAAAAAGCCCAAATATAGTACTACTAAGCTGAGAAAAACGAGGATTCCCTCTCTGTAGAAGCAATGCCATTGCCACAACAAAAGCAGCAAATGTCACTGGAATATCAATCTGACCAAAATACCTGACCAAATTTTAGAAATATTAATTAGCAACTGAACAAAAAAAAAATTAATAATTGCAAGAATCATACAAGTATCACAAGTTAAATGCATGTTCGGAATATAAATAAAGATACATCACGATCTTTACAAGGTAAGAACAGGCATGAAAGCACAAATAACAGAGCAAACTCGTGACACATATCGAGGAGGTGGAGTCATTCCTGCAGTGATTCCACGACTTCTAACCAATTCAAAGTACTCACGCGCACCAACCAATACAACGGCTGCTAAAGCTACAGTGAAAACCCATCCTCCAGCTAATACTATGCCTCCAGCAGAAATCCCAATCCCAAGTCCAAAAATGATTCTTTTCTTCAGTTGACTCGCTTTTTGTTGAAGTTGTGAAACAGAATCCTCCTTTGCAGGTGAAATATGATCTTTCTTGACTTCCTATAACATAAATATTTCAACAGTTCCATTTAACCTCGCAAACAAGCAATATAAGAACAAAATAAATAAATAACATGCACACAAAAGGCAATAAATTTACTTTTAAGTATCCTGAAATCCCATATTTGCTAGTTTCTTTGTACCTCACCATTTTTAACATATGTTTCTTGTAAATTGCATATTACTCTTACTTTGGATGGTGGAAGATGTGGCAAATTATGACACTTATGGAAATAGAAAACTCTTTTGTACCCAATCAATGTCCTTTTCCAATTTGAAAATTAGCACACTTGAATCTGCGAGTGATTTTGTTAATGACAGAGATGATTTTAGCAATTCCAGAAACTAGAGATTAACACCCAGGCCCCTTTATCAAGTTTATTTTTGCCTTTTTGCAGAGGCACCTCTAGCATGTAGTAAAATCATTGGGATCCTGACAAGGATTCTAAAATGATTTTACAGCAGGAAAGAAATGTATGAGGTGTGCAAGACAATTACTATCCAAAAAATAAATTTGCAACACGGATTGCATATATTAAAGCACTTACAATCACATGGGCAGACAGAAAATCTCATAAAACTACCAGGTCAATAAAACAGAATGCCACATATGTTACCATCCTAGAGAAATACTAGTGATAACAAACACAACCAAAACCCTTTCAATACTTTTCCATCAAAACTCAGAGTCATAGGAATTAGCAGAGTCTGTCACCACGTAATACTCTCCATCAGGAATAATACAGAAGTGAAAAGAATTATGAGTAATAACTACTAGCAACTCTTAGCACTTCCAGGTCATAAGGAAGGAGGGTATTCTTTATGTGGCATACAATAGCAATTCCCTGATTCATCCGCGTGCTAACTTTGGATGTAGAAATATGAAAAAGGGTCATTTGCTGCATTTTGTTTATTGACTTAGCAACTAGGTAGGAAGCGCGTGTGTTCTTGTCGGTACAAGAAATTCCTTGATTCATAGAAATTCATTGATTCATAGCAATTCCTTGATTTCATCCGCATGCTAATTTTATTGACTTAAAATTCCTGTTTCTTAGCTTAACTATATTATTGCCTTGGCACTGGGCAAATGTGATGATAAGTGATTTCAGGCTCAGCTTTACTTTACATAGCAATTTTTTCCATCAGAAAACACAATACCTCACCCACTCCCACTCGTCTTCCTCGACATAACACTATTAAAGTCTAACAATTGCTAGAATAAACTTAATTACAGAATTCCCAGTTATCAATGAGCGTCAGTTATAGGAACATTTTTATTACCTCTTTGCTGCTGTCTTCGTCGACGCTATCAGCCTCAGCTCTGGCCACGGACGTAATTAACCACCGCTTCGCCGTCGCCCTCTTAGCGTGAACCGGAACTGCAGTTTTGGATCCATTTAAGAGGAGATCGAAATTGAGTTTCTTTCGATTGAGAATTAGGGAATTTTTAGATAATAGAGGACGGTGGCAGGGGCAAGTTACTGACAGTAGTGGTATCAAATGGAACCGCTCAATTTCTACAAACGAGGAGGACGCCATGGAAATTGGAATAATTAAAATTTTAAAGCAGAGAAAATTAAATTAGGTCAAAATTTTGTAAGCATGCTGATTTTTTTATTTTTTTTTTTAAGATTATATGAGGGGATATTTTGATAGAGAATAGAGATAGTGAGGTTGGCAATGTATTGGACGCGTTGTGTACTGCGCGTCGCATAGTGAAATCCTAATTTGTGTAAACCTCGTAAAGATCGCCACAGCGGGATGGTCTCTTCTGAGTCTCAAGAATTATTTCTTAATTCCAAGTCCCCAGAGTACCGAGGTGTTGTGCAGTAACAAAAAAAAAAAAAAAAAAACAATTTTTCTTTTTTATTTTCAGTTTTCTTCTTCTTTTCTAGTTTTTCTTCTTTAATAAAAATTATATTGTTTTCCATTTAGGAAAAAACAATAAAATAGAAATCGTATTCTTATTATATTTTTTACATTTTAACATACACAAATATTTTTTTATTTTTTTTATTTTAAAAAATATTTTTCACGTAATTAAATTAAATAAGAACAAGAATAAACATAACAATATAATTTTTTCATTGTTAAAGTGTGTTGATAATAAGTTTTACATGAATAAAATTAATTAAAAATAAATAAATTCTTAATAATTATTATAATTATTCCATAATTGATATACCTAACAAAACAAATTTATTGTTGTTGAGATATATTTTTAGGGGTGTGGTAATAATTGATTTTGAAAATATTTTTTTTAGAAATATATTAAAATAATATTTTAAAAAAATTATTTTTTATAATATATCAAAACAATTTAAAAATATAAAAACTAATTATAAACATAAAAAATTTAATATTTAGAAGAATATAGTTTGGAACACATAATGAAACGGATCTTCGTTTAGAAATTCCAATCCTTCCCTACGATCATCTTCCATCCTAGATCACGAAACAAGTTCACGGAAGGTCTTTTTGTTAGGACAAGAGATTGAGTCAGAAATCCGGCATGGTTTCTCCTGCTCACCGGCGCTTCAAGATCCAGAAAACCACACATATTAAATACTCTTTTCGACATTCCTTAAACATGTCTAGTAAACATATCTGTGTCTGGTTAAGTGTTGGCTTACCTCCTTACATGTTTCTGTTACCTTTACTTGAACATGCAAGGATGTCAGCCATTTCTTCTGTGGGGATTGCATCATCTAAGCCTTGTTCAAGATCCTAATTTCACTAGAACAAGTTAGAAATACTGATGAAACACTATTACAGTAAAGAGTGATTAGTTGTCTCATGATTGGTTGCTCCAACTATTCAATTAACTTGTGAGAAATACGATGCTAAAAATGCAAAGATTGCTAAAAAGCTGAAAAACTTCACTGCTAGGATGATGAATGGATGCAATGACAGTTCTTCCAAGTCCATCGTTGTGATCTAACCTTGCAATCCCTCTCATGACATAATATGGTGCTTCTCTGTAAAAAAACCAGTCAGCATTTGATTGGTGAGATCCTAACTCATAATTGCCATGAAACTCTAAAATTGAGATAATTAATAAATTAACGAGTCATGAACCCATATTTTTATTTTTCTTGAAACGATAAAAGTTTGTTGTTTTTTAATATTTTTATTCGATTATGATCAAGGAATTCTCTTAACTGTCAAGAAGAAGATTGGATTCATGTAACTCGTAATTAAATACTTGTTGCTTATTATGTATTGCATTAGCGCCAAAAAAAAAAAAAAAGAGGCTGTTAAAGATTGGTAAATTAATTGAGCAGAGGCAGCTCATCACTGTCATTGTTTTCGTGTTCAATAGTGATTGCGTTGTTTATTAAAATATTTTTTATTTAGAAATATATTAAAAAAATATATTTTTTATTTTTTAAAAATTATTTTTAATATCAGCGCATCAAAATGATCTAAAAAAACAAAAAAAATATTAATTTAAAGTAAAAAAAATTTAAATTTTTTAAAAACACTTTTAAAACGTAAAATTAAACAGGAAAGAATCGTTAAACCATGTCGGCAAATACATTAGCAAAAACAATAAAAGAGTATTTAGTAGTTCCATTAAAGGGCATTTAGCACTCACTCACTGTCATCATGGGATATCAACTTCCAGGCTTAATCTTGCAAACAAGTGCTTTAAGTAAATTAGATTGCAGTGCAGCCTATTGATTCTGCTTTCTTTTGTTATTTATGATGCATAGACAACACACCAAGAGAGCAAATTATCCGAAACAACACATACACATTTACAATAATTCTTAAGGCTTTTTTATTCAATTTTTCAATTTCTATTTGTTATTTAGCATTAATGTACATAACTTGAGTCACTCATTTTTTTTAAAAAAAAACATGTTGGCAGTACTTTAACATTATTTTTTAAAATATAAAAGAAATTAACTTGGCCTATAACAAGACGCGAGGCACCTGTCTAACAATTAACAAAAACTTAAAGAGAAGGGGATTTCATTATACCTCTCTTTGCAAGACATTGCTCATTATAACTGTTTTTACATCATTCAACATTATATTTATTGGAGATTGAAATTTATAATTTGTTTAAATTTATTTTTTTATTAGGTTATCATAGTCATATGACCCTAGACCGCGAGTTTAATAAGTTAAATTGGCTAGCTTGAGTTTTTTCCCTTTTTTTTTCTCAATTTCATCATTCAACATTGAATTAGTTGAGAATTAAGCTTCATGACTTGTTTTGATTTTTTTTTATGAGATTGTTTTCGTCTCATAACTCGGGTCGTGAATTTTACGGATTAACCCGAATTGACTCGAGTTGTTTTTTTAGTTATCTTTTAAAAAGAATCTCAATTTTATCTTTCAACACTAAGTCAATTGAGAATTAAATTTCATAGTTTATTTTAATAATTATAAACAAAAAACTACAAGAGCATGGGTTTCAATGTGCTTGTCATCACAAAATACTATTCACTATAACAATGTTTCTTTCTTTCTTTCTTTCTTCAATTTTAATTACATCATTTAGCATTAGGTTTATCAAAGATTGAGATTCATTATTTTTTTTATTTTTTTATGAGGTTATCTTAGTCCCGTGATCCAAATCATGGGTTTAGCGAGCTAACTCAAGTTTTTTTTTTCTTTTTCTATTTTTTATTCTCAATTTTATATTTCAACATTGGATTGATAAAAAATTAGGTTTCATGATTTATTTTGACTTATCTTTTACAAGGTTACCTTGTTAACCTGAACCTTCTTTTATTATTTTTTCTTTTATAAGAGATGAATAACCCTTATTTTTTGAAAACAAAAAAAGCACCTGACATGTCACCTACTATGACAAATAACACATCATCTGCTTTTCAAAATTTGACCATTATTATGATAGTTAAAAAATAGAAGGCTTGGTTTTTTATCTAAAAAATTATTTTCAATTTATTTTTTTTCAAAAAAACAAAACACCTAGTAACATTCTTAAAACCACCCAAGACCAATTTATTAAGAAACATAAAAGCAGTAACAAAAATACAAAATCAAGAATATGTTTTTGGATTTCGTATGAATAAATGTTCATTATGTGTTATACTATTCAATTATGAGATTAAAAGTTTTTTTTTTTTTTTTATCTCTGAAGGCTGATTTAGTTTTTCAAGCTGGATGAAGGCCAAAAACCATTACGTCTAGCTCTTCTTATCAAATAAAGCTCTTTAATACTAAACTTGTTTATTTTAATTGTCAGAAACATGACAATTAACAAACTTTTTCATTTTCATTTTTATCTTGTAATAAATTTTTCTTCTTTTTCAAACTTATAATTGAAAAATAATTTTTTTTAATTAAAATGAAAATTGATGTGAATATAAAGGGAGCAATGTATTTTCTTTGTATTTTACTTTTCAGTACTTTATTTTTTTAATTTGATATTTGTTTTTTATAATTTTAAGCCTAATTAGACTATATAAAAATTCAATTGAAAGAAGAAAATATAAAAGAAAAGCTTTACTGTTTATACGAATAAGAAAACATCATAAGAAACCCTATATCTTAGATAATTGCTTGTGAATAAAGATCGAGCAAGACTACAAGAGTTTAGACTCGTTACACAAAAGTACAGAGTATGAACAAACATTTGCTTAGCTCGTGGGGTTGATGACCAAAATGTTGTTTTGATGTTTATATTGCAAGTTCAATTCATATAGTTTTAAGGGTCTTGCATATGTCTAGGATGATTTCTGTTGAAAAAAATTAGATTTATTTTAATTATTGTAACTAATTTAGATAATAATTTTTTTCAAACTGTATGGAAAACAAACGACTTGGGTAATTATTTTATTTTTTAAT
>Ga0325405_1001518_pt1 | contig 23588 bp, 11 predicted proteins | sample PopdelMetagenome_21_FD_205663 | JGI IMG/M metagenome (GOLD analysis project Ga0325405, IMG submission 205663) | Populus deltoides microbial communities from Bellville, Georgia, United States - Xylem-Control-R2 | ecosystem: Host-associated > Plants > Phyllosphere > Stem > Wood/Secondary xylem...
TTTGTAACTTTCAAACGGGGAACCTAGCTATTCCATTCCTGTCCTTTTCAATTGTAGTTGCTTGGGACCTGCTTGGTAGCTTGAAAACAACGTTATGATGGTCATGCTTCAACAGAACATCTCTGACCACATCATCAAACCATTTAATACTACAAGTTATTAAATAATTTATCAAAATATAATATATATTATTCTCTATAAAAATTTTTTAAATAAAAATTCTTTATATTTAAAATTTTTACAAATTCATATTACCTTTCACTTAATTTATATCAAATAAATATAGATATTAAGATTCAAACTTGTTATTACTAGGTCATTAAAAATCTAATATCATATTAAAGAATCATTTCAATTTAATAGTTTAAATTATTAGGTTATGTTTTAATTTATATTATTTTCTATTGATATAGGAAATACATAACATACTCCTGTCGTTTTTTGTAGCCATTTCTTACTTGTTGATAAAAAAAAATTAATATCAATCAAGAAACCATTTCTTACACAAACTTGCCACTGCATATTTTATCAAATTCATGTCTGACTATTTATGCACACTTTCATACACAAGCGTGTCTATGTCTCCACCGACTGATTTCGGGTCTTTTCCTGCATGGTTTTAGGGCCAACTTGACCGTTGCTTTCTTGAATCCCAGTCATTTCGTAAGAAGAATACCTTTCCGAAACATGCGAGCGAAAAAAAAAAACTTTGAAAATATATGCTTCTACGATGTGGGGTGCATGGGTTTCCCATCGATCGTGTACTTTGAATTTGTCTTTCTTCCTCCGTAAGTAAAACAAGGACTCAAGCAATATTTATTTATAAAAAATATTATGTTCCTTTTCTATTGAGGTAAACTCTTGCGTTTAATATTAATCAAGCAAATTACAGAAGCACGAAATATTCAAATGGGCCAATTCAAGTAGTTAAGACTTGAACATTAGGTTATTAATTTTCTGTTGTCTAAGGTACATTGCTACCTCTTTTCTTTTCTTTCTATTTTCCAAGAGAATTTAAAGAAACACTAGTCACTATGCATGGATTGTGTGTTTTCGCTTTTTCTTTAGCATTATTCTACTTTTAAACAAGTTTGTGTGATAGATTAGTGGTTTATTATCAGTAATTAATAGAAAAAGGGGTAATAAAGTGGTGACCGAAAGCTAACTTAGACCACGTGTGAACCTGTTTATTTTTGTATTTTAAAAGCGAAATTTGAGATTTTTTATTTTTTTTTTTGCTTTAAATTAATATTTTTTTGGTGTTTTTATATCATTTTGATGTGCTGATGTTAAAAATAATTTTTAAAAATAAAAAAATATTCTTTAGATACATTTCTGAATAAAAAATATTTTAAAAGTAACCATAATCATGTTAGATAAGTATAAAATATTATATACCTGAGCAGTGAGTTATAGATTTGTTATTTGTAGGCTTTGCAGACTCATCGTTCATTTCTAAACTATTAAGTCTAAGCACTAAATGAATAGGATGATGAAAAAAATTCATAACTTTTAATCTAATAAGAATAGTTGTAATCAATCGAGTTGTAGAAGACCCTCAAATTAGGTTGGTCAGATGGTGTTATTTGAGTTAAATTTATTATTTTTTATGTTGGGTTTTTAATTTATTTTAGATTTTGTGTTATCTTTTTTTTTTAATTTAAAATTATGATTTTCTTACTCTGTAAATGTTAATTTTAGTCTATTGAAAACATTATAAACGCGTTTATTTTATTTTTTTTCTTAAAGAGATGGAGTACACAAAGAAAAAATAGACACTGATCGTTAACATTGTTAATTCTACGTATAAACAGTAAATGATTTTGATTTTGTACACGATTTCTGGCCAGCTCTTACGCGTAATCGATCTTTCCTTTCATCGAGTAATAAGCATGCCACATTTTTCGTGGTTATTTGGTAGAGAATTCATTGAATTCTCAATGTCTCTTAATGGGTTTCCAGGTCTCCAGTAAAAATATCTATCCCTAAAACATATTCTTGCACAATGTTTTGACATAAAGCTTAATTTCTCCACTTTTTAAATAATAATGTTCTCTTCTCCGAGAAGAACAAGCCAACCGAACCCTTATAATATTCTTCGTAATCATCGATTTTATTAAAAACATGACTATTTTGACAGTAGTCATAAAAAAAAAAAAAAAAAAAAAACAAGAAAGCTTACATTGAGATATGAAAAAGGGAAAACAGACAAAACAAATAAAAAACAACATTAGTAAATTCTATATTGGTTTGTTTAAAAATTTAATGTAATCTGCATTGATTAGATGGTGAAGAATTAAGCTAAAACATGAACCAAGATTTGTAGTTCCTTCTTGGAAGACAGCATTATTTCGAACTAGCCGTATACAGCTCCAGGTTGTGCAAAAGAATAAAAGCTTCTAAGAAGCTTTTTTGTTTTTAATTTCTAGTAACTAACACAAACCATTGATATAACATGTCATCCAAACACCTAGAAAAACATCCACTAATTCCCCCACCAAGATAGAATTCTCATCCAAATATTCTAAACAAAATTGCAATGAATGAAAAGATGGTCAGTGTTCTTAATAGCTATACCAAAAAAGTTGCAAGTTGCTTGAGTCTCCGGCACTAACGGTGATGAAATAAGAAACTCTTTTTGTTGAGTTTATTCCGAATAGCTAGCCAAAAGAAGTATTGGGTTTTTTAGGGGCAATTAATTCTTCAACCAAACATTTGTTTGAAAGTAAAGATCCCCTCCATTTGTAGTTTATTCGATCTAAACACAGCAAATCTTCACTAAAAAGCTGCCATCAATGTTGGTTGTCTATATTTGCCTGTCATGAACACTATTACTCACAACAGCTCAAGCTAGGAGAGAATTGTTTTTGTTCTGTAACTTGTTTCTTTGGGATCATTGGGTATCAAATTATACAGTCCTTTATTTTACCTCAAGCAATTGGATGTTCCTTAATGAGGTTGAAACAAGTTTCCATCTTGATGTAAGATTCCTCCAGCTTCTTCTTGTGCAGCGTGTTCTTCTCCTCCTCTCTTTTGGTTGGTGCTTTTTTTAGTTAATGATTTATGAGTTTCCCATCAGTCTAAGATCTTGATTCCTGTCTAATTTTTGTTACAGGTTTGTCCATTGCCTTTAGCATCATGTGGCTTTGTTACTATTTTTTTAAGGAATGCCTTTTCCCTTGTCTTCTTACAACCTATTTTCCCCTATGTCTGCTTTTACCTACCCACCACCCTTTTGCATTGTCTTCTATATTTCCAGCTCGATATTCTTCTTTACAATATGTTTTTGCTCTTTGTTTTGTTCTTGGTTGCTTCTGTATTGACTTTTTCTAATTATATTTGCATTACCTACTCTTTTTATCACATGCTCCTTGCTTTGCAGCCATTCGTACAGGGCTGTATGGGTTTAGGTTTATACATATGGTCTCCTTCTCCATGACTGTGGCCTGGTCTAAGGTTTCTACAGCCTCTAAAACTCGTTTTTTCTTCCTCCAAATGTGTTGAGCTTTCTCTGTGTTTTCATAGTATTTTGTTGACTTTTCTGTCGTCTATTTTTAGATGATCTTGACTTTGTCTTTGTTTTTCTTCCATTGCTGATTACTATTTGAGGTTGTTTATTTTGGAATCACAGGTGCTGTCTTTTATGGTCAGCTGATTTTATCATTTGTTTTTTATTCTTATTTTTTCCTCGTTCATTAACCTAGGAAAAGTCAACATCTCAAGGAACTACTCTTGCTCCTTCAGTAACCCCAAGCAGGCCCATTGGGCCATTATAATATGTGAAAGACATGGGAGGGTAGCAAATAAATCCTCGAGAAGAAGTATCATAAGAAAAAAAGCAAAATTGGTCTTATGGATACAATCAGGCCCATTGGGGCATTATAATATGTGGGCTAAAAATCTTCTTTTCATTTTCAGTGCGAAAGCCCAATACTTCTTTAACAACCCAATAAACACCACAAAAACAAAACAAAAAACCAAGTGTAGAAACTTTCCTTGAGCCAGGAACTCTCCTTGTCGTCCCAAAATCCGTACCTGGGAAAACAGTTCGATCTCTGAAGTTAGATTTCATTTCATTTGAATTATCTTTTCATTTAATGCAATCGAATCATTCAAAGGATGGATTGTTGTATTTTTCTTGGATTTTCTTATATATTTTTTAGATTTTTCTGTTAATGAATAAATAATTTCGGGGTCTCTATTTTTTTAGTGTCAATCCATTTCTTTGTTGATCATATTCTTCGAACTGCTTAAAAGCATTTAGATCTGCATTTATTAATTAAAACCCGTTAATTTGAGTAACATTTGCTTTGCAGTTTTGAGTCTGTTTAAGATTTGAATTGCCTTTCATTTTCGATTTCGTTTCTGGGTTTTTATCAGATTGGTTATTTACGATGATTATATTATTTAAAAAAAATTAGTGACGTAATTTGATCATTGCTGAAAGCTCCTTATAAAGAAAGTAAAGTTTAGTATACATTTTGCTGATTTAACTTTGTTGTATTAATGTAGGTTGAGTTATAGTTATTGTTTTTAACATGTCATCAGCGCAAGACCCGTTTTATATTGTGAAAGAGGAGATTCAAGAATCTGTAAGTTTTTCTTGTTTTAAGATTTTGAGGTTGATGGGTTGTTTTGTTAGGTCCATGAGTGTCTGAATTCGATATTCAGTATGTTGTTGTGATTGTTTGGGGTTTACATTTATAATTTGACTAAGTCTGTTGTCGTAATATTTTTGGGGCTCCCCTATTTTAGATTGACAAGTTGCAATCTTCTTTTCACCAATGGGAACGGATTTCTTGTGATATGGGAGACCAAGTGCATCTTACAAAGGACCTGCTTGCTGCTTGTGAGAGCATTGAGTGGCAGGTATTATAATTTATAGTTTTATACTCGGAGCTGTTTCTGTTGAAGATTTTTGCTGTTTAATTTGCGGTGTAGAGAGTTTGGCTAGATGAGTTTGGCAAGAATCATGAGCTAAGACACTTATTTCTCTGATTGTTCCTTATACCTACAGAAGAATTTCATTAACAATAAAATAAATTCCCAATAAAAAAATTGATCATTAATCTTCCAAGCAGCTAAGTTAGCTACGTGTTTCGCATGAGTTTTTGTATTTAGTTGAATACGATTCTTGTATGCAACTGATGAAGCTTTCTTCTTGATAGGAAGGTGGATGAATTGGACAAAGCAATTTCTGTAGCAGGTAGAGATCCTTCTTGGTATGGCATTGATGAAGCAGAGCTTGAAAAACGGAGGAGATGGACCAGCACTGCTCGCAATCAGGTACCATGTCAATAGCAGGTTTCTTTTTCAGGATATCACTTTATTATAACTGAAAGGTTTCTGCAATGTGAATGTATTCCCCATTTTTACTTGTAAAAATGTCTATGACAAACTTTCTCCCAGTATCGTGATTATCTTAATAACTGAATTGTTTATCTTATACATGTCATTTAGGTTTTGTAATGAATATTTGGAAGTGTAATAGATAGTAAGCTGTAAGCTGTAATTTTTCATTTATGTGTACCCCAATGGATTGTGTTGCTTTATTAGGTGGGCAATGTGAAGAAAGCAGTAGTAGCCGGAAGAGAGGTGAATATTAGTGGAACTGCTAGTGTGAGTGGGATGCGCAGAGAATTAATGAGGATGCCTAATTCTCAACAGGCTGACAAATCCAACCAGTATACTCAAGATAATGATGATTTTATACAATCAGAATCAGATAGACAATTGCTTCTTATAAAGTAAAGTGTTTTAACTCCCTACCTTATTCTTTGAGATGAATTTGTTGTTAGTGTGCAATGCTTCAATAGATGTTTACACATACAAATATTTCCTTATATGAGTTATTTTTTATATTTGGATATTTGTGTATTCAATCTAATGGCGAGTAGTGGTAGTTCCTGTAATGCAATATTTTCTTTCATTAAGTTAGGGGGTGCTTCCACAGCTAGAGCCTAGAGTAGACAATTTATTGAGTTAGCTGCAGCATGGTTGAAAGTATTAGGGTTGGATTGGTTTAGCTTAACTTCAGGATACGTCTTTGAGATTTTCATATATTGTTTAATCATTCTTTGCTCATTTTGCCTTTGTATTGTATGGTGGATGCAGGCAACAGGATGAGGAGTTGGATGAGCTCAGTATAACCATCGGGAGATTTGGAGGTGTTGGCCTTACCATACATGAAGAGCTCCTTGCACAGGTTAGGATCTTGTAGGTTGATGTTCCTTGCATTTATTTTACCCCAACCCCTCTGCAAGAAGCTTGCACAAGGGTTGTATTAACTTTGAAACTGACTAATCTAGTCGAGTTTGATATTGCTTAATTTTGGGACTTAATTTGTCCTTGGTGCTTCAGGAAAAGATCATAGATGATTTGGGTATGGAAATGGACAGTACATCGAATCGACTTGACTTTGTTCAGGTGATTTTCTTTCAGTGGCTATGTATCAAATACTACTTTTCTACTCTTTTAAATGATATGATATCACCATTTCTTTTTCTTTTTCTTTCTTTTTTTCACTTGCAGAAAAAAGTTGCCATGGTCATGAAGAAGGCCAGTGCAAAGGGGCAACTTATGATGATATTGTTTTTGGTAGTTTTGTTCATCATCTTATTTGTTCTGGTCTTTCTGACCTAATCTATGGAAAAACCACTCTGAAAATGTCCGTACATAAGATACAGATGTCATCTATGGGAGCAAGCATAAGGGTGACAGAGGAACACATAAGAAGATGGGGCCTGAAATGCTATCAGAAACTAAGACCCTGAGGTGTTGGGAGTTTTTAACCGCTTTAGACTTGTTGGGATTTGGTTTTGAGCAATTCTGAGTTATAAATTACATATATCACAGTTTGATATAATTCTCACCTTCATTGCATGTGATTTTTGTTCTGATGGCCTCTGTTAGAAACTTTGCCTGCATGAAGTTAGATTTTTCTAATTTCGCCTGAAATTTTGATCATTTCTTCTATTTAGCATCCCCTTTTCTTAATAGCCATTATTTTCACTCATTCTTATATTACATATCTATATTTCCTCTCTTTTCTTGAATATTTTGGACAAAATCTGTTTCTGACTTGATTTTTACATGATTGCATCCGTGCCTTGGTGTCTTCAAAGCTCAAACACTTTCCGTTGTTTCATCCGTGCTAATGACTCAATTATACAACTAAACCAAAAATAGGTAAGAGTAAGTTAATCCACTTAAATCAAGAACATTGAAAATTATAAGAGAAGTATACAATTTTTTGAACTTCGAATTATTATTTTTTTTATTTCTTAAGATTCTTATTTTTCCCAAAAAAATAATAATTGATAGGACTTTTATTTTGATTTTGTTCAAAAACATGTTAAGAATTTAATTTTTTAGCAATTTTGATATTTTTATTTCTTATCATTTTAAAAAATTGTTTTAAAATTTCTTAAACACTTTCAGAAATTTTGATGGATGAGATTTTTTTAATTCTTTAAATATCTTCAAAAGTTTAAGTTTTTTTTTAAAAGAAGTATTTTTAATTTCTGAATTGTTTTCAAGAATCTTGATGATCTAGTATTGTAGAAGTATTTTTAAAAAGAGATTTGATTTTTTTAAAAATATTTTTGAAATATTTTATTTTTTTATAAAATATATATATTTTTTTAATTTTAAAACGTGTTAAAATATAAACAATAATGAACTTACAATTTAATTTTATTGGATGAATTGATTAAATTATACAAATACAAGATAAATTTTAACCAAATCTTTTTTAGATGAGCTTATTTTGGGTTGTTGGTACATTCATTTGGCAAGCAAACCTCGTTAACGAAAGATAATTAAACATGGAAAAATACTATATACATAACTATTTTTACAATTCCATTGAAATGGTAATTTTTCCATTTAAAAAAAAACCAATGTTAGAGGGTATTTAAATTTTTTCATGGTACTCATTAGTTATAAAGGATTGACAAGGGTACATGTGTTCTTTTTTTTTTTTTAACCATAGTAAAATAATTCAATTACTTTTCATATTAAAAATTTTAAAATTGATAGATAAAAATATTTATGTCTTCTCACTTTTAAATTACAATACAATGATAACTTTACTCTTAAAATAAAAATAAAATAAAATTACTTTTCACAATCATCAGCGTGTGGGAGGCATTCACGCACTTCAGGCAATGTGTGTGGTGCCTCCCTACAGCCAAAAATTCATCTTCTTCGTGTTGTTGGAAGTGTCACCGTATCCTCTTCGTGTCGGTGCAACATGTAATGATGGTGGGGTGGTTCATCATCAGTGGGGCTTTCCTTTTTATTTTTTTATTTTTTCTATCGCTTTGTTCTCTTTATTGTTGGTATTTCAACCTCAATCCTTTATATTTTGATTTTTAATGGTTCTTTTATATAAGTTTTATTAATTTTCAATTTCATCATTCAATCTTATTTTTTCATATATTATTTTTTCAATTTGATCCTCATTGTTTTGGTTTTGTTTTTTTGAACCTTTTGTTGATTTTTTTTAATTTTACTCTTCAATCAAAAATTTATTTGTATTTTCTATTTCAATTTTAATCCCCATTCTTTTGATTGTTTTTTTTATCATTTTATTAAATTAAATTTTCTTTTCAACTTAATTGTTTGGGGTTATGGTTGGACCATGCTTTTGAAAATTTTTGATTTTTTAGTTTGAAATTATTATTTTTGTGTTTTTTTATCATTTTGATGTACTAATATTAAAAATATATTTTTTTAAAAATATTATTTTGATGTATTTGTAAGAGAAGTACTTTAAAAGGCAACCCCTACTACACTCTCAAACATGCACTTCACATTCAATTAAAGATCAAATTTATTTTGTATTTTGATTTTGATCCTCGTTCTTTTAATTGCTATTTTTAAAATTATTTTGTATATTTGAAATTATTTTTTCAATTGTATCCTTCAACATATTGAGTTTTATGGTTTTTCTAAATATGATGTTTTCGATCTAATAACCTAAGTCACGGATTTGAAAAGTTAATATTAGTTGACATTGTCTTTTCTTTAAAAAAAAATAGGCTTTGTGATTTTCATAGTTTTATTTTTTATTGGGTTATTCTAATCTCATAATCTGGATTATGGGTTTGGCAGGATAACTCAGGTTGACTTGGCCCTGATTATTAGGATTATAAGTTTGTTATGCTAACTCGAGTTGACTCAAACATATTTTTTTTACTCAATTTCATCCTTTTATATTTAATGGATTGAGAATTGTGCTATATCGTTATTTCATTTTGAAAATATATTTTTTCTTAGATTATTGTGATTATTTTTTTTAAAAAAATTTGGTCTATTTGTTGTTGTTATCTTTTTATTATTGTCTAATTAAAACCAACTTATTTGACTAATTTAACCCAGTCAAATCTATAACCCAAATCATGAATTTATCTCTTTTGTTTTTAATGCATTTGCAGCATAGGTGTATTACTAGTCTATTGGCTCATGCTCTGCTGCGGGACGGACAAATTTTTTAAAATATAAAAAAATATGAGAAGTGTGAATAATTTTTTAACCATGTTATTAAACCTGGCTGAATGGGTCAATCTTGACATCTCAAAACCTAACTCTTTGCTTAATTCGAGTTTCAAACTAAATTGCGCAAGAGTTTACCGAAATTAAATTGATTGATTTCATGGATTATGATGCAATCTTGATGTCTTGTAAATACATGGCTCAACTTTTAACAAAACTCTAAGATGATAATTTTTTTCACAAAAACTATTAAGACAATGATATATTAGAAAGATCTCAGTCCCCAAGCAAATCATGTTACGTAATATATTAAGTTTAATAATTTGTTTTTTTATAAAATATATTCTTTTAATTATATGATAAAAATATATGGTTACAAAATTGAACACCAACCTAAAAAAACTTATTTGAGAGAATGACAACTCTAAAGAAAACAATAAATAAATAAATAAATCATGCAGTTTATTTCCCTACCAATCCAATATTTAAAGATAAAATTGAGAAAAAACTATTAAAAATAATTAACAAACTAGAAACCAAAAATACATATTCGGCTAATGAGTGAACTTATCAAACCTATAAATCAGGGAACTAGGGCTAACACACAAAACTTGTAAACCAGATTATGAACTTCAATGAGATTATAATTTGTTTTTCAAATTTTTTTATTTAAATACATGATAAAAAAAATGCAATCGCAAAATAAAATACCAATATAATAATGAGATTCTATAAAAAAAACTTAAGCGATAAATGAAGATCAAAATATTTAACATTACAATATGAGTAATTTACCTTATTGTGTTTGATGAATTTCTGCATCAAAATAAATTTATAATAGAAAAACACATAAAATTTATAATAGAAATTGACACAAAAAAAATTTATTGAATAAAAAAAATACAAGGTTGCACAAATGAAAAATCTTATAAAAAATCAATATTTAAAAAAATTTAATCTATATAAAATTAAGAAAAAATCACAGATGAATCATACATATCTCTTTAGAAATTAAACATATCCAATATCATTAAAAATCATCACAAACTAATTAAAACGTAAACCCAAAATCTATTTTAAAAAAATATCAACTAATGCATTATTTTATTAAAAAATCAAAATAAAAAAAATAATAATTAGGCCATACCTAGCGCTTGGCTCAATCAAGCAACGACCTGCTTTTTTTAAGTTTAATGGGATACTACGTCAGTAGACGAAGAGTCGTCTATTCATCCCCAAAATCCAGCTATTGTGGTGGTTGATCATGTTTTTTTATCAAAAAACTGATTTTCAACCTATTTTTTGCCCAAAACACTTAGGAAACACAATAGAAATCTTGTTAAATCAATTCACGACCACAAAAAACATAAAAAAACCACCCTAAAACTTAAAAATCCACCTGAAACAAAAAAAATATATTCTTGAGCTCATATTTGATTTTTAGGTGTTTTCAAGGTAAAAAAAAACATACACACGTAATCTTAACTTTCCTCGTCATATGAAACCATTTGATACAAAAAATAACCGTTTTGGTGACCAAATTCCTCACCATTAGATACTTTCTCTCTCTAAACTGGAATCTGACAACTTTTTCTTTCTCTTCTAACCAAAAAAAGACTGAACAATGAGTAAAATAAAGTTTAGTGCCAAAATTAAATTTTGTAAAATTCAAGGAACTAATTACTTAATAGCTAAAAAATATGAGGGACTCAAATGAGTTTTTGACTCAAATTTTCAATCCGCCACCAATGTTATCTATGTTTTTCACTTCAATCCTTTTTCTTTCAATTTAACCCTCTCTTAAAAAAACATGCAATTAGGTTCTAATTTAGTTTTAAAAGAGCTCAATTATATAAAAAATTAACTGGAGGATCATATTGAAATTTTTAAAAAATTATGTTATTTTAACCTACAATAAAATATAAAAAGATAAATAATATTTTTATAAACAGTAAAAACACCAAATGTTTTTAGCTGTGTGAATAATTTTTTACAGAAAAAAATCAGTTTCTCAAGCTAGTGCAGATCCACACCAATTTGTTTGCTGGAAAGTAGTTTTCTTTTGGAAAGTGAATTCCGAGAAAATAAATTATTTTCTGATGTTTGGTAGTGTAATGAAAAATAAATTGAAAAACACTTTCCAATGTTTGGTTATGTCATGTAAAATAAGCTGAAAAATAATTTATTAATGTTTTATTTTTCTCAAGTTTATTAAAATAATGAGGAACAAATCTTACAAATTAAAAAGTTGAATGAGAATGAAATTGAAAAAAAATATAATTTCATAAATTACCTCAAATAAAATAAATAATAATCAAAATAATAGAGATCAATTCTAAAAAATAAAAAAATAAAAGATGAAGAAATTAAACTAATAATAATTAACATTTTATAAATTATTTCAAATAAAATAAGTAACAATGAAAAGAATGAAGACCAAATTTGATAGATAAAAAATTTCAATAAAAAATAGATAAGAAAAAAGGAAATAACAATTATAAAAATGAGAACAAAAGTTAATATAAAAATTAAATTTTAAGAAATAAAATTGAAAAATAAATATTCAAAACAAAATATATATATAGCAATCAAAATTTTGAGGACCAAATTTAATATAATCAGCAAATAATATGATATTTCTAAATTTTTCATAATTTCCGGAAAGTGTTTTCCGTCCAAATTTTTTAGAAAAACACTTTCTTAAAAACCAAACTAAATTTTCTTTTGATTGAAAAATATTTTTTGTTCATCAACTTTTTAATAATAAATAAATATAAAAAAATTTAAAAATTAATTTTCTAAAAAATACTTTTTTAAAAAATAAACATAGCCAAAGTCAACTTCTTCAAATTAGCACCCTTAGTTTTACTTTAGAAAAAAAAAAAAAAGAGTTTTGTCAAAGCCGAAGCATGAGAAGTTTTTTAAATAAAGAAATAATAATAATTTCTCATAAGTGGACCTAAAGAAATAAATAATAATTCAGAAATGACTTTTCTCCTCCTTCTGAACTGGCTGTTTCGCAACAGCAACATCGGCAGCCATTTTATCGTCTTCGCCAAGAAATTCTCTATTACATAACCTACGGTTCTAAAAGAAGACCAAAGATAGAGATCAATACGTGTTCTTGTAATAAAAGTTAAAGAAGATTGCAGAATCAGATCTCGGAAGAACTCAAGAAAAAGAGTTATTATGGTGCTGCCATTATTGAAGTTAGGGACATTAGCCTTGAAAACATTGAGTAAACCATTGGCCAGCAGGATCAAACAACAGGCTGCTTTTCACCCCAAGTTTCGTCAGTTCATCGTCAACATTGCTCAGGTACTCTTTATACCCATACATTTGACTTGATCTTTCATTTTATCAAATGGGTTTTGGTGATTTAGATTGTTTTTCACTTTTGAGGCGATAAAGATTGAAACTTTGATTGTGATTGTTTGAATTGAATTACCAGGCTAATCATCGGATTACAACAAGAACGCAAAGAAGAATATATGGTCATGCAACTGATGTTGAGATAAGGCCCTTGAATGAAGAAAAAGCTGTCCAAGCTGCTGTTGATCTTATTGGGGAAGTCTTCATTTTCACGGTATTGTTTTTTAATCCCAAGTCGCTCTTCTTGATGTTTGAAGAATTTGTTTTGAGTCCCTTAGTTTTGCTTCTCTTAATGTCTGATTTTTTTGATACCCAGAAACTCTACTTATCCTGTACAATTTGCAATGTCTTTTGTGCTGTGTAAATTGTGGGTTTGTGTGCTTATGCTGGTTTTTGTCCTTGCATTTACAGAAAGAGAGAGAATAGTGTAGCTAATTTGGTGTCTTTTTAGTTGGCAAAGCTAACTTAACTGACTAAAGCTGTGTTTGAAATTGTCAAGAATTCAATTTTCTGTACAAGTGTAGAGCCTATGCGGAAATGTTACTGTATATTTGAGGTTTCATAAGAAAAATGTTACGTAATAAGAAATATTATTAGTTTTAGATTGTGGCGTTGAATTCTGTTGTAAAGGAAAATTGTTTATCCGTGGTGAATGTAAATGAAACTCTTATGCATAAATTGAATCTTGATGGATTTCTGAGCTTTTCACTCCTTCTGCAAGACTAAATAGATGGGAGGGTGATTATATTTACATATGTACACAATTTACAACTGGCTGAATTTCTTATTCCATCAATATGATTGTAGAAATGGGAACCAGTAACACTAATTTAATGCACTCTAATTGATTATGACAAAATTTGGTCTGGATTTAGGTGATGGTGGAGTTCTTTGCTTTGACACCATGCTATATGTACTAATAAGCATGAAAAAAAAAAAAATGAATCTGATATATTTTACGTGCTTATTTCACTATGAGACAACTATGAAGATTATTTGGGTTTACAATTACTTAGGTGCTCCATTTTTCAACATGAATAGGTGGCAGGAGCTGCTGTGATTTTTGAGGTGCAGAGAAGTGCTAAATCAGAAGCCAGAAAAGAGGAAAAGCGAAAGCAAGAATTGGAGGTAAAATAATCTTCTTTGTTTGCTGACATTAAATCTCTTTGCTAATTTTGTTTCTCAGGTCCGCCTTGGAATGGTTATTATTTACTTTATGCAAAAGCTGTTTGATAAGATTCTTCGGATGTCATTAGACATTATATAGTTCTAGGTGTTGTGCATGGAATAGTTTAGCAACTGCTGCCATGTGCAGAGCCCCTGTTCTTCAATGTCCTTCCCTTTTGGTAATGAAGTATTTTCTTTATCATCAGTTATCATAGCATTCTAAGCAAGGGTTATATAAATTTTTTTCCTGGGCACGAGGAGCTGAATTTAATGAATATTGATTCTGGGACGTTTTCGCTGGCCCAACAAGATGACAACTTCCGCTTGGTATAACTCTTGAAGAATTTTAGTTTCACACTTATGTGTCAATAAGATAGATACACACTCGAATCTACAGAAGCATAGTAAGAAAAAAGAGAAGAGAGAAGAGAGGGGAGATATAGATCCTTGATAGATTAGGGTCCTATACATATTGGCATTTCCAATCCAATGGACTTGCCAATTAGAAAAGGAGTTTCTTTAGGTTAGTATGTTTGCATTTTGATGGTTGGTGCTATCATTTTCATGACGGTGTGAGCCATGAGTATATGTGGTGCCCAAATGACAGTAGGGGGGGGGGGGGGGGCCCCCCGGGCCCCCCCCCCCCCCCCCACCCAGGGACCACTTTCTAGAGAATAGCTGAACTGATCTTTTGTACAATCAAAGAAGGAAATTGCAATATTGTGAAATGATAGTGTTTGAATAATCAAAAATAGAAACATGTCACTACTTTTCTAGCAGAATCAATCCCTATGTTCCTCCCTACTTTCAGTATTGGTCATTTTCTAATGCAATTTTATTTCCTACTAAAGAGAAGACATGATGATTGAAAATTCCAGATCGTAATATACATCACCACACTTTCAAGTTCTCAAACTGATGTCTCTTCTTGATCTGTTTTAAGAAATTTGTAGCGGCCTTAAATGATAAACCCTTCATATTTCGATGCATGTCTGTTGTTGATAACAATAAATTGAAGCAGACTCTTCATTGGCACCTCCCATCTCGTGTTTACTTCGATGAAAATTGAGGGCCTCTTGATGGCTTTATAGTGTTTTCTTTTTCTTTTTCCTGTTTTCTTTATGACATTGTCATGTTTAATGATAAGGCTTGGACAGCAGAAATGTATCATCAAATAACTAATACTTTATTGCAGCCTCGTCTCATAGCATGTTATCAAATTGATAATTGGCATTTATTTCCAGTATTCCCAATTCATGGACACTGTTATTCACTTTGTTTTAGGCAATGAAGCAAAGAGATGAAGACTTGGCAAAAGAAGTGGAACTTTTAAAGCACAAACTACAAGAAATTGAGCAGCTTGCCAAGGGACGAGGACTTGGTGGTATTTTCCAGCTCAAACATTCAGCTGCAGAAGAAGGAAAAGCAGCAAAATCTTAGTAGTCTAATGATGCAGTGCATCAAATTGCACAATTTCTAATTCATTGAGGGGCTCCCTGCTAGTGAGAAGCATTCCTCCTTTTTATTCTTTTCTCCTATCATATTTTCAGAGTGATTCTGACTTCGACTGCTTCATTCATAACAATTACCATCAAAATTGAGGTTCTCTTTGAAGGAATAAAATCAAATAGAAGGGGTGAATACATTACGGGTGATTGATATCTGTATCCAGAGAACCTGGAAGTGAGAGGTTTGCCAATTAACCATAGTTGTTGGAAGGTTGCATCATATTTGTACAAAACCGTCATTAGCATGCTTAATTGCCAAACTAGACATGTACCCGGGTACGCTTGTGGAGTTGAATAATTATTATTATTTTCTTAAAAAATGATGTTTGAAAAATATCAAGATTATTTTTCTTAAAGGCAACGTTATAAAAATGATTAATTTAACTTGAGTTAATCTGTGAAATTTCTGGTATATAGGATCAAAAAGCTTATTTAAAAAAAAATCAATATTAAATGATGAAATCAAATAAGAAAATAAGTAAAGAAAAACAATCTCAATTTATATTAACTTTACAAACCTGTAACTTAGGTTATTAGATTAAAAATATATCACCAGAAAAAACTATGAAATTCAATCCGGAAAAAATAAAATAAATTAGAGGACCACTAAAATCTCTTAAATGAAGGGTGAAATTGAAATAATCAAATATTAGAGGATGAGATTGGAAAAAAAAACTATACAAAATAATCCAAAACAAAAATAACAATTGAAAGAATGAGAATCAACATGGAAATAAAAAATAAATTTGAGGAAAACTATTTTTTTTATTAAATAATAAAATTAAAAAGAAAAATTAATTTAATAAAAGAATGAGGTACAAAATTGAAACAAAAAATAAATTAGAGAACCATTGCAAGGATGAAATTAAAAAGAAAAAAATAATTTAACAAAAGGATCCATAAAAAAAATAAAATGAATGAGAACCAAATTGTTAATAAATATATATTACAAATTAAGATTGAATGATAAAATTAAAAATAAATCATAATTTTATAAAAAGGACATGAACAAAAATTAAAAGAATAAGGACATAAGTTAAAATCTCTATAACTTAAAAGGACAACTCTAAAGTTTTGCATAGCTAGCGCAAATACCTATGGGAGGAGAAAAAAATAAAAACAAATTATCATTGGCATCACATCGCCACGCCAATACTGACACAGGTTGCCCTAAAAGGAAAAGGACGATGTGACACTTCTAACGACATAGAAGAAGGGAGTTTTTGATCGCCACGAAACGTTGCACACGTCGTTTAAAGGGGTGGACACCTTCCACATGCTAGCATGTGCGTTGCATGCGTCAACTATTTTATTTTTTAATTATATTTTATTAATAAGAACTAATTGAAGAGAGAAGATCATTATTCCGCTTCTCACAAAGTATTGTTCATTGGAACAATATTTTATTTTTTAATTTCATCTTTTAACTTTAGATTTATTGGGAATTGAGCTTTATAGTTTGTTTCAATTTGTTTTCTATAAGGTTATCTCAATCTTATGACTTGAGTCACGAGTTTTGCGAGTTAATCTGGTTGACTTAGGTTTTTTTTAATCTTTTTTGTCATTGAATTTTTTTTTTCAATTTCATCCTAAACCATATGGGTTGATTGAAAATTAAACTTCATAATTCATTTTGGTTTGTTTTCTATAAGGTTATTCTAATCTCATGACCTAAGTCCATGGTTTAGTGGGTTAAATAGGGTTGACTCAAGTCTTTTTTTTAATTGATTTTTTTTAATTTCATCATTGAATGTTGAATTGATTAGGAATTAAACTTCATAATTTATTTTGATTTGCTTTCTATTAGGTTATATTAGTCTCATGATCTAGGTTTGATAGGTTAACCCAAATCCACTCAAGTTTTTTTTTCCCTTTTTTTACTTGATATTTTTCAATTTCATTCTTCAACATTGATTTGATTAATAATTGGGCTTCGATATATTTTTTGATTTATTTTTTATAAGATTATCATGGTCTAATGACCTAGACAGATCCAATATGTTATTGTCTCAATATAATTTTTTTTTAAAAATATGTCATTAAATTTTTTTAATCAAACTATGTTTTTTTTTCTCGTTGTCCAAGTTACCTTTGGATTTGCCAAGTTAATCGGGTGACATCGTATTAATCTCTACACAGTTTGAATATTTTTCTTCTTGAAAACATATTAGCAAATACTTGGATATTTTTAATTTTTTTTAAAAAAGTTGATTTGACCCGTAATATAGCACAAATAAATGATCTAGTATTTATTCAAATATTAGACCTTGTAAAAAGATATCATTACCCCAATAATTAGTTTAATAATCAAGTAAGATTTTTGGATCGCAAAACATATGTTTTCCTGTAAAAGATCACGGTCAGAACAGGTTTACGTGCCCGTGCATGTCCACAGAGAGTAGTGAGGTTCTTATTAACAAAACACTGAAAGAGCTAAGTAAAATGTTGTTCACTCCACTGTACTCTTCCACTCAATTACACTATAGATTCATACAATGCACTTTTTTTCTCTTCTAGTCATGTAGTTTTTTTTTGTTAGTTTACGTTTATTTTATTCAATATTGGTCTTAATAGTTTGTTTTGATGATTTTGATGTGGGTTTTTGTGGAATCAAAAAAACATTCCATCATTAGGTTGGCACATGATTATTTGAAAAATCATTTGAATTTTTTATTTGAATTTTTTATTTTTCAAAAGATTGAAAATAAAGAGACAACAATTGAAAATGAGGAAAAAAATGCAAACCATTTTGTCACTATAAGGAATACGAGAAAAAATCAGACATGAAAACCAAAGTGAGGAGAGAGAAAAAAGATGAAAAGATCAAAAAGAAAAATGGATCGTTTAAACCATACTGGTTATAGCTTTGTTTTGTCAACATGAAAATATGTAGTTGGTTTATGTTGGGTCACGGATCATAAAACCCGATGTTAGTTTTGTCTTAAATAAGAATGGACGGTTACTTGTCTGCTAATGGCTTAAAATTTTGCATTTTTCCTATAGACATGCCTCGAACATATCAAAGTAGGTGAATTTAAAGGATTGCAGATTGTATGGAATGAAGAGTTATGACTGCCACATGTTTATGTAAATACTCATTTCATTAGCTTACTAGGATTTATTTTCAAAGAGGATATGAGATACACTCATGGAGATCAATCACTTCTTTAGAGATATATGCTCAAACAAGTTGCAAACAAAACATATGGAGAGGCTTGAAATGAATACCATCAAACTTGAGATGATATTCCCTCTATCATTTTTCAAATCAATAGAGCATATACCTATACATTTACCGTTTAAGGCAAAAGTTGGAGGCCTAGTCTAATATAAATAGATGTATCCATTCGAGAGGTTAAGGATTACACATGCATCGTAATTAAAATTTTATTGTCTTTCTTTGTATATTTCAAAACATTCATTTAATTTCATACAGGTCTTTGTTCAACCTTAAGAGAAAAGTAAAAAACAAGCGCATGTTGAGGCTTTAATATATATGCGAGGCCTATATTGTTGAAGAGATCTTAATATTTATCTCGTACTATTTTGAGCCTTAATTGAAAACAATAATCAATGGCGTTCCAAGACATGATGATGGTGGGGAAGTGCCTTCATATAAGAACTTGTCAATATTTTCCCATCCTGGATGACTCGTACAAAAAAATACCGTGTGGGGAAGATATTTGTCAAAAATAAAATTCAGACAAGCATATAATTATGTACAATTTAACCGCGATAAACTACTTAACATGTTATTTTCAAACAATTTATCTCTTATAATATCATAAACTGATACATTGTTGAATTCTTCGCATGCAATATTGTTAATATTTATTCTCCTAAAACTCACAGCTAATTGAATTTCAAATCTTTTGATTACAGGATGAAATTTTTTTTATGGGGTTCAGAATACATGTAAATACTATATAATTATTCTTATCTCTCAGGATACTTAATTTCATTATACATTTCTCGTTAATTGTTAATAGTTGTACTTCATATACCAGGTTTTTTAATTGGGAGGGAATGCTACTGTTACCTTGTCTTTACTAAGTTTGAGTCTTAAAAGAAATGTGAAGTGCTACAACGGGTATTTCATCAATGAGCATATGTTTCATATTGAAGAATATGAGCAGGGCAAAAAGAAATATAACAATGGAGTTTGTGTTAAGGGATTGACTTTGAATGAGTTTGGAGTTGACTACTATGAGAAGTTGGAAGGGGTCATTAAATTGCAATATCATAACGAGCAGAATAAAATATTTTTATTCAAATTCTATTAGTATGATACCACTAACAAAGGAATCATAGTAGATCCCCATTATGATTTAGTCAAAATTAATTCAAAGGCTAGACTCTGTAATGTCGGCAATTTATTTTTGCCAAGCAATGCCAGTAAATTTATTACATATACATTTTTTTTCTTTAGAAAAGATCATTTAAGAATTGATTGGTTATTCGCAGTGAAAACCAAACCCAAGGGTCGTATCGAGGTTGTTCAGGATGCAAATAGTGAATTAATTATGGGAGATGATGTCTTTCAACCTTTCAACTTGGTATGTTAGTTGATCCATATCAAGTTGCTCCATTTAATGACTTAGAAGAAAATTCAAATTTTTGCATTGCAGAGAATATTTTTGCTGATGTTAACGCTGAGAAGTTGAATGATGTTTTGAGCTCCAATGGACATACATAAGTTGATGAAGATGATAACGATGAAATCAACATAGAATATTGCGATGGAGATGAGGACAAGTCAATTGACGAAGAAGAAGACATTTCTGATTAATTTACACAACCCGAATGTGTAATGCCATAAACTATAATGTAATATTTATGAACAAAATTCATTTCAATGTAATGACAATGATATTAATTTACACCTTGTTTGTTTCAAGGAAAATGAATTCCTGGAATTCATTTTCCTTACTTTCCCATGTTTGGCAACATTAAAGAAAAGTAGTCAACGGAAACTTAATTCCAGTCAACAAAAAAACACCCTTTTATCAAAGGAAAGTGTTTTCCTCCGGATAAAAAAAGGAAAACACTTTCCTTTTCACAAATCACGATCTCTCTCTCTTGTCAAAAATGATTGGAAGCAGCAACAATTACAGAAGCATTCTCTGGACAATTGAAGCATTTAGCTTGTACAATTTCAGGTATTTTTTTTCCTCTATTTCCTTTATGTTCTATAATCTTCTTTGTAGATCTGTAAAAAGTATGGCATTCCATTTCCATAAATCGTTTACCTGCCTATGTTTTCCATAACATTTCCAACACAGCTAAAGGGGAATGAAATTAGTTTAAAATTCATCAACCAAAGCCACAAAAAACACAATCTTGCCATGACAATTTTCTGCAAAAATCACTCACATTCGACAGTTTTATTCTAAACCCAACAAACCAATTCAAGGCACGCCAAAAATCCCCAAACTGTGTTAATCAATCTTCCCCAGCAAAAAGCAGCCCCTCCCTGTTACCCCATCTCTGGATCCAGCCACCATATCCTGGGTGGAAGCTTTGAAAATCAACCCCTGCTCTCTTTCTTTTTGAACAGTAGCCGGGGGGAGAGGGAGGAGAACTGGGAAGGAGGAGCCCTGTTGCCCCTTGAATCTTTGTCTTGCTTCTATGTCTTCAATATTTGCTTCTTTGTTCATAAATGACGAGAGAAACAGAGGGGAACATGGGGAAACCGATAGGGAACAGGGAAATGGGAGAAACCGAGAGGGAGAGGAACAGGGGAAGGGGAATGAGAGAAACCGAGAGGGAACAGGGGAATGAGGGAATGATAGAAACCGAGAGGGGAAACGGACCGAGAGGGAGAGGGAACATGGGGGATCGGCCGAGAGGGACAGGGACAGGGAACAGGGGGGTCGACCGAGAGGGACAGGGACAAGGAACAGGGGAATGGGAGGGGAATCGACCAAGAGGGAGAGGGAACAAGGGGAAGTGACCGAGAGGGAGAGGGCAATCGACCGATGGAAAAAGGGAGAGGGAACAGGGAACAGTGAACAGAGGAATGTTTTAGGGGAATAGAACGAGAGGGAGGGGGAATGGGATTAATTATTGTGAGAGGGAGGGGGAATGGGATTAATTATTGTGATACTGTGAAGTCAGGGGAAGGAAAGCAGAGAATGTGAGCTCCCATTTTTTTTCATGTCTTTGCGCGAGAGTTTATTAATGAGGAGAATTACATATGGAAATATAAATTTGTGTTTTAGTTTGCTTTGATTAATATATGATTAGTGTTTGATTATATTTCTTATATATGGATAAATTTGTGGGACTATACCGGTAATTATATGGATTTCATTGCGCAATGTTTATTGATCGTTATGAACTTATGAATTGTATAATTTTGAAAACGGTCTTAAATAATATATTTTAAGACCTTGTTTGTTTAGGGAATCAGATACCATTGCCATAACTATTATACATGTCAGCTTCTTTTAGCGTAATTTATTGTATTGATTGTGGAAGTATTTTATATGCATTTTTTAATATTTATTTCCTCAAATTTTTAGGTTTTGTTATCAGAAAACTTCACTTTCATGATATGGATAGTAAGATAATTCATGCAGCATGTATGAGAGCAGCTGTAACTGTGATAGCTACAGGGGTAGCTATTATTGAACAAGAAAGAAATAGAATTTATATACCAAGAGAACCACGTATAAATGCAATTGCTCAACGAGAATTCTATATTGACAGCATTTTGAATCGAGGTGATAGACATTGCGTTGAACAAATTCGTATGAAACCTGTTGTCTTATATAGATTGTGTGATGTTCTCACAAGTCATGACCTATTACGATCAACTCAAAATGTGTCTATTAGGGAGCAAGTAATTGTGTTCTTACAAATAGTAGGTCAAAACCAAAGATTTCGTGTTATTAGTGGTATATACTATAGGTCTGTTGAAACTATCCATCGTTACTTTAGAATTGTTTTAAAAGCAGTTCTTAAGTTATACAAACACCTTATTAAAAATCCAGAGGATACAGTTCCAGCAGAGATAATGAATAATCGAAGATTCTATCCTTATTTTAAGGTATGAAAACAATACCAATATCTTTATACATTAATTAATTACATCTAGAAGAAAAGGTTATAAATTATTTTTTCATGTTTATATAGGATTGTGTGGGAGCAATTGATGGTACCCATGTTCCTGCAAATGTTCCTGTTGAGATTCAAGGAAAGTTTCGAGGGCGAAAAGAAGGAACAACACAAAATGTTTTAGCAGTTATAACTTTTGATTTGAAGTTTATATATGTTTTAGCTGGCTGGGAAGGAAGTGCCCATGATTCACGGGTTTTAGGTGATGCATTATCAAGACCTAATGGTCTAAAAATTCCAGAAGGTATATAATAAAGTATGTATTATATGCAATAAACATATAAAATGTCTTATTACATAAAGATAGTAATAGTTTTTTTTTTTAAAATTTGTAGGGAAATATTATCTCGGGTGATACTGGTTATGGTATTCGAAAAGGAATCATTTCTCCTTTTCGTGGAGTTCGATATCACTTGAATGAGTTTACAGAACGTTCACCAGAAAATGAAAAGGAGCTATTTAATCTTCGACACTCTTCATTGAGAACCGTTATTGAGCGAGGGTTTGGTATTTTGAAGAGTCGTTTTAGATCAATTGATGGAAAATCTTTTTGGTCTTATGAAACACAAGTAGATGTTGTGCTTGCATGTTGTATTATTCATAATCACATAATGGGGGTTGATCCTTATGACTTTCTTATGGAAGAAATATGTTCGGATAGTGAACCAATTAGACGAACAATCAACTTAAGTCAACGGGAGGAAAGGGAAGAGAATAGGGAGTGGATAACAAAAAGAGAAATGATTGCCTCAACCATGTGGAATGATTATAACACTCAAAGAAACTAGTAATTGAGTGTTAATTATATGTGTTTGTTTTTATTATGTCTTGCTTGAGTTTGTATTATATTTGTTATGTATTTGGAGTAGATGTTGACTTTATTATAATTTCTCTTTTAATTATTAATTGTAGTTTTTATATGAA
>Ga0325405_1001519_pt1 | contig 23587 bp, 17 predicted proteins | sample PopdelMetagenome_21_FD_205663 | JGI IMG/M metagenome (GOLD analysis project Ga0325405, IMG submission 205663) | Populus deltoides microbial communities from Bellville, Georgia, United States - Xylem-Control-R2 | ecosystem: Host-associated > Plants > Phyllosphere > Stem > Wood/Secondary xylem...
TTTTCATATTTTAGACAAACCTAGTTACCTAATTTGTGATGGGAATGAAATCAAGTATCTCCCACGGTGAAGCTTTTGAGAAGGACCGTCTCCATGATGGACGGAAACGCGTTCCTGTAAAGTTCTTCGATTTTTGTTTGCTTTTAGCTGGAATTGTATGACAAGCTAACCTTGAAACAAAAAGATGGAAAACAAGAATGAACAATCAAAGCTACTAGAAATGACAGGTGGTGTAAGGCTCCAAAAGTAACAATTGTATTACTAAAATTACTTAAATCTAAAATTAACATGACAAGTCATTCACTTTGATTGAAGAAAAAAAAAGTGGACAACTTTTTGTCTTTTAGTCAAGATTTTGACCATCGAACATCACTAAAAAATGAGTTTTCAAACCCAAGAAACTTAATTTTTTTATTTTTTTTTCACTTGAAAACCCTAAATTTTTTTTAAAAACCTCAATATATCTATTTTAACCTCAAAATATCATTCAATCAATCAAAAAATACAAAATTAAAATGAATTCGATCTACCTTTTCTAGCAAGATATAAATTTAAAAACACCTCAATGATAGCACTCCTACCATTAAGAGGAGCCTAAAATAAACCATGAGGGGTGTAACTCAACTGGTCAGGTTCTAATTTTACTCCCTAGAGATCACCGTTCGAGTTCCATAAACCTCAGGGCCACTGAAGACTTACATAGTCATTAACTTCAGGGCCCGTGTGATTAGTCGAGGTTCGCGCAAGCTAATCTGGACACCCACGTTAATGTAAAAAAAAAAAAAGGAGCCTAAAACACCTCAACCAAGATTAACATATTTGGATGCTAGAATACGACCAATCAATAATTTTCTCTCTCATCCTCCTTTGTATTTGACATTTTCTCTCCTTTAGATATATAAAAAATAAAGTTTAGGATCTAAATATAAAATCTTAAAACTAAAGGGATAAAATGAGTAAACAAAGAATATTTGGAATACATGAAATTTTTTGTGTGAATTTAAGAAAACAATGTTGTTTTTTTTTTTTTTTAGTTTGGTTCCTTTTCTTTTAAATTTAAATTCTATTTCATTAAATTGCCCTCCAATTCAATTATAAATTTTGATCAAATAACTTGAATGTTCAAGAATATGCAAAGAGAATATTCATTAAATAAACCATCAACGGTAGTAGAGGAGTAGTACTAACCACTATATATGGAGGGAAGCAATGCCATCAAAATCGTGAACTACTCCATTCCTTTCTAGTCTTACCAACTGCTCATCGGCAGCACTTAAACAGTAGTGGCTTCTGAGGAAGAAACAATATAAGAAGTTAATTAACTGGGAAGAACAATTCTAAAAAATAATTCAATCGACTATGTTGAGTGAATTTTTTATTTTGTAGTTGACGGGGGGATTCATTGCCAACATAGGAAGAAAGAGGAGGAAACGTTGCTCCTTATTATGCTATCATTTGTTTCGTAGTTGACGATGGGATTCCTGAAACCATACGTCGCTAGTGGAGGTGGTGAGTGAGACCTTGTGCCACTATTGTTTCAGCAATTTCAGAAGCTTCTAGGCCATGTTGTTTTCCGGAATTCACTTTTCGGGAAACCACTTTCCAAACTTTCCTGTGTTTGTTTGCCATTAGGAAAGTTGGTCAACGGAGAACACTTTCCAGTCAACGGAAAACACTTTCCGGTCAACGAAAAACACTTTCGAGTCAAAGAAAAATTTGGTTTAGTTTCCAGGAAAGTGTTTTCCCTTTGTGCTTCCTATTTGAATTTTTAGTGTGTGTTTTAAATTATTGTTAGAATTTGAATTTTTGGGGGTTTGTAAACATAAATGATATTTGGGTGTGCTAGTAATAAGTGAAAAAAAGATGTGTGTGTGTTAACATTTTATTTTATTTTGTGTTTAATAATTATTAAAAAAAAAACGAAAAAGAAAAAATTAATTATTCCAATGTTTTAATTGCATATGATAAAAAAATAATTTTTGCTTGTTGCATATAGCCCAATCTTTACAAAAACAAAATTGCATTTTATTTATAAAAAAGAGAGAAAAATATTTTAGCATTCTTTTAGAAAATGTTTTGTATTTCTTTGCATTTTTTGTGAAATTTATAACAAGTTTTTAAAATTCCTTAAGGATTTCGCTAATATTTTAATAACCTTAAGTTTTCTTCTTTTTTTTCTTTATCTGAAAATTCATGGTGAACATTCTGGTATAAATGTTGGACCTCAAGTAGACTTGTATTTAAATATCAGTTGTTGAGTGCTTGGACTGATAGTTGTTAGTATACGTAACATCCCGCTACCTACTAAGCCCCTATATTACCTTTATTGGGGTAATCACTAGGACAATAAGAGATCCTTTTGAGACCACATAATGCTTACCTCAATGTCTCATATAAGAAGATATAAAAGCAGCCTATAGGATATATGTTTCACAATTAAACATTGTTGTATTAAGATATGCTCAACCCCAAAAAGTATCTTGAATTACATGACTTAAGGCTGATAAAATGGCCACTATTAAAAAGATGACCTTTATTGAATACGCGTTGGATTCTTAATCCCTACAGTTGTTAGATTAGGATTTTTTGAGACTGTACGGTAGTAAATTGCCATCTCACACATGAAAGCATCCGTGGGGATGGATTTTTGAAGAAATATAGGAGAATAGTGAAAATAAAAAAGGTGTCTGTGCAAAATTCAACAATTAAAGCTTCGATATATTTTTTAGGACCCCGAGTACCAGTGCTTCACTTTAGGAATGTAGGCATGTGTCCTGCTTTGAAAAAGTATGGTTTACTGGCTGAATTCCCTCGAAATCTATACAAAGTCTACTTCCATCAAAGGTGCCCCAAAGTGCTAACTGAATTGGTCAAATTGATCAAAGTTTCATATCTCCATAAGGTATTGGAGAAAAATGTTATTAGCCTAAAGTGAAAGATGATCGAAGAGGTATTTGAATAGATGAAGAACGACTCTAGATTTATTAAAGAAAAAAGGAAAAATACTTGCTTTTGAAATCTTTAATTTGGTGTTATTTCCAAACCTCACTGGAATAATCGGTTTAGAGGTGGTTGCATCTTTTCTTTCATATAAAAACACTCAAATAAATCTCACTATGGCGATACTAGCAGAAACTATTTTGACACTCAACCATTGTAAGAGGATTGGTAAAGGATCAATGAGATGTTATAAGTGGATGTTGTACGTATGGCTGATTAGTCATATAGAAACCAAAAATACGATATTTAAGAACTTCTAGTGGTTTCGTCAAAGACTATTGGAGATAGTTAAAGAAGAGGAGTGGAAGGATCTGAGTGAGGAAAACTTGAAAGTAAATTTGTAAGGAATCTTACAAGGAGAAGTGAAGTGGAAAGCCTCATGGATAAAAGCAATAGATTGCTTGATGAGTTATAGGTAAAGACGATGGGTACTTTTGATGGGAGTGACTAAATATGTAATCTACGAACCTGCATTGGTTGTCAAACAACTTAAGGGTGTAAGGCATGTGCAAAGGAAAACCTTGTTATCTCAATTCTCTAGGTTATTCAAGGATTAATCTGCTTTAGAAGTTGTGGAAAACATCAAACAAAACTAGAAGCTTCTGGTATTTGTCAAAAAGGAATCAAATGGTTTTAGAGATCTAGTTACTAGTGAAAAGTATCTAAAATGGAGAAATTTATCATTAATCACCATCCTAATGGCTCTTGGATTTGAAGTCGAGACTTCACAAGTTATTAAAGCAACTAAAATAAAGAGGATTAGCAACAAGGAAGAGTTGAGAGGAGAACAACAAGAAAAGCTCTAAATGGAAGTGGTTACCAGTAAGGCCCTCAGGATATCCCCCGAGGAGCAACTCTCACCAAAGAGAAATTGAGAAAGTTTGTAAAGCAATAACTAGAGGAAAGGGACAAGAAAATCATGTTCTTGGAGGAGCAATTAAAAGAAAAAAAGGCGGCTAAAAACCAAGCTTAGAAAGAACAAGGAGAATTGGAAACATATTAGATGCAAACCAGTGCTGAGCTAGAGGCTTTAAAATCTGATTTCAATGATTGCCAAGAAAGGGCTCATATATCTTCAAAGACCCAAACTGAGTCATTAGAAAGCCGGATTGAGCAATATTAAAAGCTATACAAGAAGCATGTGATGCTGGAAAGTGAGCTAGTTAGAGCAAAAGCCAAAGGAAAAGTTATTGGGATCTTCAAAATTGATTTGGATTATAAGAAATATAAGATCAACTTGTTAGAGAAGAAACTCGACAAAGAAACGGCCAAAGCAAAATGGAATGAGACCATCGATATATACCGACTGAATTACAGACGGAATAGTGTCTGTCAGTAATTATCACCGCAATTTACCGACCAAATTATTCCGTCGGTAATTCTGTTGGTTTTAGGTGAATTTCTGGTAGTGATTTCAAGCATTGGTGTAGTGAGGAAGCTACTACTCCAACTACATGGATTTATGGTCTCCCCAACAATATGCTGTAAGTGGATGAATGTCCATTACCTACAATGTTATCAGGAACATTTGTGTTCTTACATACAATTCCACCTTTAAGGTCTCAACTATTTTTCTTGGCGAGCCGTCGTATGCTTTTTCCATCATAGTACTGGGTTTCATGTGCGACTTATCAATGAGCATTTCTTTTAATATGTGCCTTAGCAACACATTTAGTGCAGAAACATTGTCAACCAGTACCTTCCCAATCAAAATGTCTTTGAATCACATTGTGATGTACAATGGCTTCTTATGCCTAGTAATGTTAGGACTCAGCTCATCTTCGATGAAGTATAAATAATTTTAGGCCAGGATTCTTCCCACTAAATGCTTCATGGTTTCTTGGTTAATGTCTTAAGGCATATATGCCTCATTTAGAACCTTTTGCAAAGCCTTTATTTGTGGCTCGAAGCTTAGAATCAATGACAACAATAATATTCTAGCACAAGTTTTCTTAAGCTACTCAAGAACACAGTATTCACTATGTTTTATCAGCTTTAAGAACTCATTAGTTTCTTCTTCAGTAGTAGGTTTGTTTACTTCCTCCGTGAGATCGACCACTTCCTTAACCTTAACTACGTGCTCTAAAAGGAGTACTCGTAGTTATGAGTGTAATCTCCCTTATGTGTCACTATTGGTTTGGATAGGATTAGTTTGGGAAACCTGTCTGCAGTAAATTGCACCCAACACATTTCTTTGCTTTTATACATCCATCATGGATACCTCTCTATTTTGTTGCGTTGTCGCAGTCACAAAAATTAATTACCCTAACTTAAATAAACAAGATATTATAGAGCAAGTAAAGGGTCAATCCCACGAGAAAGGTTTAGTTCAGATTTTTATGTTATATGATATGTAATTGGGGGATTTTAAGATTATCTAAGCTATAGCAGAATAAAACAATCAAGCTAAATTAAATAAATCAGAAAACTATCAAGTGAATAAACCTTGGTTTCAAGTAGATGTCCACCTACATAAATCAAAACTGATCATTGAAATGAAAAACCAATTTATATTCTGAATCTTTATCTTTTCTTAACATTAGTTAGTTAACCGATTCGCAATATAACTAACTCTAACAAGTAAACAACCACAGTGTCCATACTAGTAATTTTATTAAATAACAGCCTTAAAAACTAGATAAATTAATTAATCTAGACAACATAACTATCTGCAATTCATATTTGATTTGTTCGAATGTTCTCTCTAAGATTAATAACGTAGATCCGCCACAATTATTAAACTCAGTTGCTTCAAAAGTTTATATACCACAACTCCGGTTTTGATATCAAACTTAGCAATATATTTTCTACAATAATATCTTAGAGTCCTGTTGCGATGTCGCGGTCACACAAATTAATTACCCTAGCTTAAAACACAACACACAAGATAGTATAGAGTAAACAAAGGGTCGATCCCACGATGAAGGTTCAAGTTAGATTTTTATGCTAGATGATATGCAATTTGGGGGGGTCTGGATTATCTAGACTATGACAGAATCAAACAATCAAGCAAAAATTAAATAAAACAAAAATTTATCAAGAAAATAAACCTTGGTCGTAAGTAAACATCCACCTATAAAAATCAGAACTGATCATAAAATGAGACGTCAATTTATACTCTAAATATCTATCTTTTCTTATGTTGATTAGTTAATAAATCCGTTGTATAACTAATCCTAACCATCAAATAATCACAATGTCCGCACTAATAATTTCATTCAATGGCAGCCTTAAGAATTAGATGAGTTGATTAATCTAGACAACATAATTGTCCGCAGTCCATGTTTGATTTGATCAATCAAATATTCTTTCTAAGATTACTAATATGGATCTGCCACAATTATTAATCTTAGTTGTTTCACAAGTTTATATACCACAACTCTAGTTTTGATAGCAAACTTAGCAATAGATTGTTCACAATAATAACTTAGAATCCACTCTAGCAATTAAAATAAACAATCATAGAAAATAAGCATAGGAGAACAAACATATTCTTTCATTATATAAACTTAAAAGAAAAGGTAAAATAGATCTCATAGTTATTGAAATCCAAAGGTTTCTGTGTCCTTGCAACCAAGAAAAAAAGTTTAGCCTTACATGTTTGTTGAACAACTAATCAAAAAGAAATAGGAAAACATGATTTCGGGTTTATGGAGGAGAAGGGGCATTTTTTATCTCTTGGATGGCTCTCCTCCCTTCTCTTCTCTCATTCTTTTTATATCCTAGGAAACCCTAGTCACTATTATACAAATAGTCCTCCCCTAAATACACAGTTTACATTTAAGTACTTTAACAAATATTTTCATAAAAATAAGAAATAGCCTTACATGAAATCTTCAAGTTTTGACTTAGAGGAGCAAAATTGCTAAAATAAAAACTTGGATGTTTGTTTGGATGCTTCGGGATGTAATTTGGACTCGTTTCTTCACAAAACCTGTTTGTTGGTAGAATTTATTTGTCATCTTAGAAAAATTATATCCCCTTCATATGAGATCATTTTTTGCTTCAATTTGGTATGTGGATAGGTCTTTGAGTAAGGAATCCAACAAAATTAAGTTGGTATCAAATGGACTTCTGTAGCTCCAGATATTCAAGTCGGAATAGTCAAAGGTCAACATTGACAGATTGTAAGATTTGACTTTAAAGCTGTGATTTCCATGCTCTTCCTTATTTTATTTTCTTGCCCTAGATTTCCAAAAAGGTATGGATGTTATATTTTTAATGCCACTGGAATCACTTTATTTTGACCTCTGGAGCTTATACTCTGCACAAAACATCGACTGAAGGTCAATTCTACCAATGACCTCCAATTTACTCCTTTTTACATCTTTCATCCAAAAATGCCTTCAAAATATAACAAAGAATATCAAGGCATTTTATATATAAAACATAGGCAAAACAATAGTTAAATGTGGGTGAAACTATCAAATAATATGGTTGTATCAAGTCCGCTCTAACAATTAAAATAAACAGTCATAAGAAATAAGTATAGGAAAACAAACATATTCATCATAAAGTGAAAAGAAAAGGTAAAATAAATCTAACAGTTCTTGAAATTCAAAGGTTTCTATGTCTTTGGAACCAAGAAAAAGAGCTTAGCATTGCATGTCTATTGAACAACTAATCGAAAGGAAAGAAGAATGCATGATTTCAGGTTATTAGAGGAAAGGGTGTGTTTTTCTTCTCTTCTAGTCGCCTCACTCTTTTCCTTTCTCTATTTTTTTTTATTTGATACGAAACCATAATCTCTCTTTCCTAAATAAGGAGAAATAGCCTTGCATAAAATCCTCAAGTTTTGACTTTGGACTTAGAATAGTTAGATTGCTTAAATAAAGACTTGGATGTTGGTTTGGATACTTTGGGAAGAAATTTGGACTTGTTCTTCACAAAACCTGTCTACTTGCAGAATTCATATGTCATTTTAGAAAAATCATATCTCGTTCATATGAGCTCATTTTATGCTAAATTTTGGTAGGAGAATCCAACAAAATTTTGGTAAGCTCAAGATATTCAAGTCGGAATGGTCGAAGGTCAACATTGGCAGAATGCAAGATTTGTCTTTGAAGGCTGTGATTTTCATGCTCTTTTTTTTCTTCTTGCCATATATGTATAGAAAAATATGGATGTTAGCTTTCTAATGCCCTTGTAATCACTTCATTTTGACTTCTAGAGCTCAAGCTCTGCACAAAACATCGATCGGAGGTCAAATTTACCAATTATCTCCAATTTACTTCTATTTGAATCTTACATTTAAAAGTGCTTTCAAAACATAAAACAAATAATATCAAGGCATTTTATATATAAAACATAGGCAAAATACTAGATAAATGTGGGTAAAACTATCAAATAATATGGTTGCATCACATTCATCCCTTTTTTATTCGAAGAATTCCTCAAATCATCATTTGTATCACCTTGTCACGGAAGCCTTCACATTGGTTATTCACGTGGCCTTCTTCACCGTGATACTTACAGAAGTTCATGTTACTTTCTTTGTACCTACTTTTATCATCATCTAATAAATTCTATCCATTAACACTTTCAAACACCATAGGTATTCCACCTCTATTGCATTTACCAATCCACTACCCGAAGATGGGTGAATAAAATTTGAAAAAATTCCAAACATGAGTACAAATCCCCTGCCCAATCTCTCTTCGAGCTGAGTTGTCACATGAGTTTGAACAAAGGTAGTGAGTCAATTGGAAGGATATTCACCAGAGGCATTTCTAAGTGCTTGCTTAAGTAAGCTAGTGATGCAAGCCATGCTAACCTTCCGAGAATCCAATTCTTCTTGGAAATGAGTATCACGGTAAGCACGCTCTTCATCTTTCATATTTCATATTATGAGTTAACTGTTGTAGACTTTATGGATTAGAGCTCTTTGGGGACCTATATTTCAACCTGGAAAGAGCTAATCCATGAATATATGTCATTATATGGATGCAAATACATGCACATGCATATTGGGTATGGATTAACCTATTTAAAAAGCTAATTTGTGACTTCCTTATAAAATATAGGAAGAATTCATAGTTTAATGGATTTGGAGTTTTTTCCAAGTCCTTAAATCGATTAAATCTCATACACATTAGAAAGTACCATAAAAGTAGGTCTGAGCCCTTTTTCATTCATCAAAGCTAAGTAGTTCAAACAAGGAGTTTTTCTATGTTTCTACTCAAATGGCATTCCTTTATTAGCTACATTCTTGATAAAAGCTGAAACTTCACTTAAATACTCTTTGTATTTATGAATGTTCTTGCCAATGTTTTCACTCACAACTTATTTTCCTTTTGGGTCACCATATCAATCAGTCTGTTGATTTTTTCAATCTTAAAGCAATGTTCCATTACTTGCGGCTAACGATTTGTTGTTCCTATCCAGTATCTAAATTATCTTCTCTAACTGTTGGATCTAGTTTTATCCCTTTGAAGTTCTTCATTCTCTATATCAAGTTCAGCTATCTTTGTATTTAATTGTGCATTGAAGCTGTTGATGTAGTCCTACCACTCCTTGAATTACTCTTTCATTTTCTTTACCTTTTCTTCTCAAAATTCAAGTTCAGACTAGATTGTAGAGACTCATTCTCACAAGGCATTTGCTCTACTCAAGTATTCCCTCATGTTTGACTTAATTACCTTTTAATTTGCTTCTCCTTCATTATCAGTTTGGACCTTGTATTGAGCTCTTAAGCTTCTTTCTTTTTCAATAATAAGATTAACCAATTTGTTCTTTTTTTTTTTACCTCTAGCTTCATTCTATTATGATCCCTCTCTTTTTTCAAAGCGGCTATTGACTTCTTGTTAGCACGCCTTTTGCTTTCAGAGGTCTTTTTCAGAGTCATCAACTCTTTTTCTAGCATTACATGTTTATTTACCATGTCATCATATTTGACAATTCTTTCTTCCAACTGTTCCTGGATTCCACACACAATTTCCTCAGAAAAGAAGTGTTTTTCTTGCACTAAATCTTAAATCAATTCAACTATCTGCTCATCCTATTATTTCAACTATTGGTTCAGAAAGGTCTTCATCTTTTTTTCTTGCAAAAACTGGTTTTCTAAAAATTGTTGTTCACTATTGTAGTTGCTTAGTTCAATCCTCAGCCTATCCAACCCATCTTGTAATTTTTCTTCATTATTTACCCTTTTCCTCTTAGGTTTTGTAGTGGTGAATGATTCCTCCTTGCCGATTGAATTTTGGCTTTGCATTACCATACTTTTGAGTGCCCTGGATAATACCACTTCTTTATATTAAGTAATTAGGGCTAGTTGAAGATTGTTTTTACTGCTCCTTTCTGTAGACTAAAACAAGTTACCCCCAATCACATTTGATGGCGTCTAGCTTGACTAAAGAGTTAGCTTTTTTTTAACAAAGCAGTAAACTCGGCTAATCCCTAGGTTCTCGGTACGTACTATGTTCCTCTAAAATGCCTAACTAGCAGCAAGGGTGAGTAAATGATATAACCAATCAAACCAATTTGTGAGACCCATGCTTTGTCACCATAACTCATAAGATAAGATGAACTCCCACCCAAAGAGCTTTCCACCTGAAAGTACTTTAAGGGAGTGCTTGGTATTTTTTTCACTCATGCCTTTTAATCTAGGTTGTTCTATTCTTTGCTTAAAACAACCCAAGGGGTCTCATGTTGAACCATAAAAAATTATTAAAAACTTCTCTTGATGTCTCTAAGTGATTGACTATCCACATAAATAACAGGGGAACACAATACCGTATCGCTCCTTTTTCATGCAATCTATAATGATTTAAAGACAAGAAAATTTCAGCCAAGATAGTCGAGGTTAAACAAAACTAACCTGAAGATGGAAAAAGCAAGTGTCTGGTATCTATCTTCACCTAGCTTTCCCCTTTCTTTATAGGTCTTCAGCTTATTCTCAATCAACTTCCACTTAAATCCTTCATTAGATGTTTTGTATTGATTAATTTGGTTTAGATGTAGTTTCGTGACCTCAACAGTTGTGTCTTCAATTCTTTGTTTGAAATATACTTTATGAAGGTCATTTGGGAAATTTAAAATCTGTGCATACTCTTCAATGGTAGGGTTCATGTCAATGTCTCCAAAGGTGAAACATCTATAACCCGGATTTTGAAAATGCCTTAAAGCCTTGACTACTGAAATTTGAATTGGGATCCTTATTAGGTGGGCAATTCTCCTATATTTTCTCGCAAATCAAGCTTCATCCATATACCCCAAGAATGACACAAGCTTTTTTATGTGGTCTGCGAAGTAATGTACTTTGGTCATGTGCGGTAATTCCTCAACCTTGGTCCTTGGGTAATCCCCTCCAACTAATTACTGTAGAGTTCAGGATTTTAATCAGGTTTGCAAAAATGAATTATTAAGGAGCTTATACCCTAAGACAAGGTTCTAGGCTATTATATGAGGGGTAAGCTTTCCACCTAGTCTCAAAAGGGTCTATAATCTGCCTAATGACTACCTTTCACGAAGCCAGTATAAATGCTTACAAAGAACGGTTGGGGTATAGTGTGACCGCCATTACTAAGTAAATGCTCAACTCATAGTTGGATGTTTCACGACTCTGAACCCCTACTAGAAGTCATGTGGTGGACCGTTACTCCCCATTTAACCTAGAATTGGGTTTATCCCCAAAAATTTAAATGCATGAAGGCATTAATGCATACCTGATGTACTTATACATGAGCAGTATGTAAAATGCATGTTATAGTAAAGCAAAATATGCTAAAATTAAACATACCAAAATAAACTGGAAAACAATCTAACAAGCAAAGCTTAGTCCAACTAGACAAGTCCCTAGTAGATCGTCATCGTGATGTGATGTGCACAACATTGAATGGCGAAGCTACCTCCTGGAAGTAAAAGGGGGGTTTGGGGGTTTAATTATAAAATTATAAATATAGGATTTAGGAGTCGCTATCTAGTATTATAGTTACTAAGAAACCTAACGATCTGCGAGAGTCTAGGTAAGGGAACTAGGTACATAAGGGAAGATGCATCACCCCTAGTACACCCTACCTAAGGTAAACTGCATTGCTTGTTGATTGTTTTTATAAGTTATGTCTCTATGCGTTGGTCTCGTCTAAGGTTCAAGATAGATCTCTCTTCATAAGGAAATTTCTACCTTATTGGATTAAGTCCTAACCATTCTAAGGTTTATATTTAACATCAAATTTATATTAGAAACTAATTATTATGGAATTTTTGGTATTTTAAGCCAATCTTAATGGATGATCATAAACCGTTTATGATATCCATTTCGCATTTACAACATGATTTTGTAATTTTATCCATGATTTCAATCAATTGACTTTATAAAAATTAAGTTTGGTCCTCTAAAATTCTAATGTTCTTGATTAAGCTCAAATTGGGCTCCCAAACTTAATTTTTCACCAATTAAGTCCCTAATAAAATTAATTTGACTCATTAAAAGTATAATTAACTCCTTGCACCAAATTAATTTTTTTAATTCTATTCAAATTAATTCTTAAACATAATTAAACTTTTAATTTGGCCTATGATTAAATCAAATTGGCTTGTTAAAAATCTAATCAAGTCTCTGAACTTTATTTTTATACAGATCCTTCCAATAATCATTTAACTTGACATTTAATATATATTGTCTCTTTAGTCTTGGGTACAATATGTTATGATTAGGCTCATAATTCCATCCAAAATTACAGCTTGATCTTTTTTTTTTAATTTCTGTAACCTTCATAACCTGTTTTTACCAAATTGCCAGTGTTCTTGCTATTATTGCTTTTGTTTTTTATTTTTATTTTGAAAGGAAAAAGGTAAATTTGGCATCCCCTTTGGTTTGTCACCAATCCTAGTCCGTATTTTCACCAACAACAAATTTATTCATATGTTTGACATCCAATCCAAGTTGAACAAGTTTGTCATTAATCCACACAATATCTTGTTGCTTATTTGTTCACAACTTGTCAACAACATCAATCTTTTATTCATATTTACTAGTAAAACTATCAAACTTGTTTGATAGTACTTGTAATTGTTCAATTATAAGAGGGACTAAGAAGTTGGTTTGGGGAGTTTTAGGCTGAAAGGAGGTAAACTCTTTAGGATGTAACCTCTTTTTATTGATCACAACTTTAGATTTTACAATAATTACAGCTGAGATCTTTCTGTAAATATTGATCGTTGGCTTAGTGTCATGTGAAGGTACTTTGACCATGATTTAATCCCTAGATATCAACCCACTAAAAGGAAGACTCACCTCCTTCCCAGTTGTAACTTTTGTACGACATCAATAAAGTGAGTGTCTAGGTCAATAGGAACATTAATAGCAATAACATATATGAACCGAGCTTTCTCAATTATAAGCTCAATATGTCTTCCAATGGACTAGAGATTTGTTAGCATAATTTTTTCTAACAGTTGGTGAGATGGTAGCATAGTGTTCATAGGCAGTCTATGTGCTTTGGCAAACCATTTTGATCCTTTGGGGTCAACAATCAGATTACTCATTTAAGTCTTTGAAGGGCCTCCTAAGCCCTTATAAGGAAAACCAAAATATGTGATTTCAGGTAGCTCATATAACTTCCTAATAATAGTAGGAGATAACTCAAGGGTTGGACCTTTAATAATGGATGTAATGGAGTAGTCATAAAGATTGAAAGGCTCATAATTTGCATAGAACTTCTTAACTACTTCAACTTATGGAACATACGCTCCTTTAGTTAATTTACCCCATTGTCTTTTCTTAAAGATGTCTTCTATGAATGCAAATGTAGGGTTAGAAAAATCACTTACAAAAACTTATCTTTTATCTAATATGTTTTTCTTAGAGAAGTTGTCTTTATAAGCCATATGTGCACTAAATGAAGTGAAGCGATCAATTTTTCCATACTATATTGCACATTTAAAGGAACTAGCCACTTATTTGCCATTTTTCTTATGTCTTTTAAATCTTATAGTGATGGACTGAAGTCTTTTTAAGGGATGAGGTCTCCAGTTTTTCCTCATTGGAAAAATTTGAAACATAGGTATCGGATTTCTTCTTAGCTCATACATTATAACGTCCCTTTAAAAAAAATGTATTAGCCTTTTTAAGAAATGATAAATCAAAATAAATATGTTTTGTAAATGTAGAGCACAAAAGATTGTAAAAATAAAACTATTTTTAATAATCTTTTCTAAGAAATTTTAGATTAAGATAGGATATCCTTACTATTTTAACAAAAATGTTATGAAAGATAGAGAGGATGAGTAGATGCTTTATCTCATAAATTGGTTTTGTAATTATCAAAAAATGTCAAGTAAAGATGAAAAGAATTTATGGGAAAATTATGAGATGAATACCTTCAAACAAGAAACAAAAAGAGAGAAAATGATGATTGTGTGTTTTGATAAACAAGGCTAATAGCTCAACTCTAAAAAATCTATTTTTCTCTTGTTCTCGCTCATATCAAACTTCATGATCTGCACCTATTATCCCTCTTAAGATCACATGTCGATGTTATAAAAAGATTGACTCTTTAGACTAACCATTTCTCTTTTTGTTTTATAAATCAGTTAGGCCACATCATTTTCATATGTATATTTTTAATTGTACACTTACATAAAGATATGAACACAGATAAAGTAACCCAATTTTCTAACCTAAAAATACTCACAATTGATAGATTGGAAGGAGATACTTATCTTATTGGTTAATCTTCATTCATAAATGCATTTTTTTTTTATTTGAAGTGTTTGAGTGAGAAAAACAATAGTTCTATTTTAAAATATCTTTCTCCATCTTAGTCTCTTTTTATATGAGATATATTAGCAAGGAGTAAGCATACCTTGAAAGTTAAACTTTATGCTAGAGCCTAGATACAAAATATTTTCACTCATCACATAAGATTTGATGAACTCCATTTTCATTAGGTAATTGCTTGTCTGTTTCTATAATGAGCAATTGATTTTTTCTTCAAAGAATTGGAAAGTAGAAAGGATCCATACTGAAGTGTTCATCTACTTCCACAATGATGTGAACATTTGACTTTATTTTAAGGATCTTTTAAAAGAAGTGTCATAACTGCTTGTGTACTAGGTTTAACTAGTTTTAGTCAATTTAAGGTTACTCCCCCTTAAGTATTAACATACTTGTATTTAAATCAATTTTACTTTTCTAACAATTAGTAAAATAACTTGAATTCCTCATGGTGTGTAAGATGATACCTTTAGTTAGTCTTCCAAAAGAATAACGTTTCAATAGTGAAGACCATACCAAATAAAATTTGTCTCGATCCCATCAAAATAAAATTTGTGAGGTTTAAAGGCACATATTAGGTATACTTACAAGATTTGCTTATATGCTTCAATGTTATCAACATGTCACTTGTGTGAAAAAAACATATAAAAACACATAAAAACTTAGTGCACATATTCTTTTTACAAAATTTATCTCTTTTAAGAATTAGGTCATGTCACATACACAAATGGCTTTCCTAAGAAATTCAAATCTTAGATCATCTAGAGGTTTTGTGAATAAGTCAACCAATTGATGTTCGGTGTTCACATGTTCTAATGACATAATATTTGATTAAACTAAATCTAATGAAGTGATGTCTTATATTTATATATTTTATTCTTAAATGTTGCATATGATTTTTTGAGATACTAATTGTACTGTAATTATCACAATAAATAACCATTGTATCTTGAGAGAAACCATAATCCTCTAGCATCTTTTTTATCCAAAGAAGTTGTGTGCATCAACTGCGTATTGCAATGTACTGAACTTCTCAAGTAGACAATGAAATTGAATTCTATTTCTTACTCATCCATACTACCAAGTTGCCACCAATATAAAACACCCTTTAATATTGGTTTTTCTGTCATCATAATTACCTACCCAGTCAAGATCTGAATAGCCAACTAAACACAAGTTTAAATCTTTTGAATACCATACACCATAGTCAATTATAAGACTAAGGTATTTTAAGATTATTTTAACTGTTATAAGATGTGATACTTTAGGATTAGCTTGAAATCTAGCACAAACACCCATACTAATATTGATATCAAGTCTACTAGTAGTAATGTAAAGCAAACTCCCTATCATGCTTTTATAAAGTGTAGAATCAACACATTTATCTATAGGATCTAAGCTAATTTTAATAGATGTGCTCATAGATGTACAAGCATGACTCTTTCTTTTCATGCCAAACTTCATAATCATATCTTTAGCATCCTTAGACTGAGAAATAAAAAATTTATTTTCACTTAACTTAATTTGTATGCAAGAAATAAATTTAACTCACCAATCATACTCATTTGAAATTCAGATTTTATTTTTTTAGCAAACTCATGAGAAAATTAATCACAAGTAGCACCAGAAACAATGTCATGAACATAAATATGAGTAATGAGTAGATGTTTACCAGTTTTTCTTATGAAAAAAGTCATGTCAGCTTGTCTTTTTTGAAATAGTTATCTAAAAGATATTTTGTTAACCATTCATACTATGCTTGTGGTGCTTGTTTTAGACCATAAAGAGATTTCTTCAACTTGTACACATGGTTAGGAAATAAATGATTAGTGAAACCTTTGGTTTATTCTACATGGACCTAATCGTTTAGAATTTCATTTAAGAATACACTCTTCACATCCATCTAATATAGATTGAAATTCAAGTGTCAAGTAATTGCAAGCAATATGCGAACAAATTCCAAATGAGCTACTGGTGTAAATATTTCATAAAAATCAATCCTTTCAATTGGAGTGTATCCTTGTGTTAGCAATCTTGCTTTGTTTCTAATGATTGTTACATTCTCATCTAATTTATTCTTCAATATGCACTTGGTTCCAATTATATTTGTGATTATTAAGACGTGGAAACAGTTCACATGCATCATTTCTTGTGAAACGATTTAGTTCCTCATAAATGGAATTGATTAAGATTTCATCTTTTAGAGCATCTTTAACCTTCTTAGGTTCAATTCGCAATAAATAATAGATATATGAGACTTGATTCATAACTTTTTTTTTTCTTAATCTCATACCTTTATCCAATTTTCCAATAATTTTCTCCTTGTGATAATTGTGTTTTATCCTTGAGGAAGGTTTTTTTATCTTGTGACTGTTCAGAAATGTGTGAAGAACTTCTCTCATGGTCTTTTTCATCTTATTCTGATAAGGTTTCTTCAGTTATCTCAATGTATGTTACCAAGATCTTCCTTGACAAATTCTTTCAGATTATCATCAACAACCACATTGATTGATTCCATACTAGTTTGAGTTTGTAGATTGTAGACATTGTAGGCTTTAATATGTGATGAGTATCCAAGTAAGATTTCTTTATCACTTTTAAACACTATGAAGTATTTGACTGTGGACTTTTTATTGTTCCATAACTCATAAGAAGTGAGTTTTGTTTTAGGTTTAAACACAACACAATTCAAAACATGTATAACAATGTTGATAGTTTCATTCTAAAAGTATAGTGCAACTTTTTTACTATTTAACATGGTTTGATTCATTTCTTTTATAGCTCTATTTTTCCTTTTAACTATACCATTTTGTTGAGGAATGATAGGAGAAGAGAATTCTCGAGCATACCTTGTTCATCATAAAAATATGAAAGTTAGTATTTGAAAATTCTTTTTCATGGTCACTTCGAATTCTAAAGATGAAAAGATTGATTTTTGTTTGTAGTCTTCTGAACATTTTGCTTGCAAGATCAAAGGATTTAAAATCCTTTTTTTTTTAACAAAATAGCACAAGTATATCTTTAATAGTCATCCATAATGACCATTATATACTTCTTTTCACCCAGACTCTCAGTTTGAGTCGGACCTATTAGGTCCATATGCAACAATTTAAGAGGTCTTGAGGTTAGAATGTTAGTAGTCTTCTTGTGTTAAGCTTAGTTTGTTTCCTTTCATGACATCCTCCACATACCATCTTCTTGACTGTTCATATATTCGGTAGACGATGTATAACTTCCATTTTAAAGGTCTTTTACAAGTCTCTAAAGTTGATATGACCAAGGCGTTGATGTCAAATATCAATATCATCCAGTGTTACCATATGAAAACCTAATGTGGTTAAGGTTGAAACTCCATAACAATTGTCTAAGGTTCTGGTACCTTTCATGATCCATTTGACAACACGATAGCAGATGTTGCATTCATCTTTATAAAATTGCACATTATGATTCTGATTACAAAATTGACTTGTACTTAGTAGGTTAGCTTTAAGACCATTTACACAAGGGGCGTGGCGTGATGGCAAAGGGCTTAAGATCTACACAGCAGGTCTCGAGTTCGAGTCAGGGCGTGCACCTCTTGTAAGAGCCTGGAACAGCCGGGGTTTTACTCACTCACCTGGGCCCACAAAGTGCGCTTTCTGGGGGGTTGGGTTTCCTCAAATAAAAAAAATAAGACCATTTACAAACAAAACATTATAAAAAATAGGTAATCTAAGAATGTTTATACTTCTTTTACCTTTTATAGTAGCTATGCTTCCATCTGTAAAGGTCATTGAACCTCCTTCTAAGGATTCAATTTTTTTAAAACTGACCTTTATCTCCTAACATTTGTCTAGAACAACCACTATCTAAGTAGCATAAATTATTATTAATTATTTTTAGTGATGTATGTGTTATAAGACATATTGTCTTTTTCTTAACTACCTACTAATTTTTTATTTTTGCTTTGTTAGAATTTTCAAAGTCTTGAGATTTCTGAGAACCTGCTAAGCTATCAAGTTTCCTTGCTATAATACATAATAAATTTAATACTAAGTCAATTATATACTCTAGATCTTGACTTTTATTAGCAAATTCATTTCCTACATTGAAATATTTCATTTTTGCGTGTCCTACAATTCTACATTGCTAAAAAGTAGGAATAAAATTACCTTTAAACTTTCCTGTTTGGAATTTGCTTGACTTGTCTATGGGCATGACACTCTCTTCTAGTTTACCTTATATAAAGGTAATTCCTATGGAAGAGGAAGCTATCGACATATATTGATTGAATTTCTATACATCGTGTATCTTAAACTTGTATCATTAATGCTTACCCTTTAAGCTTTCAAAAGTCCATCAAGTTTTTGTGCAGCTGACTATTCCTTTGCATGTTAACAACAGTGTCAACTCTTTCTCAAATGATTTGAGCTTAATGAGATATCTAGATATCTCTACTGATGATAACTTTAAAGCCTCAGCCAAATTGTTCTTCTCTTATTAGCTTGTTGAATAACTTTTTATTCAATTTCTTAACTTTCATTACTTCATTATAGAAAGTCATCATAAGCTTTATGCAAGCTTAATTCATTATCAACAATCACAGAAGTAATATCTGAATCACTAGAATAATTAATAGTTTTATTTATGTTAGAATTATTTAATGTATTAATTGTTTTGTTAATGTCATCAAATACATCTATTACCAAGAGCAGAAAGAGTGACAAAAATAAATTCATTATTAGATGATGATTTAAAATTTTTAGAATCGAATTCATCACTTAATGTAACATTAAGTTCTTTTCCTTTATTTCTTTTAAAATTAGGACATTCATTTCTTAAGTGACCATATCCTGAGCATTCAAAACACTTAACTCTTTCTTTAGATTTAGTTTTTCTTTTACTTATATTTTCTAACTCAATTATTTTGGTAAAATCTTTGTCTTTTTTATCTTTACCATTGTTTTTTTTTTCTTAAACATGAATTTTCTAGCTACAAAAGCAATATTTTCACTATTAAGATCATCATCATCAGAAGAATAATCATGTTCTTTCTTAATGAATTTGAGCGTCATGAACTTACCTTTCTTTTAATGAGGCAATGTAGATTTATAAGTTTGTAAGGAACCTACCAGTTCCTTAACATGTATAGTGTTAAAATCCTTATTTTGTTCTATAGATGTTACCTTTGGTCGAAATTTTTCAAGCATGTATCTTAGAATCTTCCTTACAATTCACAAGTCCTCCATTTTTTCTCCCAGAATTTACAATATCGTTAAGTTTTAAATTTGTAATTTGTAATTTTTCTTCTTAAAGATTTTTCTTCTAGCATTTCTTATCTCCTTAAATCTTGAAGTTAACATTTGTAATTTGAAAGTTTTCACCATCTTTATCCCGTTGTGAGTAACTTCAAGAATATCCCAAGCTTCATTGGTTATATCACACATGGAGATTCTTTTAAATTCACCAGAAGACACTACCATGAATATAGCATTCAAGCCTTTATTACTCCAATTACAATAAATGGATTCATCTTTGGTCCAGTTGCAAAAAGAGTTTCAGGCTTGGTTCATCCATGCTCTACTGAATGTCAGACTTTCTAGTCTAGTGATTTAAGAAAATCTTTCATCCTCACCTTCCTATAGGCTACCTCACTGTTGAATTGTTATGGTGATGTTAGTATTGACATGTTCAACGAGGAAAATAGATCTCATTCTAGAATAAGTGAACTTGTTTTGATACCACTTTACAATCTCGTTACTATTCCTTGTATGTTAAAAGCAATTTGCTAACACTTTATGAACACTGATCAGTAACCAAATAAATATAAGTGTGGAAAACTTAAATGAACAAGTTATTTGGTAATGAAGGGAAAACCTTTAGAAGAACTATTCAAAAGATTAAAAAAAAAACTCTCTATGGCATCTAAACACAGGATAAACAATTTTCACTAGTTTACAAGATTACAAGAGAAGTATTTTTTTTACTATAAACCATTTATGTCTATACTACCTTGTTAAGACAAATACTCCATTTTGTCTTTTACCATAGTAGTTTGCCACAACATCTAACGATCTTCAAATTGTTGTCATCCTAACTAGAACATTCAATTGCTAGCGGTTAACATAGGAACCCCCCAGGAGTTTGCAAGATCTCCAACTCTTCAGCGAACAATTCTTTTTGAGAATTTTCTTTACACTCCACTCATGTGTTAAGATTATATGTTGCGACACTCTGTGTACGTAACTCCTTAGTTGGTTTGGCACTCTTTCTTTGCTGCAAGTGCTGCTCCACCATCTTTCATTGTATACGCATCCATGTAAAAAGAATAGGAACATTTGATAAAAATTATCTTTAAGTAGGAACATTTGATAAAAATTATCTTTAAGCTTCCTAGTCTGTTATGTTCTTAACAGACTGCAAATCATGTTCCACAAAAACACAACAGTTATTTTCTGATAACTTTTATATGTATATATCTAATTTGAACTTTCTCTATAATTTATTCAAACAAACAAGATAATTACAAAAATAATCATGTTATATCCTATAACATAAACTCGACCAATTCTTTATATATGTTGGACAAACAAACAATCTAAAAAAATTTATCTTCGTCAATATAAATAATCATTCACTAATTAAAACAAATTATTTCAACATTTAAAGAAAGCTGTGAGCTAAAATGATGAAACGGCCCAAAAAAAAGGTACAAGTAACAAAATGCATTGTTGTTTCTTTTATCTCTCTTTTATCTTCTCTTATTATTTATATTCTTATCTTATTAAAAAGTGAATTAAGGAACAATCAACTTTTCCTATGTGTTCAGGAATAACCTTGAATCAATTAATGATATGGCTACTTGTAGTGAATAATGATATACATATATTTGTCTAAATAAAGATGGATGGTGTAAGAATATGGAGACGAGGCAGAGGGAGGCAACTTCCAAGTGAAGTCTATAATTGCATGGAATTTGCATTCGACGACTCGAGAACCGGTCACACCTCGTCGGCTGCTAAAGAAAATCTTCCACCGATCTCCCTCTCTGGCCTGAGAGAATTATATATGCAAACATGGACCCACATGTATTATATTAGGCATCAAGGGTTAGTTGAAGAGTATTAACCCCAAAGTTCTCGTGGCCTGGACCAGATTGACGGTCGTCGACCCTCTCTCTTGGCATTTTTTGCTATGCCTTTAAAATGTTTAATGCATATATGGAACAGTATGATCTAGTGAACATGATAATCAATCAAAGACTCCAGCTAGAGCTACATGTACAAACAAATTATTACGTCAAGTTGATGTATGCATGATATAAACTGCAAGTAAAAATCTCAGACGGCATTAAATGCTACAAATCCAGACGAAGGGAGGCTATACAGTCTACAGCATACAAGGTGGGGTTTCTGGGCCGAACACACCGACCATTTAGACTGTCAGAGATTGTTCTTTAAACGTCCAAACAATCTAGTGATGTGAGGATACTCCAACTGATGAGTCCTTGTTGTGTGGGTTAAATGATGTTCTACAATAACTCAGTTTTATACGAAAAATAAAAATAAACATAAATAATTAATAAAAATCATTATCAATCAATTACCCAGCAACCGAAGAAAAAAACAAATCCTAACTTTTTAGAATGAAGAGTAAAGTGTATGAGTTGAATCCACCCAATTCATGTTAGTATAGAGACTACATATACCACATTCTCGTATGTGATTCACGACAAAAATGGAGATGGACACTTTTGTCCATTTGAATGAGTCAATTCATCTCTTGGAATAATTTCAATAATGCTAAAATTTTAATTTTATTAATGTCTTTGTTAAAGCTTCAATAAAAAATTATTATTCTTTTTAATTTATCCAAACAACTGAAAAATATCTTTTTAATTCTTAATTTAATTTCTTACACTTTTATCAAGTTCAAAATTAATGAAATCAAATCTTTATCTTTTATCTTCACAAGATCCAAATAATATTACACACATAACATATATATATAAATTAATAATAATAAAAGAAAGAAGCCAGGCGTGCGAACCTGAACTTAAAAGCTCCACCCATGTATATAGGCTCTTTTTCGTGTGTGTCTATATATATATATATATAAAAGAAAAAAATTATTTAACCCATTTGGTTCTATAACATCTAAGCTATTATTTTTTTATATTTTGTTTTTTTATTTATATCATTTTTTAAATAATTTTTAAGTTTATGTTTCAATTAAAATCGTTCATCTGTGATTTTTTTATTTTTTTAATTAAATTTTTTTATAGATATTTTTATAAAATTATTTTGTGTGTTTAATTTTTCTAAAGTGATTTTTTAAAATTTTTTTATCTTTTGAAATTTATTTTTGAAAATAAAAAATGTTTATTTTCAAATAATATTTCTGATTTATCTATAATTTTTTTATCTTGCATAATATTTTATTTAAATAATTTACGTGTGTGTGAGTGTTTTATTATCGTTTGATTGAATTAAAAAATTATTTTAGTTAAAAAAATTTAATAAATACAACCAGATAAATATCTCGTTTTATAAAATTAAATATCTTGATTTATACCTGTTTCTTGATTTTTTTTTTATTTTTTTATTTTTAATTATCATTATTTTTTTTTAATTTATTAAAAAATATAGATCTCGAGTTATTTTATTATATGTATATAATTTTTCGCTTCAACAAATATAATTCTTTTAGATATATTAAATAATAAATATAATTTTTCGCTTCAACAAATATCGACTACACCACAGAGATGACAGCAATTCATCTTCCATCCTAAAGTATGTAATGGAGTCATGACCGCATACCTGTCATATTGGCACGGCAATTAGAGACTTTTCTACGCATTAAATCGTATTGTTCCTAATTTATTCTTTT
>Ga0325405_1001521_pt1 | contig 23574 bp, 18 predicted proteins | sample PopdelMetagenome_21_FD_205663 | JGI IMG/M metagenome (GOLD analysis project Ga0325405, IMG submission 205663) | Populus deltoides microbial communities from Bellville, Georgia, United States - Xylem-Control-R2 | ecosystem: Host-associated > Plants > Phyllosphere > Stem > Wood/Secondary xylem...
AGAAATGGGAATGTGTATGAATACCTACATGCATAATTACCCGACCGAATTTGAACCATCATTGTTTTATTACAACAATGCATCCCTGAAATTAATAATAATAATAAGACGAAGAAGAAGAAGAAGAAGAAGAAGATGAAGAAGAAGATGGATTAGTCATGATTCGCCACAAGGGTAGTTCTGCAAGATTGCCCCCCAAATGTTACTGTACGGTCCCAATACTGAAGAGCATCTCACAGTCAAGATCATGATGATTCAATCAAGCAATTGCTTTGGCTGGGAGACCGGACTTTTATTTGACTGCCACTACCATATTTCTTTTTTCTTTTCTTTTTTTTTATCGTAGTATGAAATCTTCAAATACTACAAAAATGTGAGTTGTAATATTATGATTTAAAAAGGGTCGATATGGAACAAAAAACCGATCGATTAGCGCTTTTCAGAATATAATTGTGATTGTTGAAATGTCACTAGTTAAGCATAGTTTAAATGGACCCCAAGTTCGATTTGAATATCCTCCTAACGTTCTTTGTGATTTGATTTTATCTGATTTTTTAGCAATGATATTAAGATATATCTCTTGATAAATTAAGTCGTTGAAACTCCTAATGAATTTGGGATTTTCATGACATCTAATGGGCTGAGGTTGGTAAAGTCGAGAAAAATCTTCATAGAAAAATGGATGATTTTTCCTGCTGAAGAGTTTTGGGCTTTTATTGTATCAGCAGAACAAGTTCCTCGTTGAATAAGATTTACTCCACTATTTAAGTTTATTTACACTGTCAAAAAAAATTAACAAATACAAATAAAAACACTAATAAAATTTTTCTATTGATATATTATAGTGAACTTTACGATATAATTTTTCATTCTTGTATTCATTAGTAAATACAGAAAAAAAATTTTACATCGGTATATATTGATAGAATTGCAGTGGAAAAATAAGGAATAAAAAAAGTCAAACAATTTAATGACGTGTAACTTTTACAGAATTCGTTGTCAATGGAATTAACTCAACAGTAAAGTACATCCTTATATATGCCAACAAAAAGAATCCCTCAGTATATACCTAATGAATTACAAATAATATTATAGTGGGATTAAAAAAAAAAAACAAATCGTACGGTGACATGATATTTTTACTAACAGAATGACTGATGGAGTTACTGATAGAATAATTTTGTCAGTCATTTCATCGTTTATAATTAATTTGTGATCTGACGATCAACCCTCCTTTTCCCCTCCCTCATTTCTCCTTCTTCCTTGTGCATTTTGTTTTTGCAACAAACAATCACCCCCATCTCAATATAATTCAATCTCCCATAACAAATTTGACAACCATAACACTCAGTTTATCAGCATTCATGTTCTGATTAAAATTTTATTAAGGATTTTCCACCTTAAGTAAGCAAATCTACCCTTTTTTTCATTTGAACATAATTTTAAAATCTTAATTTTATTTTTTTGCATATTTTTGTAGTATATTTATTTTGTTTGGATGTTTACTTGTTTCATAGTTTTTTCATATACAAAAAATTCAAATTGTATGGATTAATGATTTGTACATGTTAGGGTTTGTTTTAAATTTTGTAAAATTGTATTTGTTTGTAAATTGATAAAACTTATGTTGAATTTTTTACTTTGGTGTTTTGTGATGAAATAAATAATGGCTTTCTAACGGGTTCATTATTTTATATAGGTTTGATATAAGTAATGGATGATTGTTCATGGATGTATCAAGATTCACCCCAAAGGTTACGGAAGATGGATTATTGTAATGGGGTTTAGGGTTTTATTAATTACATACTATTTAATCCGAGAAATATTAGTGGAAGCAGTATTAGATGTACTTGCAAGAGGTGTAAGAATAGAAAAGATTTCAATCCAGATGTTGTAACGATGCATCTTCTACAAAAAGAGTTTATGAAGAAATACTTGTGTTGGTATGCACATGGAGAACAATATGTTCCTTACGATATCATGGTATAAAAAATGGTTGGGTAAACTTTTAGTGCTAGTAACGTGCATGGAGTTATAGATGACAATAGTAATCCTTATAAAAATATGGTTATAGATGCAATGAGAATAAATCAGGGTCATGCCGGTCAATGTTCAATCATAAATGAAGAACCTAATGCAAACGCAACCAGGTTTTTTGATCTTTTAAAAAATTCTGACAAACCATTGTAGAATGGTTGCATAAATCATAGTAAGTTATCGGTCATTGTATATGTATACACTATCAAGTCGGATCATTGGTTGAGTGAGGTCGGTTATGATAAAATTGTTGAATAGGCGAGAAGTAGGTTATCTGAAGGGAACAGGCTGAAAAAGAAAATATATTCTACTAAGTCCATAATGAAACCCTTCAGTCTATGTTACTATAAAATTAACGTGTGTCCAAATTTCTGCATGTTATACAACCTTGAAAATACTAAGTTGACCAATTGAAGAACATGTGGGCATAATCATTATAAACCCAGAACTGGCAGGGAAAGTACTCTTGTCGCACATAAAAACTGTTGAGCCCATGACATAGCACCAATCACATGATATTATGGATGTAGTGATGGTGAAGCCTGGAAACACTTTAACAATGTGCATCCTTAATTTTCAGTGGAGACTAGGAATGTGCATCTTGGGTTATGTACAGACGAATTCAATCCATTTGGGTCATTTGTTGCCCCTTATTCTTATTGGTCAGTGATACTCATGATTTACAACTTGTCACCAAGTATGTGTATGAGGCTAGAGTTCATGTTTTTATCTACAATTATAGTCGATCCTAATAGTCCAGGTTAGAATACAAATGTTTATCTTAGACTATTAATTGATGAGATAAAGCACTTGTGGTCAACTGGAGCTTTGACTTATGATGTATCAAAAAAACATAATTTTTTTATGAAGGTAGCTTTGATATGGACTTTCAATGATTTTCCTGCTTATGAAATGGTTTATGGTTGGAACACACATGGAAAACTAGTATGTTCATATTGTAAGGAAAATAGCAAGGCATTCACACTAACAAACGATAGTAAAACATCTTTTTTTAACTGTCACAAGCGGTTTTTGCCAATGGATCACAAATACAGAAAGAACAGAAAAGACTTTTTTATTGGCAAAGTTGAAAGAGATGTTGTACCACAACTTTTTTTGGGTGAGGAATTGTATGACGTGATGTCATAGTATGATGACATTGTGTTTGGTTTTCAATCTGGCAAGCAAAGTTTCTTTTGTTTTGGTTTGATCCACAATTGGGTAAAGCAAAGTATTTTCTAGGAGCTTTCTTATTGGAATACCAATCTACTTCATCATAACCTTGATGTCATACATATAAAAAATAACATGTTTGAGAACATTTTCAACATAGTTATGGATGATGTGAAAGGAAGACAAAGGACAACATCAAGGCTAGAATGAATATAGCTTTGTTTTGTCATCGTAAAAATATGGACTTTGTTTTTTTGGGTTATAGGATGCAAAGCTCATAGCTAGTTTCACCTTAGATAAGAATGCACAGTTACTTGTCTATCATCAGTGACTTAAAAGTCTGTGTTTTCTTTATGGACATGCCTCAAACATATCAAGGTTGGTGAATTTAGAGGATTGCAGATTGTATGGAATGAAGAGCCACTACTGTAATGTGTTTATATAAACACTCATTCTATTAGCTTACTGGGATTTATTGCTAAATGAGATATGGGATGCACTCATGAAGATCAGTCATTTCTTTAGAGATATATGCTTTAACAAGTTGTAAACACAACACATGGAGAGGCTTGTAACAAATATATCATGTAGACAATATGAAAACTTGAGATGATATTCTCTACATCGTTTTTCAACTCGATAGAGCATTTTCCATACATTTACCATTTGAGACAAAAGTTGAAGGCCCAATCCAATATAGATGGATGTATCAATTCAAGAGGTTAGGGATTGCACATGCATCGTAATTAAAATTTAGTTGTATAATTCAAAATATTCATTTAATTCCATGTAGGTATTTCTTCAACCTTAAGAGAAAACTAAAAAACAAGAAGCATGTTTAGGCTTTGATATACGAGGTTTATATTGTTGAAGAGATCTCAACATTTATCTTGTACTTTTTAAAGCCTCAATTTAGAACAAGAATTAACCACGTTTCAAGATATAATGATTGTAACACTCTTAAATTATAATGTCATGAAATCTCAAACATTTCTTTACTAATGTCAAGTATTGAATAGTATGTCTAAGATTATGGGATTAGTTTTTTTTTTTATTTTAAATTTCAGCAAAGTTTCCTTTGTTTTTTTATGTTACCAAGTTATCGACTAGACTTCATTCAATCACAATACTCAAAACTTCCACTTTGATCCAACCATCCTGGATCATATCCCATCTCATCAAATAATATTTCACATAACTATACTTCATTGTATTTTCTCAACCTTACATCATCAACAAATAACACATTAACTACAAACAATTATAAACTCAAAAGATTCATATTGAACTAATTATTACATTAACATGCATCCATCTTTTAAACATGCATGATTATAATTACTAAATATTCTTTTTGAATAGTTTAATAATATTAGTTCCTTACTCATTCATTTTAAATGTATAAGTACCAAAAGTAAACATCTTCATGATATATATATTACAATCTACATATAATACAAATTACATATAAAGCAAATATATTACATCCCACAAAATAAACAGATTAAAACACAAAGCCCATATTTAACACTCCGCATCACCTCGTGAAAAACCTATATACATAACATTAATAAGAAATAAGGAAGATAACACATTAAAGATGATAAAGCTATTATGTTCACAAGTCTTCAAAATATATCAAATTATCTTTCACCACCAACTTACTATATATCAACATTAATAACCCATTCATAATTTATTAATCCTATACTTATAGGACCTCTGTAACCAACACTCATAGCTTAATTTTTAATTTGGCAATTCATAATTTTACCTCAAACCTGGTTAATCCTCTTAAATAGCTAACAATCAAACTGGTAATTCCATACGAATTACCCAACATCCAACTATTCTCTATAAATAGCCAATATAACCGGTAATTCCATACGAATTACTGGCTATTCTCTATCAGTAGTCAATATAACCAGTAATTCGATATGAATTTGTTGCGATGTCGCGGTCGCACAAATTAATTACCCTAACTTCAAACACAACACACAAGATAGTATAGAGCAAGCAAGGGGTCGATCCCACGAGGAAGATTCAAGTCAGATTTTTATGCTAGATGATATGCAATTTGGGGGGGTTTGGACGTTATCTAGGCTAAAGCAAAAGATAACAGAAAACTATCAAACAAGATTTAATAAAATCAGAAAATTATCAAGAGAACAAACCTTGGTTGCAAGTTATCAGCTTGATAATTCTATTGGGGCTGAAATCCATGGGGATGGAACTGTCGGCCTTGATTGCCTTGTTGAGGTGGATTCCCATAACATAAATTTGGATGATCTCTCCATCCGGGATTGTACGTGTTGCAAAAGGGATCATATTTATGCTGGGACTGTCTGTTGAATCCTCCATCAACCACATGAACCTGTTCAATGTAATCTTCTTGCATTGTTGGGCACATATCTGAGGTATGTCCTTGTAAGGAACATATGCTACAAACTTTCACCTTCTGTACATTTCCACAAGCCAAAGAACGCACAAGAGAAGTAAGATCATTAACTTTATTTTCAAGGTTAGAAATACTTACCTCATTTACTTGTTTGTTTGCGAAGTCTCCACGCGTGCCAAATTGTTTCGAGTTGGCTGCCATGTTTAAGATCAATTAGCGTGCAACCTCTAGTGTCTTATCTACCAATGCCCCTCCACTTACAGCATCAATGATACTACGGTCAGTAGGGATCAATCCTTCATAGAAATATTGAATGAGCAACTGATCGGGTATTTGATGATGAGGGCATTGAATACACAGTTGCTCAAATCTTTCCCAATACTCGAAAAGTGTCTCTCCATGAGATTGTCAAATCCCACATATTTCTTTCCTTATATTGGCAACTCGAGATGCTGGGAAATACTTTTCAAGGAAAATCTTCTTCATAGCATTCCAAGTTCCAATGGAACATAGGAGAATAGAGAAAAATCATGTCTTTGCTGCCCCTTTTAAAGAGAAAGGGAAAGCTTTCAACTTAACCTGTTCTTCGTCAACTCCATTCAGTTTCATGCCAATGCAAACCATATGGAACTCCTTGAGATGAGTATGCGGATCTTCACCTGCAAGACCATTGAATGTTGGTAGCAAATGTATAAAACCAAATATGAGCTTGAAGTTTACATTATTATCGATGTTGATGCACAATGGTTGCTTTCCATGTTAGGAGCAACAAGCTCCTTGAGTGTTTGTTGTCGTTCAATAGCCATGGTATTGACGTGAGCTTCCTTTCGTAACCTGCGTAAAGTGTTTTCTATTTCGAGATCCACCTACACTTGAATCTGATTAGTAGAACGGGTTACAGACATAAATTTTCAAGAAAACTCAAAAGAAACCAACCACACAAGAGATCAAAAACAATACAAATTGTACGAATATCCTACGCTAGAAAACTAAAACTGCCTAAAAACCCTAAAAAATAGAGGAATTTGGCTTCGATAGCGTGGGGCTAGTGGACCACTAGTCTTGTTTAGAACGTTGTTTCCCTTTAGGAAACAAAAGGCTGATTTCTAATTCCACCAAAAATCTGTTTTAAACAGTACCGCAGCAAGCAAAAATTCCTTTTCTCTCTTTTTTTTAGAAAAATAAATAACAATCACAAAAAATAAAAATAATAGCACAAGAATCAACTAAAATTACTTCCCCGGTAACGGCGCCAAAATTTGTCAAGATGTTGCGGTCACACAAATTAATTACCCTAGCTTCAAACACAACACACAAGATAGTATAGAGAAAGCAAGGGGTCAATCCCACGAGGAAGATTCGAATCAAATTTTTATGCTAGATAATATGCAATTTGGGGGAAGGGTTGGATGTTATCTAGGCTAAAGCAAAAGAAAACAGAAAACTATCAAACAAAATTTAATAAAATCAAAAAATTATCAAGAGAACAAACCTTGGTTACAAGCACACATCCACCTACAGAAATCAGAACTGATCATAGAAATGAAACATCAATTTATATTCTGAATATTTATCTCTTCTTAACATTGGTTAGTTAACGGATCCGCCGTATAACTAACCCTAACCTTCAAACAACCACAGTGTCCGCACTAGTAATTTAATTCAATGGCAGCCTTAAGAACTAGATAAGTTGATTAATCAAGAAAACATAACTGTCCGTAGTCTATGTTTGATTTGATTGAATGTTCTCCCTAAGATTAATAACGTACATCCACCATGATTATTAAACTCGGTTACTTCACAAGTTCATATATTACAACTCCGATTTTGATATCAAACTTAGCAATTGATTGTCTACAATAATAACTTAGAGTCCGCTCTAGCAATTAAAATAAACAAACATAGAAAAAATAAGCATTGGAGAACAAACATATTCATCATATAAACTGAAAAGAAAAGGTAAAATAAATCTCACAGTTCTTGAAATACGAAGGTTTCTGTGTCCTTACAACCAAGAAAAAGTGTTTAGCCTTGCATGTTTGTTGAACAACTAATCAAAAAGAAGGAAGAATGCATAATTTCATGTTTCTTAGAGGAGGAGGGGCATTTTTTCCCCTCTTGGCTGGCTGCCCCCCTTCTCTTCTCTCATTCTTTTTATATCTTAGGAAACCTTAGTCTTTATTTTACAAAATAGTCCTCCCTTAAGTAGACTGTTTATATTTAAGTACTTCAACAACTATTTTCCTAAAAAATAAGAAATAGCATTGCATGAAATCTTCAAGCTTTGACTTAGAGGAGCTAAATTGCTGAAATAAAAACTTGGATATCGGTTTAGATGCTTCAGAACGTAATTTGGACTCGTTTCTTCACGAAACCTGTTTGCTGGCAGAGTTCAGTTGTCATCTTTGAAAAATCATATATCCCTCATATGATATTTTTTTTGCTTCAATTTAGAGCGTTTATACACCTTTGAGTCAGGAATCCAAAACAATTGAGTTTGCATCAATTGGACTTCTGTAACCCTAGATATTCAAGTCGGTATGACTAAAGGTCAACACTGGCAAATTGCGAGATTTGACTTTGAAGACTGCGATTTCCATGCTCTTCCTTATTTCATTTTCTTGCACTAGATGTCCAGAAAGGTATGGATGTTAGATTTTTAATGCCACTAGAATCACTTCATTTCAACCTCTAGAGCTCACGCTCTACACAAAACATCGACTGAAGGTCAAATCTGCCAATTATCTCCAATTTACTCCTTTTTGCATTTTTCATCCAAAAGTGCCTTCAAAGCATAAAACAAGGAATATCAAGGCATTTTATATAAAACAACATAGGAAAAATACTAGTTAAATATGGGTGAAATCATCGAATAATATAGTTGCATCAGAATTACCCAACATCCGGCTATTCTCTATAAATAGCCAATATAACCGGTAATTCCATATGAATTACCCAACATCCGGCTATTCTCTATCAATAGCCAATACAACCGGTAATTCTATACTAACCGGTAATTCATACTAACCAACTGGTAATTCCATATCAACCGGTAATTCGATACCAACTGGTAATTCTATACTAACTGGTAATTCATACTAACCAATCGGTAATTCCATATCAACCGGTAATTCTATACTAATTAGTAATTCATATTAACCAACCAGTAATTCCATACCAACCGGTAATTCTATACTAACCGGTAATTCATACTAACCAACTGGTAATCCCATACCAACCGGAAATTCATACTAACCGGTAATTCATACTAACTACCCGACATCCCAATTATAATACCAGCAGTTTCTTCATCTACTTCTTCTATATCAATATGTCATAAACAACTCATAACTAATAATGAAACTCTGAATTTTAAAAGAAAGTGATGAATCACTTACCGTCTACTCGTGATAGCACAGCTCCTCCTGCCTAATACCCTGCTCTCGGTACAACTCCTGAATCAATCAGATTGCTCCACATTATTAATCCATTATCATTTCTCCTACGTGCCTAAATTTGAAGCACGTAATATCTTTTATTTAATTAGGGTTTACACCAAAATTTTCATTTATTTGTCACCTCATTTTCAATATATAGTTTTAATCAATTTTCTTCTTTTAACTCACTTAGAGAATCCTCCCATCAACTTTTCCTACCTTTTATTTATTCCTTATTTTCACATTCTTATGATGTTTCTTCACTTGTTCATATTTTGAATACTTCAAATAAGATAAAGAACATCATTTCTAAATATAAAACATTCAAAACCTCATTCCTATATTTCCGCATCCTTAATTACAAGTTCTTTTCTTCAAAATTATTCAATTTCTTTCTTAATTACTATTTACATTCACTATTTCTATACTATTCTACCTCAATTCCATCATGTTTACTATTTTTATCAAAATCCCCAAATTTTCATAAGAACCCTCATTTAAAAAATCAAGATTTTGGGAAATTAAATCAAATTTAATTATCATTGTTTGATAACTTACTCAAATAAACCCAAAAACAATTCAATCAAGTAAGAATCTAAACTTTTCATGCTTACCAATCTAAGTTCTCCCAACTTTTCTTCTCCTCCTAGTGTGGCCAGCCCTCCTCACCTTTCTTATATCTTCCTTCACTTGATTCTTCCTTAATTTAATATTCCAAGTCTTTCAATCTTACAAGTTTCAAAGCTCTCTCTCACTTTTTCTTGTTTTTCTCTTAATTTCTCACGTTCTTCTCTTAATTTTTTTTCCATATTTGTTACTGCCTAGTCAGCAGTTCATAATAGAAAAGGGGGTGCCTTGTTTTATTTTTAATGGCAAATTACCATTTCACCCTTAATGAATCTTTTTGCTTCCATTTGACGGTCTTTATTCTTTGATAGCACTACCAAGATCTGTTCATCCTAAAATTTTAACCAGATTTTATTCAATATATTTTAAGGTTTCTTATAAAATTTTAGCTTAATCTAATGGTCGGATTTAAAATTACGTTCAATAACGTAAAACTAGTCAAATTGTGATTTTTCATCAAATTTCCGAATTTCTCTAAAAATTCTGAAATTTTAACTCATGCTAAGGAATCATATTAGAAGGCTCCATGCAAAGTTTTATAATTTTCTGATAACCCGATTGAGAGTTACAAATTTGTTTTCTTTTTGTTTTATATGAAACTAGTCAATTTATAATTTTTCACCCAGAGGTTTTACAATGATGGTAAGGAAGTGTCTTTAACTGTGAACTTGTCAATATTCTCTCATCCTGAATGACCTGTGCCAAAAAATATTGTGAGGGGAAGATATGTGTCTAAAATAGAACTCAAACAAGCATATAATTATGTGCTATTTAACTATAATAAACTGAAACCTTTTATTCAGTAAGTATATTATTTAACATGTTGTTATTTTCAAACAAATTATCTCTTATAATAACATAAACTGATACATTGTTAAATTTCTCGTAGGCAACATCATCAATATTTACTGTCTCAAAACTCATAGCTAACTGAATCCCAAATCTTTAGATTACAAGATGAAAAATTTTCAAAATAGTTCAGAACACATGTAAGTACTATTTAATTATCCTTATCACTCAGGATACTTAATTTCATTATATATTTCTCGTTAATTGTTCATGGTTGTACTTCATGTACTAGGTTTATCAATTGGGAGGGAATGCTACTGTTACTTTGTCTTTATTAAGTTTAGGTTCTGAAAGAAAGGTGAAGTGCTACAATGGTATTTTATTAATAGACATGTGTTTCATACTGAAAAATATAGGCAGAGTAGAAAGACATATAATAGTGGGGTTTGTGTTAAGGGATCGACTTTAAATGACTTTGAAGTTAACTATGGAAAGTTAGAAGAGGTAATTGAATTACAATATCATAGCGAACAAGATAGAGTATTTTTATTCAAATGCTATTGGTATGACACCACTAATAGAAAAATCAAAGTAGATCCCCATCATGTTTTGGTTGAAATTAATTCAAAGGCTAGACTCCACAATGTTGACAATGTCTTTGTTTTCATCAAGTAATTGCAGCAAGTTTATTACACATACACTCCTTCATTTAGAAATGATCATTCAAGAGTTGATTGGTTATCCGTAGTGAAAATCAAACTCAGGGGTCATGTCGATGTTGTACATGACGGGAACAATGAATTAGCTATAGGAGATGATGTCTTTTTAACTTGGTGAGTTGGTTGATCCATATCGAGTTGCTCTATCTAATGACTTAGAAGAAAATTCAAATTTTTATGTTGCCAATAATATTTTTTTTTATGTTGACCTTAAGGAGTTGAATGATGTTTTGAGCTTCAGTGGACACACATAAGTCAATAAAGATAATGATAGCGATGAAATCAACATAAAAAATTATAATTAAAATGAGGACAAGTCAATTGACGAAGAAGAAGACAATTCTAATAAATTTGCAAAACACGAATGTGTAATGCCATAAACTATAATGTAAAATTTATGGATGAAATTTACTTCAATGTAATGACAATTATGCTAATTTATTATTGAATGACAAGTAAATATTATTTTTTTATTATTAGTATGATGTGAATTGCTTTTATTGTGTTGTGCGTACAACTGTGAATTTAAGTATTTGTAGGATGAATAGATAAGAAATACAAATCAAATTTGACATCAGACACTGTTTTTACTCTGATGGAAATACCGATAAAATGTGTCCATTGGTATATTCTAGTGGCGATGGGAATTGTTCCCTTTCTCCCTCACATTATTTATGGCGTTCCTTACACGTGGGTATACTAACAAAATGTTTCCATCGGTATATTTCAAAGACTATGAGAATTCTTCCCCTTTTCCCTAACACTATTCACTTCTCAAGATGTTGATAATTAATATTTTTTTTGCCAACAAAATCATCGATGGAATGCTCTTTTATACTGTTTACTCTTTTATCGATGGTAGCCATTGGGAATATGTTTGTAGTATTTGGAGGGTTTCTAAAACTTTTCGTGCAAAATAAAAATTTTAACTTGACTTTACAAACAAAATCACCGATGAGAATTTTAGAGATATTAAAATTTAATATTTCATCGGTCATTTCATTTGTAAAACCTAATATAAAAGACCACAAACACAACAGACGAGACTCCATCTTCTTCATTCTTTCGGCCAAGGATAGGTTTTTTAGGCATGATGGATTTTTGTTTAAGGAAAATAAATTGTGTGTGCCTAATTGTTCTTTGCGTGAATTGCTTGTAAGAGAAGCGCATGGGTGTAATTTGATGGGGCATTTTGGAATTGCTAAGACTTTGGATGTTTTACATGAATACTTTTATTGGCCTAACATGAAAAGAGATGTGCAAAGAATTTGTGATAGGTGCATAACATGTAGACAAGCTAAGTCTAGAGTAATGCCTCATGGGTTATACACACCTTTACCTGTTCCTAAGGAACCTTGGGTTGATGTTTCTATGGATTTTATTTTGGGTCTACCTAGGTCTAGGAAAGGAAGAGACTATATTTGTTGTAGTGGATAGATTTTCTTAGATGACACATTTAATTGCTTGCCATAAAACTAATGATGCAACAAATATAGCTGAACTATTCTTTAGAGAGGTCATTCGGCTACATGGTGTTCCTATGAGCATTGTGTCAGATTGAGATGTTAAGTTTTTAAGTTGCTTATGGAAGGTTTTGTGAGGTAAGTTAAGGAGTAAGCTTTTATATTCTACTACTTATCATCCACAAACAGATGGTCAAACTGAAGTTATTAACCGAACTTTAACTCAGTTGTTTAAGGCTATCATTCAAAAGAATATTAAAAATTAGGGAGATTGTTTGTCATTTATTGAATTTACATATAATTGTAGTGTGCATTCTACTACTAATTATTCACCATTTAATATTATTTATGGTTTTAATCCTTTAACGCCATTAGATTTGATTCCTTTACCTGTGGATGAAAGGATTAGTCTTGATGGTACTCAAAAAGCGCAGGTGGTGAAGGATTTACATGCAAAGATTTGACAACAAATAAAGAAAAAAAATGAACAATATGCACACAAGGCTAATAAAGGATAAACATTGGTGAGGTTTGAACCATATGATTGGGTTTGGGTGCATATAAGGAAAGAAAGGTTCCCTGAACAAAAGAGATCAAAGTTGATGCCTCAAGGAGATGGTCCTTTTCAAATCATAGAAAGGATTAATGATATAGGTGAGTATGGTGTTAGTGATACAGTCAATGTTCCTAATCTTACTTTGTTTGATGTAGGTGATGATTTAAGGTCAGATCCTTTTGAGGAGAGAAGAGATGATGCAATCCAAGCACCAAAGGATCCATTGGAGGTTCTGGTTGGTCTAGTTACAAGGCTTAGAGCTAAGAGGTTCAAAGAGGCTTTCAATGGATTCTTCAAGATACGTGGACTAAGGTGGACTTTAAGAGGATATTAAATAGTAAGGAGCAAGCCGTAATTAATCTTATTCATATTCAAGAGGGCTTATTGGTGGAACCAAGACCATTACACAAAGATTGGGAGAAAAAGATTAGATTCGGACAGTTTGACCTTCGCTACCTTGTTTTATCATAATTGGAGCTACATGTCTACTTTTTAGGTGATTCTAGTTGGGTTGGAAACTAGACTTTCATACCTATCCAACGGTATATGGCATGTCTTCTAATTCTTTAAGACGAGAGAGAACCATCTATTTGAAGTTGGGTTTTGTTGTTGCCAGACAGAATGCAGAAATAACCAAACTTGTCTTATTAAATTAGTTGGGCTATTAAACTTTCTTTATTTTGTGAGGAAACACTTGTTTGTGTTTAAGACTTGTTTATTTTATTTATTTTAATTAGTTTGGGCTAGTTTTAACTTGGGTTGATTATTATTTAAATTGGGTTTATATGTGACCCATTAGGAAAACTAGGGTTTTGGCATGGGGTATAAATACTCTTGAGAATAATTTTCAACACACTTTTTTTTTTGCTAATAATATTCTGATTTTTGCCGACCTTTGATTTTCAATTTTGGTTCTTGATGGAACTTTCAACTCTTCAAAGAATTCATCAATCTTTGTTGTGAATTTATACTCCTTTTGCTTGTCTCCAGGTGTAGGCGTTGTGATTGAGTTGGTTTATACTCTTGTTGCCTTGGAGCAGGTCTTTCATTATTATAAACTCATCCTATTTTCAGCAAACTTGGATTAAATAGATCTTGGGTTCACAAATTCCTTTCAATTCTGCTAGGATTTGCATCACATGGAGACTATGAGTATTATTACATGAATATCCTAAATTCCTAAAGACTTAGATATTGGGTGTATAAATAGCCAATCTGACCATTTCAAAATAACAATAGACTAACTCTCCTTATAGCATCATACTTTATCATTTGTATTCATCCTTTTTTTTATTCTTATGTTGAACACTAAAATGTTTTCTCTTTAGTTTTTTTATCAAATGTAATCCTTGGTTTATAGGAGATAGGGGTTGATAGGGAGAATATGAACCATTTGTTGATAAAAGCATGGTAGTAGTTAAAAGAACTTGAGCATTTTAAAATTGTTCAAGGATGAGTAGAGACTAGACTACATGAACTAGAACCATTATACCTGTTTGTGGTTCATGATAAAGACTCTTATCTAACTTATCTTAGAATGCTTCACGATGAGATAAGGGGACATATACAGCAATTAGTTTTTTTCAGCAGAAAACTGAGTTGGAATCCATGTTTTCCACTACTCAAGTAGATATATCATGAATGTGGTAGCTTAGAAATAATTCTATAAATTTTTAGATTATGTATAGGGATACTCCTTTTAGGTCATTAGTGGATGATCAACTAGTGGACTTGATGTATGATCTCCACTTTGATAAGAACACCAATGTGAACCTGACTCAACTTTTCATCCAAGTGATGTTCCTAAATTTAAAGAAAAATTTCCTCGGCATGCCCAAATTGCTTTACGAGGTGGGTATCTTTCCTTGGAGCCTAGTGATGAGGAGTTAAAGGGAGATGATGATCATGGAGACAAGATCTCTTTAGGTTTGTATCAAATTTTCCCTAGTCCAGTGGAGTGAACTTGTTTGTATTAAACATGAACTTATTTTTAATAATATTAGAAATGTGTTACTTAGATATTTTTAATAATATTTTTAATAGGAAGTTTGGCGATTTGGAGATTTTAACATACAAAATGGAGATGAAAATGGTGACAATAAGATTTTTTATGGATACACATTATAATGCTAGAGATAAAAGAGATGGAGCAAAATCATTTCATTATAGAGTATAAATGTTGTTTTCTAATAGTACATTTTAAGGTGGTTTGAATTTCACGTATGAAGAAAAAAAATTTCCTTTCATATCTTGGAGATGATAGATATTAGCCTTGATCATTCTTATAACTTTAAACAGAGCATCTCATTTTAGGAGTAGTTTGCCCATTCCCTCAAAGTTACATGTTGCTTCAAACTTCTCAACACCAAGTCTTCTAACTTGAATGGTATGTTTTTAACTCTAACATTATGGTATTAGGTTTCTTTACATCTGGAAGCTCCATTCCTTATAGTTGCATCCAATTGAGCTTTTTTTGCCATATCTAAATTTGTCTTTAATTTTATCTCATTTTCCTTAAGTGATAATTGCAGTACCCGATTACTGAGACACCTTATTTCGACAAAAATGACTGCTTCAATGCCATAGGTGAGTAGAACAAGTGTTTCTAGTATAAAAGGTTTTCTAGGTGGTCCTATAAGTCTATAAAATTTCATTAAATTGTTCAACCCATTTTCTTTGGCTACTATTATCTTTTTCTTCAACCCAATTAAAAGAAGCTTGATTGTAAGCTTTGCCTTCTCATTTATTTATGAGTGGGATATGGAGGAAAATATATGTTCAATATGGAGCTTTTAAGTCATATCCCTCATATTTTTCTTATCAAACTAGGTATCATTATCAATTATCAAAACCCTAGGAAGCCCATACCTATAAATGATATTTTTCATATAAATGAGATAACTTTATTGCTTTTTATTCAACAAGAGCTTCTATTTATACCCACTTAATGAAATATTCCACTGTAACAAGGACGAAGTGCATTTTACCTAAGGTCCTAAGGAATGGTTGTAAGATGTTCATTCACCACTAGGAGAAAGGCCTTGGTGAGGCAATGACAATCAATTTAATAGAGGATTGGTGAGGCACAAGAGCAAATCTCTTACACTTGTCACATTTTTTAACCAAATTAGTGGCATCTTAAAATATGCTGAGATAATTGAAACCTACTCATATAGTTTAAGTAGCCAGAGCTCAAGTTCCTATATGAGTGCTATAAATCCTCTCATAGATATGTCTCAGCATATTCTTATTTTTTCAAGGGACAAGCATTTTAATAGAGGAGTTGTGGTTGATCTCTTATATAATAAACCATAAATAAAGTAGTACTTAATTGCTCACATAGTCAATCAAGTAACTTCTACCTTGTCTTAGGGTAGTCTCCTATAAACAGCTACTGATTGAGTAGTGTCCTTTAATCTTTGTTTTCTAATGCAATCTAAAAGATAGATATAACCTCTTTTCCTTTTTTATGTTAGGTTTCTTAAGTGCTTTTATCCAAACATCATGAGGTAACTTTATTTTATTGTTGTTAACTAGTTTTGATGAGTGGTTTTCTTTGTGATTTTCTTATAACATAATTTTCTCTATGAAAATCATTTTCCCTCCTTTTTCTTTGATTTTAAATGTGCATGGACTTTGCATTGATATTTCATCATAGAAGGCTTATTGGTTTCAAAATGCCCTTGAAATTTCCCCTCTTAACCTTACTTCCATTCATATTAGAGGTTCATTCATATGTAATCTCCACAAGTTTGAGCTCACCCTGGACTCTATCATTTTATACTATTTTGGTATTGATGATGTTGTGACTGAGCATTCTATAATAAAATATGATAGGGTTTTCACCTTTATAGATGGTTTTAGTTGGTATTGGAGTATGAATTCCCTTAAATCACTGGCCTATTTGACTAGTCATCGTAATATATCAGGTTTGTTAGAATCTAAATCAGGGGTTGGTCAATCAACACAATCACATTGTGTGTTTTCAAGTATAACTTTAGCTTTCTTGTAGCATTAACCAAGAGGAAGGCCACCTTCTTAATTTTTAAGTACCTTGTTTCAACATCTTAAAGAAGCTACTGGTATAATAAACTAGCTTCTGGACCCCTTCCTCTTCTTATATCAAGATTACATGAACTGTTAGATCTTTCACCTCTAAATAAAGAAAAAGGCCTTCACCTTTTATTGGTAGAGATAGGAATTTCAAAGGGGATAAGTGAGACTTAAGATCTTTAAAGGCTTATTGACATTATAAAGTATATTCAAAACTAGAGATATCCTCTAGAGTTTTAAAGAAAGGCAAACAATATTTTCCTAGAGGAGACATAAACCTATTTAAGAAGGTAGTTTTTAATGTTAATCTATAAACATCCATCATGCACTGGGAGGGATCATGTACTCTGGTAAGGGGGACCCTTACTCTTATATTTGTTGTTTTGAGACTATGAGATAAAATGAGAAGGAAACACCAAATGAGGTGACCTAGGGTTTTTACATCTCTTAATTGTGAAAAACTAAATAAAGATGTTAAAAGATTAGGATGAGAATAATATAATTTCAGATTCTATAACAAAAGAAAATGATACATGTTGATTAGAAAACCCTAGCTAAGTCCAGCCTATTGAAGAGGTGAAGGGAGGATAGAATGGAATGATACAATGTCTTAGTTGTGACCTTGACAAGTACTTAGGTTAAAATGTCTAGGCTGAAATAGAATTTTAGAAATGTTAATATCCTTGTTTTGTATCATGAGTTGTAGAATTTACTTAATTATAAACTTAGAGGATTGATGTATGATTAATGCATGTTAACGTAAACATGTTTGTAATGAAAATGATAATTTACATAAGTAAACTTGAAGGAATGAAGACAAAATGTTCGGCCAAGAGAAAAAAATGAAATAAGTTCCCTTGTATGATGAACATCCTTAGAATTGTGTTTTATGATTTGGAATAAAATGATTGAGAATGATGAAATGAACACTTGGTATAAATGTTCTATGTTTCGGCCACCATGAAGACTCAGGAAAGAAAATCCTTGAAATATACATACTTGAATTTAATTGAATACCACTTGACAGCATTGTGATGAACTAGATGAGATTATAAAAACATACATGATTCATGAACATGTTTAGTAAAACTTCATAAATTAGAATGCATAGAACAACATTATGCCATGTTATAATAGATGAAAAATGGATGATATGATATGGTAAAAAACACAAAATATGTTTGGTAGAGAAAAGGCATAGGTTTTGGTCAGCTTGGGAAAAAATAGAAAAGAAAGGCTTCATGAATACAATGATAACTAATAGAACCTCCTTGACAATTTTTGATGATTGGGTGAAGTTGTAATAGATTGGAAACTTTACATGTTAATCTTGCTTCATGTAACCTTAGAGATGAATTGTGTTATGGTTGATATCCATAAATAAGTTATGGTATGATATTTTAAGAAGAGAATTTGGTATTGACTTTTATGCATGAACTTGGGAAAAGAAATAACAAAATGATTTAGTTTTTGTTGATGATTTTCAGTGTATTGATGACTAAGTTTTTGTTGATGATTTTCAATGTCGTAATGATTTAGTTTTCATTGATGATTTTCAATGTTGTAGTGACTTAGTTTTCATTGATGATTTTTAGTGTCATGATGACTCAATTTTTTTTGATGATTTTCAGTATCATGATGACTCAGTTTTCATTAATGATTTTTAGTGTTGTAGTGACTTGGTTTTTATTAATGATTTCCAATGTTGTAATGACTTAGTTTTCTTTAATGACTTTCAATAAAGTTGAAATGGGTGTCTTATTATAACATTTTTGTCATGCAAATACATGAATACAAGGGACATTTGTATGAATAGGTGTGATATATGTGTGTGAAAATAATCTTTGATGATGCCTAGAGATAACAATATACTAAGTAATGGTCTCTTTATGTATCAGGAGGTGCAACATGAATTAGATCTTCGATCGGGCAAGAATATACTACAGGGAGAGGAGGTAGGTGATTTCCAACTTCATCTAACTCTATTAAATTCTTAAAGTACTCTTGTATAGTATTGTTATTTGAACTTAGTTGCTTAATTATTTATGAATTATAAAGAATGTTGAGATTAACTTTGGCTAAGGGTATCCATGTTGGATAGCCGAGAATAAATATTAAAGATTAGCTTTGGCTAATGATATCTATGTTGGATAATTGAAAATAAATTATAAGATTAGCTTTGGCTAATGGCATCTATGTTAGATAGTCGATAATAAATGTTAAAGATTAATGCAACCATATTGTTCGATAGTTATACCCACATTTATTTAGTATTTTGTCCATGTTTTATATATAAAATGTCTTGATAATCTTTTTTTTTATGATTTAAAGGCACTTTGTATGATTCAAAAAGGAATAAATTTGAGATAAAATTTAGACCATGTTCCAACCTGTGTCGAATAATCATTAAAAAGAACTTGAGTTGTAGAGGTCAAAATAAAGTGATTTTAGTGGCATTAAAAAGCTAACATCCATAAATTTCTATACATATATAGCAAGAAAAATAAAGAAAGAAAGGGCATGGAAATCGCAACATTCAAAAACAAGTCTCGTATTTTGCCAATTTTGACCTTTGACCATTCCAACTTGAATATCTTGAGTTAGAGAAGTCCAAACTCAATGTTTTTAGATTCCTGACTCAAAGACCTATCAACCTACCAAATTGCAGTAGAAAAGGATCTCATATGAGAGATATATGATTTTTCTAAGATAACTCATCAATTATGTCAGTAGACATGTTTTATGAAGAATTAATTCCAACTTATTTTCAAAGCATCCAAACCGACATGAAAATTGTGTCTTCGTATGGAAAAGGTCTTTATTTGGGCAATTTAACTTCTCTAAGTTCAAAGTCAAAGCTTGAAGATTTTATGCAAGACTATTATTTTTGGAAAATAGTTATTATACTACTTAAGTATAGATTGTCTACTTTGGAAAGGACTATTTTTATTTTTTAGAGGATACAAACAGATAGGAGGGATGTGAGGATTAGGTTTTTTTATCAAATAAAAAGAAAATGAGAGAAAAAAAAAGAGAGAAGGAGGTAGCCATAAAGAAGAAGAAAACTCCCACTCTTTTCTCCTATACTTGAAATCATGTTTTCATCTTTTTTCTTAGTTTTTTCATAGACATGCAAGGCTAAATTATTTTTCTTTGTTGAAAGGATACAGAAACCTTCAGATTTTAAAAACTGTGAGATTTATTTTATCTTTTCTTTTCAGTTTATATAATGAATATGAATGTTTTCCTAGGCTTATTTTCTATGATTGTTTAGTTTGATTGTTAATGCGGACTCTAAGTTATTATTCTAATCAATTTATTACTAAGTTTGTTATCAAAAATAGAGTTGTGATATTTAATCTTGTGAAGTGACTAAATTTAATAATTATGGTGGATCTCTGTTGTTAATCTTAGGGAAAACATTTAACTAAATCGAACATAGACTGCAGACAGTTATGTTGTCTAGATTTATCAACCTATCTAATTCTTAAGGCTTCCATTGAATTAAATTACTAGTACGGATACTATGGTTATTTAATGGTTAGAGTTAGTTAAATTGTGTATCGGTTAACTGACTATTGTTAAGGAAAGATAGTTATTCAGAATATAAATTGACGTATCGTTTCAATGATAAGTTTTGATTTTCTATAGGTGGACGTTTACTTGAGACCAAGGTTTTCTCTTAATAAGTTTCATTTAATTTAATTTAGTTTGATTATTGTATTTTTTTTACCATAGCATAACCTAGATAACCTCAAAACCCCCCAACTTTGAATCATCTAGTATAAAAACCTTAACTAGATCTTTCTCATGGGATCGACCTCTTATTTGCTCTATATTATCTGATTTGTTTAAGCTAAGGTAATTAATTTGTGTGACCGCAACATCGCAACAAATATTAGTTTTGGCTAAAGGCATCCATATTGGATATTCGATAATGAATATTAAAGATTAGCTTAGGCTAATGATATTTATGTTGGATAGTCGGGAACAAGTGATAAGATTAGCTTTGGCTAATAGCATCTATGTTGGATGGCCGAGAATAAATGTTAAAGATTAGTTTTGGCTAATGACATTTATGTTGGATAGTTGAGAATAAATATTAAAGATTAGCTTTGGCTAATAATATCCATGTTGGATAATCAGGAACCAATAATAAGATTAGCTTTAACTAATGGCATCCATGTTGGATAGTTAGAGATAAATAGTAAAGATTAGCTTTAGCTAATGATATTCATATTGGATAGTCAGGAGTAAAGAATGAGGTTAACTCTTGTTAATGGGGTCTACACTAGGATCACCGATAATGAGTGTTGTGAACCATCTCATTTGAAAGCATTTATTGATATGTTTGAAAGAAAGATTATAATACGTTATTTATAATTGGAAATAACATTTAAGGAACTGTAGTTAGGAATAAATAGTTATGTATGGAAAAATTCTATATGTACAAGGATTTCTAGACCATGATACATGTCATCAGTTGTTTGTTGAATATGACTCAAATAAAATAATACGGTATAAGATTATATAAAGATGTGAAGTAAAATATTAAAGATAGACTCGGTAGAAAGTTATTAATGGAAACCTACATTATAAGATATTAATCTAATCACGATTACGAGTGTGTTTGGTATTGCGGTAGCTGTTGTGGTTGTGGTTTGAAAAAAGTTATTTTATAAAAAGTACTTTTAGTTGAGATTGGTTTGAAAAAATAGGTGTTTAGTTAAAACTGTGGTTGAAATTATGGTTGAAGAGAAAGTAGTTTAATGTGTTTGGTTAAGAATGCTTTTGAAATTGAGGTTATAAAATAATTTAAAAATATATATATTAATATTGATGGTTTTTAATTTAAATATTGTGGATTTAATTATTGCTATTACATCATGAAATAAATCTTACTTTATATATAAAAAAAATTATTGTTCCATTAAATTATCTACAATTCCATTACATACAAAATTCATCCAACAAGAACTACAAAATTAGGTAAAATATTATTAGAAATAAAATTGAAATTACAGTACGAGTAAATTTAATTCACCTTAAACTAATTTTTTAAAAAAACAAAAAAAAATTGTTGTTCACGTTCACGTAAGCAGTGCGAGTGAAATCAATTAACTGCACTGATTTTTCAAGAGAGAAAAAAACTGTTCACGTGAACAGTGGAGGCATGCTCCACTATTCAGTGAACAGTGGAGCACGGTTCAGCATTTTACTGCGCAGGAAGTAGCTCCTAGCTGCTTCCCTTTTCTTGTGTTTCAAACGCAGCAGACCGTGGGACCCATGAACAGTAACAAGCGTTTATTTAATTAACCAAACAACTTACAAAATGAAACTGCAGGAAACCGTGGACGCTACCACATAGCCAAACGGGTTCTACAAGTCTATTGTTCAATTATGTCACAAGTAATGTGTAAAAACTTACATCAAGTTTGATTTGTAACAGGAACATCTCATAACCATAGCGTTTAGTAATCTCGTAACATCTCATGACCATGACGTTTAGCAATCATGTAAATGCACATTGTAAAATCATGTAATTTTATAATAATTTATGTAGTAGTATAAATAGACAACTTGTATTTTGTAAAACTTTATGATCTTAATATAATCTAGGGTGTGTAAGTTATGGTGTAATGGTAAACCTTATATTTTGCGCAAGGTGTTTATATACATTTCTTTTCTGTAATATTATAGTACCTTATGTGTACGTAGTAGTCTACATGAATGTTAAAGATGACCAGATATCAATATAATAAATAGTTTCATGAAATATACAATTCAAGAAGAACGACAATGAAGAATTATTGCACTAGATATTGTATTGATGGGATATAAAATAAAAAAATACCCTCATTTCCTGCTCTCTATGAATAAGAAGTATATCAAAATCAATTGAATTTTATGGGTTATTACAAATACTATAAAAGAGTTGTTGATATCAAACGATAAAAAAGGCTAGTCGGGATGCAAGGAATGGAACTAGAAGAAGAAGAGATCGCCATCCCCTTCATCCATGTATCATTTCCCAAAATTATTTATGTAATGTACTCCAAAGACATGATGGATATCCCTACCCAAGGTTTTATGGGCTTAAACACATTCAAACAAAATGACAGGAAGGAACGTTGGAGGAAGATTGCCTAGATTCGAGTTACTAGAAAGAGAACCTAGAGAGAGATGCTCTCCTTTTTTTTTTTTTTTAAGTTTCTCCTCGTGATGTGCAGCTTCTAAGTTTCCCTTCGAGATTCTTTCTTCACCGTTCTACTTGGACCTTCATGGCCAGAGATAAAACACATCTTGTGTTTTACTTCTGTTG
>Ga0325405_1001522_pt1 | contig 23571 bp, 5 predicted proteins | sample PopdelMetagenome_21_FD_205663 | JGI IMG/M metagenome (GOLD analysis project Ga0325405, IMG submission 205663) | Populus deltoides microbial communities from Bellville, Georgia, United States - Xylem-Control-R2 | ecosystem: Host-associated > Plants > Phyllosphere > Stem > Wood/Secondary xylem...
GCATGCCAAAGATTTTATTAAAAAAACACTTAGGTCCTCAAACTTTAAAAATAACACAAATTATACATTTAGGTTCTTTTATTTAAAAAAAACAATTTTGATGCAGAAGCTTATTTGTATTATTTTTCAATTCTTGGTTAAAGAGAGGAGTCACCGGATTCCAGCAATGAGAGAGAAAGTTATCATTCAAGTCATTTTTAACCATCAAAACGGGTTTTTTTTTTTTTTATTTCATGGGTTCCATGAGATAAGAGGAGCTTGATGGTGGTTGTTTAAAGTCTCAATATTGCTTGAAAAAATTATATTTGTGTTTTTTTTAATAAAAAGACTTAAAATGACGTAGTTTCAGGCTTTTTAAATAAAAATAATAATCAAATATGGGTTAACACATGTCAAACCCAAATATCTAAAAAAAAAAGTTAAATATTTTGTTCAATTGTGTATTTTTTTAAATAAACAAATTATTGCATTTTATGGCACAACTGTGAAATACTAGATGTTACTAGATTTGTAGGCCCGTGATACACCGCTTGCGACAACAATTTTTTTTATTGGTAAAACAAAGATGCTCGAGCAATGAAAAGGTGTTTAAAAGAAATAAAAAAGCAGGACTCAAGGGGTAAACCCCCATATAAACATCAGACCGAACATAGTAAGGTCTCAGTAAGTAATGAAAGCTTGAAATGAAAATAAATGGATGCATGATGGAAATAATAAAAGTGATGTGTAATGAAGGGGGTGATCTCCATGAATAAATTTAAAGGTATTAATAAAGTTAAAAGGAGAATTATGAGTTTCAGGTTCAAAAGTAAATAGTGTATTACTTATCATTTTAAGTAGTTACATGGATAATGAGTTGAATGCATACTTTTATTTAAAATTAACTAAGTTAATATGTGCATGTTTTATGTCCATCCCATTTGCCAATGCAACATCAATAAAGCAATTGAGTCTTTGTAGTTAAACTACTTAAGTAAAGTTTAGTTATATGTTTTATTATGTAATGAATTGAAATATAAGTATAATTACATCTTTTGGAATTTTATCTATTAGTAAGTTGTATTTTCTTTGTGCGTGTATATTACAACAATATAAGGGTACTATATATACAATATTGTATATAAATGAAGTATAAAATGGTGAGGTTGACAATGAATGATGATGGATTTAGAGTAGGCCCAAGGCTACTTATATGGTGATCAATGGATTGCGTATGTAATATCCCACATCGACGGGTAAGGAAGTGGTAGCTGGCCTTATCAAGAGTGCTGGTGCTAACTTGTCATATGCGTTTTGGGGCGTCAAGCTCAGAAGTAGGCTCGTGTCACCAGGAACAAAACCATGAGGGTGGTAAGGCCCAAAATGGACAATATATGGCAAGTTGGGTCGGGTTGTTACATTTGGTATCAGAGCTGACCTCACTGGTTGTCCGGTTGTGCCGACGGGGTCGTCGGGCTCTTTAAGGGGGTGGATTGTAATATCTCACATCGGCTGGTGAGGGAGTGGTAGCTGGCCTTATTAAGAGTGCTGATGCTAACTTGTCATCCGTGTTTTGAGGCGTCAGGCTCAGAAGTGAGCTCGCATCACCAGGAACAAAACCATAAGGGTGGTAAGGCCCATAGCGGACAATATATGGCAAGTTGAGTCGGGCTGTTACAATGTAAATGTATAAGGATAAGTGATTATCTAGTAGGATTATGGATAAGAACATGTTTGCGATATGCTTATAGAAATGATGAGTTGTTTGTGTGACTTAAAACCCTAGTCATGAGTCTTGAATTAACTCTATGGAAAGCAAAATCTAAAAAAGAACGAAGCAAAATTATAAATCAATAAAATATCAAATGATGAAATTGATAAAAAAAAAATTAAAGAGGAAAAAATGGGGGCTATATTTGACATAAAAAAACTAAAACAAAATGCTTAAGGATGAAATTAAAAAAAATATAAAAATTAAAAAAAAAGAAGCCAATAACAATTAAAAGAATGAGGATCAAATTTGATATAAAAATCCAATTAAACCAAATAATGAGGGATGAAATTGAATTAAAAAACAATAAAACAAATAAAAATCCAAAGAATGAGGATCAAATTGTATATAAAAAAACAAATGGCAAGATACCCTTGAATTTTTTCAATGAGAAGAGAGAAAAAAAGGGAAGGAGAAGGAGAAGAAAAAAAGTACATTGGAGCCCAATCGCTCCTCCTTTGTGAACACATGTCTAACCATCAAAAAGAGAATATCGAGACACTTCTAATGTCGTCGTGAAAGGTAGTGTTTGAACAGTGATTTAAGTCATATGTGTTGCTTAAAAGGCATAGACGCTGCCCATATGCAAGCTTGTGTGGCAACACGCTAGCCACCTTGTCCAAAATATTACAATAGTAAAAAAAAGAAACCAAGACAAAAGGACCAAAAAACCCCTAGCCATCAATTAAAAAAAATTAATCCAAGGGATAAATATGTCATTTTACTATTTTAAATAATGGGAAAAGTTTTTTTAAAAAAAACCTACATTACAATTTAATTAATTATGCTTTAAAGAATAGTTAAGATATTTTACCGTGATAAATGCTAAATGCTTTACATATATTTTTTCCAATTATTAATTATTTAGAATTTGATTTAGAATTTGGTGTGTGCGTGTGCGTATCAACAATATGTATTAATTAACAATGTTAAGTAAACAATTAATCTATTTTTATACTTTTTAATTCATTATCAATTATCTATGTACATACAAATTTGTATACATTAATTTATAGAAATTACAACTCGGCAATAAAATTGATAAAATATAAAACAAACCCGTTAAACAAACCATTATTTATATCACCACAACACACCTAAGTCAGGAATTCGACATAAGTTTCAACAATTTATAAACAAATATAATTTTATAAAATCTAAAATAAACCATAACATGTACAAAATCATATATCTATACAACAAGTTTGTTTGAGAAAAAACAATAAAACAAGTAAACACCCACATAAAATACATATACTATAAAAATATGCAATAAAAAAATTAACATTTTAAAATTGTGTTTAAATTTTAAAAAAAAAACGGTAGATCTGCTTGCTGAAAATGAAAAATCCACAATAAAGTGTTGTTGTGACTGGAAAGGTCAAGGAAGGATGAGTTGTGTTGAGATGGGGGGATGTTTGCTAGTTGCAGATTAGGGGGGCTGTTTAGTTGTAGAAGGGAAGAAGGAGAAATAGGGGATGAGAGGGTTAACGACCAAGTAATGTATTAACTCTTATCAATGGAATTATCAACATAATGGTTATGTTTGTTAATTCATTGACAATTCTGTTGGTATAAGTGACATGTCACTACACGGTTTTCCCTGTTTGAATGCAACTGTAATTCCTTCGTTAAAAATATCCACAAAAAACTACATGTCATTTTACTTTTTGGTTTTTTTTAATTTCTTTTATTTCATTTGGGATTCTGTCGGTATTTCCCAACAGAAATACCAATGGTAAATACCGAAGGAGTTAGCAATGGAATGAGTTTGGTCGGTAAATATCACTCCAAAATACCGATGAATTTTTTTCGTTGGTGATTTTGTTTGTATTCGTAGATTTTTTTGGGGGGGTTTTGTTTAGTTGTAGAGGGGAGGAAGGAGAAATAAAGAAGGAGAGGGTCGACGACCAAGTCATATATTAACTCTTACCGATGGAATTACCAACAGAATATTTCTGTCTGTCAAGTCTATCAGTATAAATTACACGTCACTGCATGGTTTTCCCTGTTTGAATGCAATTATAATTCCGTCGGTAAAAGCGTCCATAAAAAATTACATGTCATTTTACTTTTTGGTTTTTTTTAATTCCTTTTATTTCATCTGGGATTCTGTCAGTATTTACCAACAAAAATACCGATAGAGTTAGCAATTGAATCAATTTGGTCGGTAAATATCACCCTAAAATACCGATGAATTCTTTTTATCGGTGATTTTGTTTGTATCCGTAGATTTTTTTTTTGGGGTTTGTTTAGTTGTAGAAAGGAAAAAGGAGAAATAAAGGAGGAGAGGGTGACGACCAAGTCATATATTAACTCTTACCGATAGAATTACCAACATAATGTTTGTCTATCAATCCATTGGCAATTCTGTCGGTATAAGTGACATGTCACTGCACGGTTTTCCCTGCTTGAATGCAACTATAATTTCATCGGTAAAAGCATCCACAAAAAATTACACATCATTGTAATTTTTGATTTTTTTTAAATTCCTTTTATTCCGTCTGGGATTCTCTCGGTATTTACCAACAGAAATATTATGTTGGTAAATATCAATGGAGTTAGCGATGGAATCAATTTGGTTGATAAATATCACCCCAAAATACATATGAATTTTTTTTGTCAATGATTTTGTTTGTATTCATAGATTTTTTGGTAGTGTTAGTCATTATCAAATTGACTAGTGATAAATAAGTCTTTTCTCATTTAAAATGCACCATGAAAAGATCAAAATACCATTAGAAGCAAGAGATTTGAAATTGGCTTTGAAGGGTAATTTTGTATCTTCACAATTTTTTTTCATTATTATCAGTTTAGCTGAGGAGTAATTTGATATTTGATGAAACATATATATAAAAAAGCATAGTAAAATGACCAAAATACCTTTAAAAGCAAAAATTTTAAAACTTGTGTCAAATGGCTTTTTCATCTTTTTTTAATGGTTTTTTTTTTTTGTTATTATCAAGTCAACTTAGGGACAACTTAGTATTTGATCATGTGTGTGTGTGTGTGTGAGTGTATAAAGGTTGGGGCACGTGTGACATACTCGCTTACATTTAAGAGGTGCTTGTGTCATTTGAGTTGCATATGCAGAGCCTCTCGATGTTCAAAAATTATATTTTGTTGTGTCGTTTTTAGCGTCGTCGTGTTTGTTTCCTGGTAGTGTGGTACGTGACGATGTTGGTGGTATGGTTTGTCGTTGATGGATCTTTTTTTTTCTCCCTCTTTTCTCTCCTCTCCTAAAAATTATAGTTTGACCCTCTTTATTGTTTGTGTTTCAACTTCAGACCTTATTCTTTTTATTTTTAATTTTTATTCTTGGCCCTTCTGTAGAAATTTTATTTTTTCAATTTCATCCTTCAATCCCAATTTGCAAAAAATATATTTTTCAATTTAATCCTCATTCTTTTGATTATTGTTTTGGGACCTTTTGTTAAATTGATTTTTCTTTTCAATTTCACCCTTCAATCAAAAATTTATTTTTATTTTTTATTTCAATTTTAATTCTTATTCTTTTGATTTTTTTTGTGTGCTTTTGTTTAATTAATTTTTCTTTTCAATTTCACGCTTCAATAAAAAATAAATTTTATTTTGTGTTTCATTTTTTTTTCTCATTCTTTTAATTGTCATTTTTTGTTTTCAAACCTTTTGTATAATTGATATTATTTTTTCCAAGTTAATCCTTCAATATTTAATTGATTAGAAATTAGGCTTAATGATTTTTCTAAATAGGGTGCTTCTAGACTAATGTTACAGGTCACAGATTTGAAAAGTTAATACATGTTGATGTCGTTTGTTTTTTCACATATTTTCTTTTCAGCTTTTTGATTTTTTTACATTTTCTTTTCTACTGGATTTTCGATCTTATGACATAGATTGTAGATTTGATGGGTTAACTTAGATTGACTCGCCTTTTATTCTCTGAGCTACAAGTTTATCATGCTAACTCAGATTAACTCGAGCTGGTCTTTTTTATCCTTTTTTTTTAATCTAATTTTATTTTTTTATATTTAATTGGCTGAGAATTAAGCTACATTGTTTGTTCTTTTTTTACAAAAATATTTTTTTCCCAAAGTTATCTTTATAATTTTTTTTAAACATTTAATCTATTTATTATCATTACCTTTTTTTTTAATCTTTTAATTAAAATAAAATCAATTTATTTTACCCAACTCAAGTTATATATATAAAACACGATTAAGCTACCTAAACATAATTTTTAACGCGAAAAAAAAGAAAAGAAGAAGAAGCCCCGGCGAAGTAGATTCTACATTGTTAGCTTATCAATCATTATGGTAGTTCTTAGCTACTCCTACATACATTGTTAGAAGGCATTACTATGATATTTGTTTTACGATATGTGCTAAAAATCAGAAATTGGTCAGCGAAATTAGGAGAACCCTAGTTGCATGCATGAACCTGGTAAAAATGCTATCACAACAGGAAAATGGATAGATTTTGAAAGTAAATCAGATAGCAAAAATAAATAAATAACATAAAATCATTAGCACATGATAGTCTTATGTTCGCTGTGTGATAGCATAGCATGACCCCATGATTCAAAACACATTCGGTTTTTAGCTTTTTCTTTCTTTTTTTACAACTTGTCTAGGGTTCATGTGTTTGGCATAATTGCAATTTTCCCAAAGACACAAGTGGGGTGGCGACATGATCTTGATTTATGCATGGATTCAAGCAAATGATAGATGGTAGTTTAAGGTTCTGGGCTGTCTCTTTTTCAAGTCTTAAATCATGTGAGATTCAAAAGCAGGTGTGTCCTTTTGGTCTTTAATTCCTCTCCCACGTTATCATGCTGTAAAGGGAGACGCTCAGAATCTGCTCATCATGCCTTTTACTTCAAAATAATTTCCTTTTTCCTTTTGGTTTTCTTTTCTTTGAATACGTTTTTGATCAATATGGTAGAAACATAGCGTTATCAGTACATAGCATACTGTGCACAAAAGAAGAGTATGACAGTAATCGGCAACACTTGAACCATAATGCTAATTCTTTCAAAAGTCTGAGAGCTATTGACAGGAGACAATCTGTTGTTCTTGGCTTCTAATATGGGCAGGTAATAGAGTAATTAATAATAATGTTAAGTATCAGAAGATACATTTTCTTTCAGATTGCCTTTCTTTTTTTTATACAGTGGAAAACTAAAGGGATCAAACAAGGGGAGAAAAACCACCACCACCTTAAGAATTTAACGACACTACTCATGCCTTGGGGTAGGGTGTCCGATGCTATTATCCACTCCTGTTGCATGGAACTAAGCTTGGCCAAATAATCCTCTTACAGCATTCCTTCAAGCCGAATTCCTCAATCAAGTTGCAGCAGAACCTTGACATCCAGAATATTTGCATGGAGATGAGAGGTTAAATTATCATGCACCTGGATACTTTGGACAACTTCTTTCAAGATTGATTACAGAAATGAAATCCCGTTCCAACTGTAATCCTCACTGCTCCTGCCACTATTTGCTCAAATTTCAGATGTGTTGCTTTTGCATCCTTGCGAGTATGATCACCAGATACAAAACGATGCACTTGACCCTCCACCTCAACGTAACTCCATCCAGGATCTTTGTGAACACCTCTATTCTGCATAAGAACTCTAATTCTCTCCACATCTTCCCATCAGCCTACTGCAGCATAAGCATTTGACAAGAAGACGTAGCTCCAATTACTCGATCTGTGTAGCTGTTCAAGCTCCAGAAGCTCTTCTGAGGCTGATTCTGCCATGTTGGTCTTCTTGCGAGCCCTACAAGCACAAAGGAGTGCTCTCCGTGTCACAAAATAAGGATCCGTTGGCATGGATTCATTGAATCTGAGGGCTTCTTTAAGCTGACCAGCCCTGCATAGCATATCAATAAAATGCAGTAATCAAACTCCATGCTGTAGAAGAAGTTAATGTTTGTGAATGTCTTTTTGGCTAATTGGTCGGTTATGTTGGTGTATATGTTTTATAACTAATTAGTTGGTTATATTTGATATTAATTTTGTTTATGCAAATATGTTTAATTTTTAATTAAAAATTTATTTATCTTTAATATTAATTAAATATTTGATTAATAAATGTAGATTTGACAAAGTAGACGCATGTTATGGTATAATATTTAAATCGAAATATTATTAATGAAGGGATAATAATTACACTGAGAAACTAGTCATTGAAAAGTTAAGTTAAATCACTTATAACTTTTCTAATATTTAAAGAATCATGACAGGTTGCTAGACATTGTATTTGATATTCAAATATAAATTAATCAAATATTGAATTGATAATAAATAAATTTATTTAATCCTATTTTATATGAAGTTGTGGTTTATATTTGGGTCAACTTATTAGGGAACCAAATGGGTCACACACATAAGAACCATTGGTCAGAAATTAAATCGAGATGATTAATCAAGTGTGTCTTGATTAATAAGTTTTAGAAATTGAGAACTAGAATATAATTTATATAGGAAATTATAATTTTAGCCCTAGAAAAATTAAGTAAAAACTTGATTGAATAAATTTCTAAAATTATCCTGAAATAATATATATGTGATATTATTCAGGGGACAAATTGATATTTAACCATTTATAGAGTTTTTAGATTTTTCTATAAATAAAATGTTATATCTCTTATTTTATGCATAGTAAATAGTACAATACAAAATACCTAAAAAAACCAAAAAGAAAAGAGATAGTACTAAAAAACATAGCAATAACTCTCTCCTAAAAGCATTTAGGATATTTTTCACTAGTGAATCATGTGGATTACCGTTGGAGGTCAGACACTTGAACAATTTGTGTTTGCAATAACCCAACCTTAAAGCAATTATTCAAAGCAAAAAAGAACATCTGATTTTTAGGTAATTTTTGTATAAATCCTAAACAACTCTAGATTTATCTAATAAGATATTGAGACTCCAAATTGTTTTTTAAATTTACCATTTTTGATGCGTATATGTGTTTTGGAAAACTCAATAGTTTACATATAATTCTGATTTTATTCATGTAAAATATATTTATTATTAATAAAGACTTTCTTTATCTTTAATATTTATTTATATTTGATTAATGAATCTAATGTTTGGTTAATGAATTTAGAGTAAAGATAACATTCATGAGACAAAAATACTATGCTAATGAAGTTATAAAGTTATAATTATAATATTCTTATTGCATCAAAGTATTGTTCATAAATATTCTTGGTTAATGTTTTATTAAAACTGAAAATTAATTAGAGCTATTGAGAATGATACATATTAAGTTCTTTCCTTTATGAAAGGAAGTAGTTGCTCTCATAAGCTGAGGTATGAGAGATACCTAAAACTAATATGTAGGTGCTTGTTACATGACATGTACACTAAATTGACCCATATGAGAATTTCATATGAAAAGATCATCTATATCTATGGAAAGGTTTATCTGATAGTTGTGTAAGTGATTCTTAAACTTGAAATCATTAAGTTATCTTATATAAATAAAGAGTGTTATGCTTTGATCTTAATTACATGATGTCTTAATCAAGGGTAACAAATGAGAACATATTGAGTATAATATAAACTATATGAAGGTATTTGAGTAATAAAGAAAGGATTCATCACTCTAGGTGAATTAAAAAATATATTTTATATGTTCTCAAATAATATTGATTGTGAAATCATTAGCTGATATGGAATAAGATTTGAAAAAAAGTTATAGGTCTTATTCAAAGAATCAATGACTATAGTATTGAGAACAAAAATGATTTAACAAAGCAAATATACTACATGTTATAATGTCCAAATAAAAATATTATTCATAAAGGAATAATAATTATACTGAGAAATTAGCCACTGAAAGGTTAAGTCAAACCCCTTACAATTTTTCATATATTTAGAGGATCATGCTTCAAATATAAATCAATCAATTATTGAATTAATAACAAATTAAATTGTTTAATTTAATTAATAATATTTTATTTAGGATTGTGATTTCTCTGTGGATCAACTTATTACGGTACCTAATGTGACATACATACAACAATCATTGGTCAGAAATTAAAATGGGATGACTAAACAATTATGACTAGATTGTAAATAAGTTTTAGAAATTGAGAACTAGAATGTAATTAATATAGAGGGTTACAATTCTAGAATTTGGAAAAAATCAAGTAGGGATTTGATTAAATATATTTCTAAAATTATCCTAAAATGGGATGACTAAACAATTATTAGGGTACCTAATGTGACATACATACAAGAACCATTAATCATAAATTAAAATGGGATGACTAAACAAATATGACTAGATTGTAAATAAGTTTTAGAAATTGAGAACTAGAATGTAATTAATATAGAGGGTTACAATTCTAGACTTTGGAAAAAATCAAGTAGGGATTTGATTAAATATATTTCTAAAATTATCCTAAAATAATATATGAGATATTATTTAAGAAAAATTGATATTTTGTCAATTAAATAAAATGATATGCCTCTTATTTATATACAATAAATACAACAAAGAAAAACTATGTTAGTTACGTAAACACCTGAAACACAAAAGAAAAAATATAATATTAAATGATATAGCAATCTCTCTCTTCTAAAAGGATTTAAGAGATTTTTTTACTAATGGTTCATGTGGAATATCGTTAGAGGTCGAACAATTGGGCAACTTATGGTTTGTGATAACTTAACATTAAAGCAATTATTTAAAGTGGAAAAGAAAATTTGATCTTCATCTTTGTATAAACTCTAAATAACTCTAGATCTATCTAATTAGATCCTTAAGAATTTAAAAAAGTTTAAATTTACTATTTCCATTAAGTATTTATCTTTCAAGAAACCTAATAGTTAAGTCCAATATCTACTTGGCCAGAATGCTTGCAAGCAATTAATAAGGTGAGAAATACAACCTCATTTGGCTTTATACATGCAAATATGACAAAATTAAGTTTATTTAAGAATTGTAAAACAATTGAACAGGATTAGAATAAAAAAAAAACTTCAAGGAATTACACCAAAAGAAAAGTCACACATGCAAAAATCATATGTTTAAAGCATGTAATTGCATGTTCAGAATGTCTATGGATTGCCTAACCTTATATCATAATAGTCCAAATAAAAATACCCTTTATGTTTTGTCACTCCAAACACCTCATACACAGACTCAATATTCTTATATTTGACATACATATCCACCAAGGCAGTCCCAAGAGCTCTAGTCACTTGGAAACCATTATCTCTAATATATTTATGCATTCGTAATCCAGTTTCAAGGGCATTAATATTTTCACAAGCAGAAAAAGCAGAAATGATGGTGAAAACATTCAGCCTTACCCCTTTTCTAACATTTTAAAAAACATAGACAACGTCTTTTCATAGTCTTCATTCCAGGAAAACCCATCAACCAATATTGTCCAAAAACCACATTCTTTTTTGACATTTAATCAAAAAGCTCCATAGCTTAATCTAATTTTTTATTTTTCAAAAACTCATAAATTAAAGTACTCTAAGAAACAATATCCTTCTACAGGATAACTTTAAAAACATTAGACATCTTCTTCATATTCCTAGCCTTACTACACTTATTCATTAACACATTCCACATCAACAAGTTGCTCCTACTAAAAAATCTCTCAAAACTCTCATCAAACTGTTTGAAATTTGACCCCTATTAGTTAATTTATATATACATATTGATGATGTTTTAAAATTCAATGTTTTTAGAAATGAAGTTTTTAAATGATTGGATAGTGGATAATCACACGTTCACGTCAATATCCCTTCTTTAGAGCTCACAAAGTAGATGGTTTATGGTAGAAGAATTAAAACTTGCAAAACAGTCCATTTTAATGGGGTTTAGGAATCTATATGTACTTAGGCTCAATATGTAGTTGAACTCAAGGATGTTGAGTATGACGGATTGCTAGACTCGCGTCTATTTAGGCTCAGCACGTAGCTGAACATAAGAACATTAGGTATGGTAGCTCGCCAGACTTATATACACTTAATCTTAGCAAACCCAAGGATATTGAGTTTGGAACCTTATCAGACTCATATGTACTTGGGTTTAGTATATAGTTGGAACCAAGGGTGTTTGGTCTGGCAATTCACTAAACCCATATATACTTGGGCTTAACGTACATCTAAACCCGAGGATATTGAGCTTGGAAACAAGCTAAACCCAAATCATTTAGGTTTGATATTCTATCAAACCTAGAAATGTTAGATTATCACTTTGTCTTTAGCCCTTTTAAATATGGACTTATGCTTCAATTTTAAAAAAACATTAATCCATCATATATCAACCAAAAAATCCCTAAAAAATTAATTTAATTCGATTCCACAACTTAAAACTATACAATGAAAAGCCATACCAAGCTCTTTCAAAATCAAAATCATCATAAATTTAAGCATAAATCGATAGGTAAGCTGACCAAGCTTAATGTTTGAAGTTAACATTAGCCTAAAATGAAAAATGGCAATGTAATAGGTGAGAATTTGTGGTAAGCTCAAGAACTAATACATTGAAATCAAACACGTTCTTGAGGTTGTCATAACTCAATTCTGGGTTATTTCTCAAAAATCACTTTTTTTTCAAAATAAAAATTAAAAAAGAAAGAAAATAAAAGCTGGCAATGTGGAGAAAGCAAGTTGGGGAATCAAGCTGCAATTTCAGAGGAAATTTAAGGTCTAATTATACCCCATTATGCCAAAACATGGAGAGAAAAAAATGCAAATTAAAGGTCAAATTAAATTATTATTGGATGAATTTGTATAAAATTAAGTCCAAAGACATAGTTCAATTTTTAATATGCCAATTTGATTTAATCATGGGCCAAATTAAATTTTAATTATGTTTAAGAATTAATTTGGGTCGAATTAAAGGATATAATTAAGTGTAAGGACTTAAATATACTTTAAATGGGTCAAATTAATTTTATTTGGAGCTTGATTGGTGAAAAATTAAGTTTAGGAGCCTAATTTAGGTTTAATTGAGAAGATTGAAATTTTAAAAGATCAAATTTAATTTTTACTAAGTTAATTGATTGAAATCAGGGACCAAATTGCAAGAAAATTGAAGTTTTGGGGTTAATTAGGGGTTCAATTGTATAAAACCGAGACCAAGGACCATAGTGCAAAAGGTATGTAAATTTAGGGTTCTAATTCAAGTTCAACATGGGCTAAATTGCACTAAATCAAAAGTATAGGGTCAGTTAGGGGTGCAATTAAATCAAATTTAAAGAGGAAGGACTGAATTGAACTTTGGTCAAAAATAGAACTCTGGTACTGTTCATTTTCTTCTTCAATTTTCTCTGAAATAACAACTCAGGGAAGCTATTTTGCAAGTGTATTTAATACATCTAACGTCAATCAAATTTAACAAATCTTGCACGCAAATGATCCTTTGCAATTTCTTTACAGCCCCATATGACCTGTTTAGGCTTAATGACAACCCATTGACGCCGGTGCCGGCCTAAAGAGGCCAACTCAATCAGCCTTTTTCTTGTAGATTTGAAAATTCAGGATGCTTACTTTGAACCAATGGTTGGGATCCTTTCCAACTGAATCAAGGGCTGAAATTTTTCTTAGTGTAGACAAGATTGCCCTCTTCCACCGCCTATAAATAGAGGTGGATTTCAGGGTCTGAAGGAGAAGAAAATCGGATCCAAAGTCGGCCAAAAAACTAGCCATTTTCCCCAGTTTTGCAATTTCTCTCTTTCCTCTCCCTCCCTCTCTCTCTCTCTCTCTCCACCATGGCCTTCGGCCACCACCATTCCTACCACCGTCGTTTCATCATCGTCTCCACTACCAACCGTCCACCAAGTAGCCACTGTGGCTCTCTCTCTCTCTCCCCCCCCTCTACAAACCTTTTTCTTCTTCCTTCATCAGCTGAACCCAGCTATCATTCCCTTAGCCAACGCCTCCTGAGCCAAGTCGAATCACCTCATCACGCTCGAGACCCCCACGTCAGACAACTTTCTCCTCTATGCTTCGCCTCTTTATTCCTCTTCGTGGCTGCTGCATGCAAAATTCATTTCTGCATACAATGACTAATTAATTAGCCTATGGTTTGGGCTGGGTGTATGGCCCAGCCCAAGTGGTTGGGTTTGGCCTAACCTAAAAAAAGAAGAAGAAAGATTACATTGGCTCGAGATTAGGCCAACTATTTTTAGGTCGAGATCGACCCAACTTTGTTTTTGGGTTGAGTTCGGCCTAGCCCATATATTTGGTAATATAATAATAATAATAATAATAATAATAATAATAATAATAATAATAATTATTATTATTATTATTATTATTATTAAAAACAAAAAAAATCCAAAAAAATTCAAAAATCATTTCAAAAAAATTGTGATTTTCTCAAATATTTTTCTACTAATTTTGCATAATATCAGGTTGTTTATTTACACTGTAAAATATAAATCTGGTATTAAAATACATGGTTTTTTCTGAAATATTTCAAAAATAAAAATCATACATTTAAAAAAAAACAAAAAAATCTTAGAAAACTTTTAATTAATTTCTCTTTTCAAACACAAAAAAAAAATATTTTGTTTTCATGTATACAGCTAAATCCTAAAACTTTCCAAGTACATTTTCATTAAAAAATTGCGTATTTCTTATGTTTTGAAATCTAAAAAAATGGATATAATAATCAGTTTATGATCATCAATCAAGGTTTGGCCAAAATATCAAAAACCCTTTTCCAATTTTTTTTTTAGGATCCAGATATAGACTTTAATATTTGTGGAGTGTAAAATTACACTATAAAATACACCCTCAGATATTAAAGATACAAGGTGTAAATAAATACAATGCTAAAATTTAGAATTTAGAACGGTAAAAATTTAACCTTAAAAGGTAGAGACTTTTTCAAGATGAGAGATCTACCTTGTACGTTAGAAAAGACCAACGAATAGAAACTCGACTTAGAAAAAAACAATCAAATAACAATGCAGCTTACCTTAGGTAGGGTGCACTAGGGGTGATACATATTTTCCTTACACAACCAGTCTCTTACCTAGACTCTCACAGACCATAGGTTCCTAGTGACCATAATACTAGGTGACGACTCCTAAACATTAATTATAATTTTATGATTAAATCCAAAAACCCTTCCCAACACACCACACCTCATCAAGAGGCATGACAATAGCCTCCGTTGTCGCCAGACAGACATCGCGGCGTGACCCCATGATAGAGGTTACGGTGGTTAAAGACTATGAGCGAAAAATTGGTGGATTTGTGCAAAGATAAGGAGGAGATTAGTAAACCCTTAGAAACTTGAAAATAAAATAAATAGAAAATAAGTATAAAAAAGAAAAATATATATTCTAGGATAAGGAAAATGGTTTTGAGGAGGTAGTGGAATAACTAATATGTTCCATGCAATGATGAAATAAGAAAATTCAAATTTTGGTATAAAATCACCTATCGACCAATTTTATTCTATCGAGCACAACTCTTAACTCGACAATCGAATCGGGCTAAAATTTTATGAGAAATCTCCTAACACATTTTCTATTTTAGATTAAGATTTTAAGGCAATCTAATTTTAGGAAGGCCATACGAGAATGTCAATAGTCAAACAAAAAAAATACATAAAATGAAATATGAACTCATTAAATGTTGAGTTTTCTTTATAAAATCTCATTGTTACTTTGTCTTGAAAGCTTGAAAGGGTGATAATTAGTAACCTTTAGGTGGAGAAATCATCTAAATTGAAAATTTAGGGAGATTTAGAGCTTAAAAGTGATGGGAGACTTGAGAGAAAATTTATCTTTTTAAGAAGAGAATGATGAAATGCATAAGGATTTCTACAAGAACTCATAGAGTAAAGTTTGATTGGCTAAGGTAAAGCATAAATCATCCACTTATTTCATTTATAATCTTGTGTGATAGAGGGAGAAAGAAAATCTCAAATTTAGAAATTATCGGGTTTATATGAGTTTAGAGGATGAGTGTTTTTTAGTTTTATTTTTTATTAAATCATATGAGATAGGTGTAAATAGGTGTAAATTAAAAGGAAAAGAGGAAATAAAACCTAAGAATTTCTTACCTTGTTTGGCTAGCCATGTGAGGTTTTGGTGAGGGATAGAAATTTTATGTAAATTGTATGATTTACCATATGTTCTTGTGATGTGTAAGTTATATGATTAAATGTAAGTAGAGTTTTGGTGAAAGTGTAAAGTATATGTTGTGTAAAGCATGTGTTATGTTAAAAACAAATAAGTTTAAAATGTGAGAATGAGATTTTCCTTAAGAATTAGTGTGAAATTGTATAGATAAAAAAAAATATTACGATAAATAAGTGGTTTGTAATATATAAACTTAAAAGAGTATATTGTGATAATGAGAAATGGATAAAATTAAGAAAAAGCTTTAGAATTTAAAATATTTAGGAGTATTGCTTCACTAATAGATGTGTATATGTGGGAATTAGGTTCTAGGCCAAGTTGTTAGTTTGATAGTTGTGTTATAATCTTGGTTGGACTTTTAAGTTTATATTACGAAGGAGATCAATATGTTGAACGTGTATGAATAAATGTAACGGTGTGATTAAAAATGTTGTTTAGCTATTATAGTTTTGACTTTGAAAAATTGTTAGAATATGGGATAATAGCAATTAAACTATTATTGAAGTTTTAATTTAAACAATGTGATGTTAAATATGAACAAACGTGTGAGTTACCTTGCAATAAAATTTTTAATTTAAGTGTTCACAAATATAAAGATAGACCTTGCAAAAGGTAAAAATAAAATTATATATTAATAAATAATATTATAATGATACATGGAAGGCTTCTAGAGTAAGAGCTCAAAGTAGATGAGGTGCACCTACCAAAAAAGCAAGTAAGCTTTCGAATCTTAATCTATTTATCTTTTCATTAAATATTTCAATTGTGTATCTTGGATTTAATTGTTTGATAGTTGTGATATCCACACAACATAACACGACATATATCATTGTTTATTATATTAATGTAAAATAATAGCTTTTATATATATTTGTGTATGTGTATTTTAGCAGAATTCCCTATTAAAATTTTAATATTTCAGTTTTTTAATAGCTCATTTTCTGTAAATAAAACCCACACGTGGCAACCTTAAGCATGTCTTAGTTCATCTAATTATTTTTCAATCTTAATCATTAACATCACATCATTATATCATCACCCTAAATAATTATATCCTTTATCAATTTATTGTGTTGCTCCCCAAAGTTTTAAATTACATTAGCATAAAATATATGTAAAAAATAACTCAAAACACTAACCTAAAGATACAAAAGATTAAATACAAGTGGTTAGTCACAAAATGATTAATTACAAGCATACAATTCCTTATATAAAAGCAAAATACATACAAACAATAATATACCTAAAAAAAATAGAAACTCTAAAGTCTATGATTATTGTGTCCTACAGGGTGGGAGGAACTTATAAAACATATAAAATATAATAATAAGTTCAGGATAACATTTATTCTTAGAAAAATCATTAGGCTCATCTTAGACAATTCAACATCCCCTTTTTACCATACATATTATATGGTATTCTCAATTTAGTCTTTCTTTTATCTTTCTTTCAATACACACATGGTCACATATTATTTATTTCTTATATGTTCATTCAAACCTTATTCATTCATTACATTGTTTTAACTAGAATATTTCCTCCTTTCTTTCCTCATTTATGTACACATGGATTAATAAGTTTTTGTTATTTTAAACAATAATTCACATTTATCTATCTATATCCATAATAGATTTCTTTTAACTACTAGTTCTCGTTCACGACGATAGACCCCATATTCATTAGTCTTCATCCACGATGACAAACTTCACATTCATTAGCCTTCATCAATGATGATAGATTTCACATTCATTAGTTTTCTTTTCTCATTTGTTTCATCTTTAATACATATTTGGTATTTAGTTTGTTGTTTCATTATTGTATCGCAACCTAAATCATATATACATTTTTGCAAGAAAATAAAGAAATAATTCTTTTAAAAAGAAAGGATACTTAAGTACCTACCTATACCTCCTACATATTATACTTCTTTAGCTATAAAAGACATCATTCCTGGTGGCTCTCCTACTTTCATAAAAAAAACCACTATAAGTATCTCAACAATCTCATTAATTTCATATTTGTTTAACTAACTTTTTATTTGATTCTCTACACATTTTTCAATTCTCAATAACATATACTCATTTAATTACATTATAAATGTCTTAACTAATCATTTACTCTTCCAATGAAACATTTGTATTTTTAATTTGTTTTACATAACATTCTACTTCTAACTTATCTTACGTAATATTTATACTTTCAAATTCAATTTCTATTTATCAAGTTAACTTTTTCATTAACTTGTTCTTTATCCTCATAATTTTTATATTCCATACTTAGCAAACTTAGCCTTCAAAATTTTAATTTACAATAATTTCCTTACTTGGTTGGCTTTATAAACCTTATATCCTTTTTATTTCAATTCAAAATTTTAATTTTCACACTCATTACCACAACCATTTCACACTAAAAAATATAATTCTTAATCATAATCACATATATCTTCATAATCCTCCTCGCTAACAAATTTCAATTACACTAACATATAGTTACAACTAATTAAATTTACTAAATTCATTCCAATTCACTATAAAATACATCAACACATCAATTACACACAGTTCACAAACATTCATTTGATTTCTACATCCTCCATTTTCATTCAATTGTTAGCAGGCTACTAACCCCTTCAAAAACACAAATCTTTTTTTTATTATTATTATTTTTCATCATCCATAATCTATACTATCATAATTGCATCAAACCACTATAATTTCACATTTTCCTTAAATCTCTCTTTAGAACCCAATTTAAAAATCTAATAATTATGCATCAATTCCATTTCTTGCAATTTAAACTTGTTCAAATACAATTAGAACTTCTTACCTGGCACTAAAACAAACTTTGAATGCTAGCTAGTAAAAGTTTTTCCACTCCTCTAATTTTTTTTTCTTCCTTGTCGTGAGCTGCCTTGTTTCTCTCTCTCTTTTTTTCTCACTTAATTTTCCTCTTAATTCCATGCTTGATGGGTTGGTTGATGCCTCACATTTCCTAACTCATGAATTTAGCCTAAGTTTTGCCTTTTCTCTTTAATTGTTTTGATAGTTTTGCTCTTCCCTTTCTTTTCTTTCTTTGTCTTTTTTTTTTCTCCAACTTATTAGGCACTTTAAAGAGGAAGAAGAAGCTTATTTTTTAAAAAATTTGCCTAATGATCATTTTGCCCTTAATAAATCCTTTATAATTCTATTTAGTTTTCATCATTTTTCTCGCAGCCCTCCCAAACTCCAATCATCTTGAAATTTTATGCAACTATAAAATAATATGTTTTAAGGTTCCTTATAGATAGAATAAAACTATCTAACTAGCAATTTTGCACTAGAAATCTGAATTTCTTGTTTAATCCTTTTTATATATTGTATTTAATTTTTCCCCCATTAATTCTTAAGACCGTTTTCTTATTCCAAAATATTTTATTATACTTCTTCACTTTTAAGCTCAATTACGACTTATTTCCGGTTCTCTACACTATTATCAATTTTAACCAAGATTTTCACTAATACGTCGTCGTTGTTGTTCCTTTATGTTTTATTCATTTATTCTTCTTCTTCTTTCAAGGATTACAGTAGTGATGTAATGTAATAAAGTATCTTGGGTTCAATTGCTTTATGGTGATGTAATGTGATAAAGAATAAAAGAGAAAAAAATTGTAGAAATGAATTGGAAGGTTGGATGAGTTGATTGATTAGTCGTCCAATTAATGGAGACTGATGATACCGAATGTATATAAATGTTGGCATTGATCGATTAGTCATCCAAGTAATATAGACTAATGATATTGAATGTGTCAGAATCGGCTTTGGTTAATCTTTCCTATAGGTGAAGGGTAATGACATTAGTGAAACTGATATCGGCATTGATTGATTAATCATTTAGGTGGTGGAGGGAGATTAATGGTACCAAATGTGTCGATACTAGCATGGATTAGTCCTTATTATGGGTGAAGGCTAATGACTTCAATGAAACTAATATCGGCATTGATTGATTAGTCATTTAGATAGTGGAGACTATTGATACTAAATGTATTGGTATCGGTATTGATTGGTCCTTTCTATGGGTGAAGGATAACAATATCATTGACATTGATATCGGTAGGGTGTTTTGTCCACGGAAGTGGAGGGTTTAGTTAAAGTATAAGAAATGGGATTTAGAGGAAAATGAGAGTAGAGTTTGTATTTTTAATCTTGTGGTAATATATGTACATGTATAATGATAATAATGTATTGAGATAATTGTAGTTTTATTAATGGTATCCTTGAATAAATGTGTTAAATTATTAAGGCAAATATAACTTTTTCTAAATTTATATCCTTGAATAAATTTTTAAACTTATTAAGGCTTTGTGTTAAATCTAAGCTAATGCTTTTTAGATTGAAAAGTATGTAAGTGTTGTTTGTTTAAGTTGTTGAAATAAAGTTTAAGCTTAGACAAATTAAATTTTTTGGGTGAAATTTTGTTTCAACCATATATACAAATACTTGTGTAAAATAATGATTTTTTAACCCAAAAATCAAAAGCAACAAAACTTAAATAAACGAGTTTTAAATTTAGCCACACTTAATACTCAGTTATGAGTTAGAAGGGTTGATTTAAATTAACGTAGTCATTTAAAACAACATAGTTTTGATTTAAAAAAAATAAAAATAAAATGATGTTTTATTTTAATCTTTGGATTTGAGTCATAATATCGATGTCAAAGTGGTAGTTTTATGTGTTTATTATTATTATTATTATTATTATTATTATTAAACTTCAATAATAACATAGATATAGTGGAGTTTCATGTGCATTTGCGAACACAATGTGAGTTTATAAATAGCCTAATTATCCTGCAATTAGTCCTCAATTCTTTTGTTAGGATGATAACTTGCGCATGTACGAATTAGAATCATAGCGATTCTTCCTTTTCAAGATAGAAATTTTTTTTTTCAAATATAGAATACAAATCTGAAGGTCCAAGTATTTAGTCATGGTGGTGTAGAGGTGGTGATGCTTGAAAGTTTACATGTCTCCCATATAATCCAGGTCAAATATGAGAAATGGTCAAGATAACTAGATCATTTGATGAATTATGAAATTAATCATTTTTTTCATTTTTTTAAAATAAGATTTCTTGGTGTTGATTTAAATAAATTTGAGTACATTTTGGTGTATCAATATATCCATCAATATTATCTCCGTGTCAATATATCCAAACCCAACTTGGTCTAATTTTAGGGTTTAAGTATGCTTTTGTAATTGTATTAACTCGGTCTAATTTTAGGTTTATTCGATTTAAGTATGCCTTTGTAATTGTATTAATTTTCCGACTTGCGCTTTTTGCTCCTTTTTTCTGCTCTAAAGTGACCTGTTTTTAATTGGCTTCGTAAATTTCGGAGGTAAATTTTATTGATTTGGGAAAAAGGAAAAGCTTGCTACAAAGCCCTATTCCGCGGCCCCCAGTTCTGTTTATCAGCAACATTTTGCTTATTTCTCTTTATCTACGAACTCCCTGACTGCCAACCAGGTTTGCAAGATTGCATTAGAATCAGCTTCCTAATGTAGCAGGGTTTTCAATTTTTCGCCTTTGCCGCAGCCCTGCAGACCGGCCCTAGTTCATGACTACAGCAGTAAGGGCAGCAGCATGGAGCTTAGATGCCATGACTGGCTACCAGTCGCTTTTTCAGCAGGAACCTGGCTGGAGCCGCCCTTTCTGGGGGGATAGACGGTTAATCAAAGAACCAAAATAAGACACTGTTCGGAGGAATAACCTGCTTGAAATTTGAAAACATGGAAATAAACATATAATTGTCATCGGAGAAATAGGTATGAAGGGCATCCAGCTCCAATAGGTCAAGGAGAGATCAACCTGAACTGATGTACCGATTCATTGAAGGCCACTAAATGGTAACGAGACAACAGCGAGCTTAATCCACAACAGCATAATTTCTCCTCAGAAAATAAAAGTATAGTACAGTTTACTAGCTTAGAGGACTCCAAAGAAGGGATTATTTATTGCAGAGGTCAGCTCAGATCCAGCTGAGTTCAATACTGCCATGTCCACCTTGTCCCTAGCAAGAAAAAAGAACTCGTCGCTTTCAATTTTCTCAAACCCACACAGCTCAAGAAACCTAATGCCTCCTTCGAGTGAACCAACTCTATCCTGTAAATGTAGAATGACGGAAAATAAAGAAACATGAAAACAATTAGCCAAATACCTAAGAGTTCATACTCAATGTTGTAAAAGCCAAATTGCATGCAGAGAGTTGGACTGATCACATCAAATGATGCAATAATGCAACATGTGATAATAGGTGAAAACTATGATCAATCTGGTGGTGTGCAGCATTTGCAATTGGAGTTGGCATTAAATTGATACACATATTCCCTCAATAAAATTTAGCATAAGAAGTTGCATACCTGGAAGGTTTGATTATTGAGTCTTATTTTTCTGAACTTCTCCTCACCAGGGTTTTTGGCAACATTCCCTACGTAAGTTAGGAGAGTTTGGAATGCTCTCTTCACTTTAGCATCATCATCCTAGCCTCACAAAACCAAATGAAGTGAGGCTATAAAATCTAGTTTCTGGTGCTACACAACTTTAAAAGCATGAACGAGGAACAGTAATTAGGATTCATTTCTGGAGGGGATATAGAATTTGAACAATCGAAAAACACATGAATGCTTATATTTGAATGCATTGCCTTCTCATAAAACAATATCTTGCAATCAATATCAGTAAGATGTGAGAAGATTTTCGTTTTCATGAGTATGAACATGCACATGCTAATGGGTAAACTGTTGGATGTGATATTTTATCCATGCAAATTATGGATGCAACTTTTTTGGCCAAGGAACCCATATCCGATCCACAGTTTAGAATTCACATTGCATCAATCTATTTAATTGTTTGTCTATACAAATGTGTACCGGTGAAAGTTCGAGCTGCATCTACAAAGGCCTAAGTTTTCACCAAGTGCCATAGCAAGTCTTCAGTTTTCTTTCTGACACTTCATGATTCTTAATTAAATTTCACAATAAGCATTTAAATACCAGCAAGTTTAACACTTAAATCATCTCAAGTTACTCTGATTTCTATCTTTGTACATAACTTTTAGCTTTTAAAAATAATAATGTTAATCTTGTACACAGCATTGATAGATCTTTGGTCAGAGGAAATTCCTAAATTTGGTAGAAAATGTAATTTAGTATTCAATGTCCTCTTTCCTCTATCTAGTACTCTCCTATTATCCTCTTTCCCATCTCATCCCTTCATAGTCAAATTTTATTTCTTAACTAATTAACTTAACTTTCCAGGGTCAAATCCACATGAACATAAAAGAATAACTGCAAAGGAGGGAGGATAAATGAAATTGAATTGAAAGATAAAGCAAAGCACATGTCATATATATATATATATATATATATAGAAGTCTTCATCATCACAGTCCAGAAACATTAAGTATAAAAGGTTAACTGTCTTATACTTAATGTTTCTGGACTGTGATGATGAAGACTTCTATATATATATATATATATAACAAAACAAGACAGTTAACTTTTTATACTTAATGTTTCTGGATATATATATAAAACAAAACAAGACAGTTAACCTTTTATACTTAATGTTTCTGGACTGTGATGATGAAGATCAGAAGTAGACTTGTTTTTACCTTGTGGTTCTGCTTAAGAGATCGCAAGCATTCTCTCATTTGCTCTT
>Ga0325405_1001523_pt1 | contig 23564 bp, 20 predicted proteins | sample PopdelMetagenome_21_FD_205663 | JGI IMG/M metagenome (GOLD analysis project Ga0325405, IMG submission 205663) | Populus deltoides microbial communities from Bellville, Georgia, United States - Xylem-Control-R2 | ecosystem: Host-associated > Plants > Phyllosphere > Stem > Wood/Secondary xylem...
GATTTTATTTTAATTATTTAAATAAGTAATAGTACGAAGCCTAGCTGAGTAGCACCGTGTTGTGTATGTATATATAAATGCATAGAGAGAGCTAATTATGGAATTGAAACTTACTTTTGCTTGCCCCAGTGCCATTGTAACGACACTGTAAAGAACATGAAAAATGGCAAGAACAAATAGAAATATGTGCAATTGGTGCACTCCTGTTTGCGAAATCAATGAAACTTTACCCTGCAGCCAAATAAAGAGAAAAAGGGGTTTATCATATTTCCACCTTCTCCATATTCGTTAATTCTTATCAATTACAAGAAGTTAGCTTTGTTAATTAATCACCTTGGAGCAGTAGCCGCCGCCGCCGCCGCTAGCTGCCGCCAAAACTCTGTGGATTGCAACCTTTCCGGCAAATGAAAATAGTTTCCTCTTATGATCACCTCCATCATTGCCGTCACCTCCTTTACCACCATTTTTATCTTTATAGTTGTCCCCAACGTAATCATACTTGCAGGGAAGCATGACGTTTTCGTATTTCTCAGGGATGCATATCTTTAAGATAGCGCTTGTACCCACAGTAATTAGCAACGATATGAAGCCCAGTAGCATTAATTCTGTAGTGACAAACATATTCGTCAAATTAAACTAAAGAACCCAGCAAGGTGTAATTTTTAATAATTATAGACACAGCTAAGCACTCGTCACCAAAATGTTGTTTCTAGCAGCGATTAAAAAGACTTACCAGCTTTAATTTTCTCCAAAGCTTCACTCATGGCCTTCTTTTGGCGTTTTTGAAACCACTGCACGTAGTGTGCATCAAAGCACAGGGGAAGTGAGAACAAATTAAAATATAGAGCTGAGCACAGATTTTAAGCCGAAGTAAGAATCACTCACCTTTCCTAACGACTGAATCCCATGTTCTATTAGAACAGATAAGACCACAAACACTGCACAAACTGCCGCTACAGCCCATGTAGGTGTGTTTTGCAAGGTCTTGTCTCCATAAGAACCAGCTGCCATGGTTGCTAGCCAAATTGCACTCCGTTCAAACTCCAAGCACTTGGTAGGAAAATGGGCAAACTAGAAATATTTCTCGGCCAAATTTATGGAACTGATGACCAATCATGGAAATGGAAGGCGCGCAATGGTCGTAGATTTATGCTTAAGATTTGCCATCAACAACGCGGTTTTAATGTGTAATGAAATTTGTCATATACCTTTTGTTGTTATTACATGAGACTGAAAATATTGGCTTTGTCATCTGAAATCCCGTCACTTGGACCCCTTGACATGAGCCGGCTGAATCAAAAGTCATTAATGGGATGGATCGAGCCATTGTCATGGCTCTACAATGAAATAACCTTCAAAGTTTTGCATATAAAAAGAAAACTATAAAAATTGGCTTCTTGCATACAGTATTTTTCATCAATCTCTGGAGACTTGATGCATCATATGTGGTTAGAGAATGCGTTGAAAGAGTCAAGAAACCAGGCAGAGGTTATCATTTCAAACAAACCCGCTAAACTAATATCTGTCGTTTTGTGATTTTAATTGTTCAAGATTCGATATAGTTTATCGAATTTATGCTTTCCTGTACTACGCAATATTGTTAGTGATGTTCTTCCTTGATGTAGTTGCTTGAAATAGGACCATGTGTCGGAGGATGACATGTGAAGAGAAAGAGTATAGTTGTTAGACATGATTCGTAGATTAAAAGTCTTGAATTAACGGGATCATCAGGTGAATTTGGGTTAATCATGTATAATATCAAAATAATGTCGGTTTTTTTTTCTTAGTGTTAGTCAATCAGGTCACGAAAAACTTTACCGGTCTAAATTTCTTATTCAGTGCAACTAGAAACCTATTTCGAGTTAAGCTGTAGTTTCTGAATTTTCAAGTTTAACAACTATAAGAAAGAGATGTTTGAGTAATCTGCACCCTGCTGTGCCTTCCGCGCGCGGTCCTCTCCTCTTGTCGCATGCTGGCATTGCCATTTGTTTTGATAGTTCTCCCACAATACAAAATGATGTGTTCTGTTTACTTCCAGGAGGTCAGGGCTCTATGCCACTAATTAACGAGTGCTTCTTATAGTCACAAATGATTTGGGAGGTGGAAGTGGCCGCCGGATTGTTTCTTCTTGTTGTAGTTTTCCTTTCCTTGTATTTTTTTCCTGAAAATATTGCATGGACTAATTCCTTCCTCGGAAAACTACCGATTCTTTATTCGAGACATTCATGCACAAGTTCTTCCTTCCTGACCTGAATATTTGACATGGATATTTTGTATTTTCCAGTGACCTCCACCATATGTACAATGGCTTTCCCTATTAGCCAGAAAAATAAAGAGGAGAAATCTACTGACTGTGGGCCGTTTCTTCTCTTCATGTGGGCCACGAGGTACAAAAACTGCGTATCTCACTCAACAAATTAGTGGCAGTTAAGGGGCCGATGATTTTAGAGCCATGAAGAGGGCGTTCGGGAAAATACAAAAGGGTGCACAATCTGTGGTTCAGATTCTCATATTACAAGCTCAAAAATCATCTTATCCCATACATTCCCATGCACAATTCTTACCACCACACATTCTTTGAACTTAGTTGCAACCATACTTTAAAAGATTTGGAAAATTATGAAGGAAATGTAAAATGAGAGTGACTAATGAAACGAATTGAACTGTATTTATAGTCAGGAAGTTGCTCTCTCTAGCTTTATAGTTGCAGCCATGGCCACCCACGCAGCTCTTGCTCCGTCAAGAATCTCAGCCAATACCAGACTTCCCTCCAAGACCAACCACTCTTTCCCTACTCAATGCTCCTCAAAGGTCTCTCTCTCTCTCTCTCTATGCATTATACACACAAGGCACCCTATTGTAGGTGCTCTATGTTTCTGTCTTGTGTGTGATATTTTGAAGTTTACTTGGATATGCAAAGGCTAGAAGTGGCTGAGTTTTCTGGTCTTCGAGCCAGTTCATGTGTAACCTATGCAAAGAACGCTAGTGAGGGATCCTTCTTTGATATGGTGGCTTCCCAACTTGCTCCCAAGGTTAGCATAATTATATTTTGCTTTAGCACTATGTTTTTCCATCTGACAATTCTTTAGCATTATTGTATAGTTTTGCATGAAAGTTTAATCATATTACATTTGATAGCTTGATAGCTTGGGGTGGGAAATTTGAACTTGAAAACTCTTCTGTAAAGGAGACATGTTGATAATATTAGCTAGGCTACAGCTTGACTAGTTTGGTTGCTTTATTTTAGTGATAAAACTCTGTATTTTGAGTAGACCTTGATATATGTCCAGCTAACCCTAACCTTGATTCATCTGGTGCTGGATTTTTTATCTAAATTTAGGTTGCAGTATCAACTCCTGTTAGAGCAGAAACTGTATCCAAATTGAAGGTGGCTATCAACGGATTTGGACGCATTGGCAGGAACTTCCTGCGATGCTGGCACGGTCGCAAAGACTCGCCCCTTGATGTAATTGTTGTCAACGACAGTGGTGGTGTCAAGAACGTAAGAAAAATATTATAATTAATCTTAATGGTATCCATTCTGGAGAATTAACTTATTATCACTGATTAAATGAGAAATCGACTAATCGAGTAAGAATGTTGTGCATCAATCAGGCTTCCCACCTATTGAAATATGATTCCATGCTTGGAACTTTCAAGGCGGAGGTGAAAATTGTGGACAACGAGACCATCAGTGTTGATGGCAAGCCCATTAAGGTTGTTTCCAGCAGAGACCCTCTTAAGCTTCCTTGGGCTGAGCTCGGGATAGACATTGTTATTGAGGTAAGCTGTGCTCTCAACTCTCTCCCTTCTGAACTCTGTAATGGACTTGTCAGTTTTGGTGACAACTCTTTGTAAGATAATCATATCATCTGACTGAATTGAGCAGGGAACAGGAGTTTTTGTAGATGGTCCTGGTGCTGGGAAACATATTCAAGCTGGTGCCAAGAAAGTTATCATCACTGCTCCAGCCAAAGGTGCTGATATTCCAACCTATGTTGTTGGTGTTAATGAAAAGGATTATGACCATGAGGTTTCCAACATTGTAAGGTTTGTGTTTTAGTGAATCCGGCATACGAAAAGCAAGCACTACTATATATTCTTGATCATTCATTTTATTGCATATGATATATTGCAAGCCGACAAAATTCCACTGCTTGCAGCAATGCTTCTTGCACCACAAACTGTTTGGCTCCTTTTGTGAAAGTCATGGATGAGGAATTTGGTACGAATACAATTAAAATCAGTTCTGAAAAGCTTAGATGCATATGAGGGAAATGTGTGTGATTGTGTGATTACTTTGGCAGGCATTGTCAAGGGAACAATGACAACCACCCACTCCTACACTGGAGATCAGGTAAACCATTAAGAATTCAATGCTCTGCTGATATAGTGAATCAGTGATTTAGTCTACTTCATTAATGACATAGCCACTTCAACAATCACATTGAATTATATTATGTGCTATCCAGAGGCTTTTGGATGCTTCACACCGAGACTTGAGAAGAGCCAGGGCTGCAGCATTGAACATAGTCCCAACAAGCACTGGTGCAGCCAAGGCTGTATCTCTCGTGCTGCCTCAGCTCAAGGGCAAGCTCAATGGCATTGCACTCCGTGTCCCAACCCCTAATGTCTCAGTTGTTGACCTGTTGTGAATGTTGAGAAGAAGGGCACCACAGCAGAAGATGTCAATGCAGCCTTCAGAAAGGCAGCTGAGGGACCATTGAAGGGTGTATTGGACGTGTGTGATGTTCCTCTCGTCTCTGTCGACTTCCGGTGCTCTGATGTTTCTTCAACCATTGACTCTTCATTGACCATGGTCATGGGAGATGATATGATCAAGGTTGTCGCTTGGTACGACAATGAATGGGGATACAGGTCAGAATCCTAAACTAACTCAAAGCTTATATATATATATGTGTGTGTGTGTGTGTGTGTGTGTGTGGCTCTTTTATATGATGAGAGTATCCTAACTATGATGATATGATTTATGTTTTCAGCCAAAGGGTAGTTGATTTAGCTCATCTTGTAGCCAGCAAGTGGCCAGGTGTGGCTGCGGCGGGAAGCGGAGACCCATTGGAGGACTTCTGCAAGACAAACCCAGCTGATCAGGAATGCAAAGTCTATGAAGCTTAGAAGATTTTGGACGAGAGTACAGTCAATAATGCCTGCTTTTTGCTGTGACGGTGTTACAGATTGGATTGATTACTCTTTTGTGTGTGCATTATGTTACTTGATAAATAACATGATTTTCTTTATTAAAAAATTGATATTTCTATTATGCAGCTTCATGTCAAAATAAATAAAAATATATATAGAAATTAAAAAAAAATTATTTATGTTCCATTCAAGATTCAGGACTAGAAATCAGTTAATTGCCACGTCACTTAGCCTCATCAATCGCACCCACCATTAAAGCGTAGCGCTTGATAATTACGAGTAAGTTTTTATTATATTTATATCTTATTAGTTATTCATAAAATAAGAATTCAAAATATTTATATTCTATCAGTTAAATCTTGAATATTCATTTTATTTAACAAAAAGAATATTTTAGGTATAGATACATATATTAAATAATAATATTATATATATATATATATAGTATTAAGGAGGGTTTAGATTTGATTTTAGATTGGGTTGAATAATATTTATATTTTATCTATTATTTATTAAATAAGTTGATTATGAAAATAAAACCCATCCATTAATGAAATTGTGGTTGAATTATCATCCTTAATTACTCTTGTACCCAACCATATATAATTTAAATAATTAAACTCTCGCCGCAGCGTATAACGGATTAAGCTGCTTCTCTCTCACCATAATTTCTTAAAAAATCCCTAAATCAGAAAAACCTTTAAAAAAATCCCCAATTCACGAGCTAAAAATCGAATTCGAAATTTCCAAATGCAGCGATGAAGCGCTCTTTGATACTCCTTTTACTGTTAATTATAATCTATGACAACTATTCTCTCAATTTTGCCTCTCTGATCAGAGCAATCCGGTCACCAAGCTTTTCAACCCTCTATTGCCGCCAACACCGGAAGTAAATCTCATACTTAATTCATTTTGATGCAGTAGTCAACAATATGTGGCTGTAGTCAACAATGTTTTTATTTTTTTTATTGATAATGACATGGGTTTTCTTTTAAAAAAAATTATTTGTATGTTTGTTGGATGGTCTGTTGTTTTATTGGAGAACGAATAGTTTTGTTACTTAGTTTGTTGTAGCTGATTTTTTGTGCAGCGGAAGCCGTCACTGAGTGCAGATGAATATATTAGAATGACGCCACATATATCGGAGGATGGAGAAATTACAACTGCTGCTTTTCTTGTCAATGCCAAGATGGGGAGAGTGATTCGCACATATAAGTTTGATAATGCTGCTTCGAAGTTGGGGATTCAAGCGTTTGAAGTTATTACTGTTATGTTGTCGAAAGATGCTGGAGAATTGGTAGAATCTGGTGGTGTTGATTTGGGAACTTTTAAGCATCTGGTTTATATCACGAGGACAGATTATGTGCTGCAACACCATGCTCCAAACTCCACTGAGATTTTATGGAATGTGGGATTTGCGGATTCTGAGGCTGAATTTCGGTGTCAGGGTATTCAGACTTCTTTTGGTGGGGTGTCTCTGAATGCAAATGAGGACACGGATGTGATCGAGTGGCAATTGCCCTGTCAAATGAAGAGAGTTGCCTTCTGAATTCGTAACCACAGCATGTTTGAATTTGATATACTAGCAATTACTCATATAGGAGGTGGAGCCACCTTTCTTCCAGTTCTAGATAACAAACCTCCTTTCGGACATGTTCCTAGATAGCCGGCTCTTCCCAATAGTGGAGGCATACCTATGCTTGCGTCACCCTCTTCTGAGGCCAAAATCCCTGGGATATTGGCTCCTTTCATTGGAAACAGTGGTACAGTGAATGCTATAAGCCCATCTGCTGAAATGATAGCAAAACAGCTGTTTTGTCGATTATGGGGTTCATCTTTTACAAATATTTAGCATCCAGAAAACAGGGCAAGTTGAATAAACCTATTGAGGAACTTCAAACCTAATCTGGGATGCCAAAAAAGAAGAAAAATCAGAGGTCAGGAAACAACAAGAATAATTCAATAATGAGAAAATGCAGAAATATGTGTCTCTTCAGTATAAGGTCGGTTAAACGAATGGAATTTTGCCTGTTGAAGGAAATGAAAGGAATTTGTTATTGAATTTTACTAATCACGTTGATCGTCGTAGAATTGGCAAGTTGTTAGTTTCCAACAAAGAAATTGCTAAGGGGAGTAATGGTACGGTTGTGCTTGAGGGAATTTATGATGGCCGTCATGTGGCTGTGAAGCGCCTGGTGCAAACCCATCATGATGTGGCTTTGAAGGAGATTCAGAACCTTATTGCCTCGGATCAACATCCAAATATTGTTAGATGGTATGGGGTGGAGTATGATCAAGACTTTGTTTATATTGCATTGGAACGCTGCACTTGCAGCTTAAATGACTTAATTTATGTTAACTCTAAATCTTTCCAAACTCAAATACCATCCAAGGATATAGCTTCCAACCACTGCCTGAGTATATGGTTCGACTACATTCAATGCCAGAACATAACAGGAATGTTGAATTGTGGAAGGCCAATGGCTATCCTTCGGCACAATTGTTAAAATTAATGAGGTCAGTTAATATTTCCCTTCTTGTTTTCTAGCAATCCATGCATAGGTCTGTACATTCTAGAACAGTAATTAAAGAATCAAGGTTTTGCCTTGGATGGTGCCTGTGCTGCTTTATTTTTTTCTGAATACTTCTTTTAAGGGGCTTATAGACAATGCTTAATCGGCAGTACGATAATGTTTTGTTTTGGACATTCTAAATTCAGTCAGATCAGAATTCATGTCATTAAGATGGTCCCTGCTCTTGAATCAGCTAAAACAATAAAGTAGATTGCCTAAGAAACTGGACTAAAGTTGAAGAACTCTTTATTTCTGCAGAGATGTGATTTCTGGGCTTGCCCATTTGCATGAACTTGGAATTATACTCGGGGACTTAAAGCCTCAGAATGTTTTGATTATCAGTGAGAAATCTTTCTGTGCAAAGCTTTCAGATATGGGCATTAGCAAGTGCCTTCGGTGGGACATGTCTTCCTTGACCCAACATCCAACTGGTAAGCATGTCATTTTTTTGTTGTCAATCCAATTATGCGAATAATGATCACACTTGCCTTCGTTGGGACATGTCTTCCTTGACCCAACATCCAACTGGTAAGCATGTCATTTTTTTTTTTGTCAATCCAATTATGCGAATAATGATCGCACTTCATGAGACTCGTTGCTGCTTTCATCCACCCCTCTTTTTGCTTGTGATTTCTAATGATGCTGGCTAACAGGTTATGGGAGCTCAGGCTGGCAAGCACCTGAACAACTACTCCGTGGATGCCAAACACGTGCATTAGATGTGTTCAGTTTAGGCTGTGTTCTATTTTTCTGTACCACAGGGGGTTAAGCACCCTTTTGGTGATAATATTGAACGTGATGTAAATATTGTCAATGACCGGAAGGACCTATTCTTAGTAGAGAATATACAGAAGCTCTGGATCTTTTCTCTTGTCTCTTGGATCCTGACCCAGAGAAGAGGTAAGACAGTCTTACACTTCCAATCTGAAAAGATTTTTTTATGCTCCTTCAATTATTTGTTTATTTGTAATTTGAAACGAGTCCTATATTCTAACACATCCTGTTAGTATTATTTTTCATGTGATAACGTGTTCCCTGTATATGCTGTAGGCCAAAAGCCCAGGAGGTTTTGAACCATCCCCTGTTTCGGACTTCTGAGAGAAGGCTCTCATTTGTCCAGGATGTTAGTGATCGAGTGGAACTGGAAGATAGGGAGAATGAATCAGAACTCTTAAATGCATTAGAAAGTACCGCAACACTGGCACTGACTGGAAAATGGGATGGAAAGATGGAAGAAGCTGCATTCATTGACAACATTGGCTGCTACAGGCGTTATACGTTCGATAGTGTTCGTGACCTATTGCGGGTCGTACGCAACAAGTCACATCACTGTAGGGAACTCCCTCGAGAGATTAAAGAATTATTACGGTCAAATCCAGAAGGATTGAGAGTTATTTTTCACGTCGATTTTCAAAACTCTTGATTGAAGTTTACAAAGTGATCTAAAGGTATTGCAAAGAGGAGGAATTTATTTGTACACAGACAGCAATATAATCTAGCAACCACTGTCATTCTCCATACCTATCATGGTTCCTCTGGACAGAATAGTTATAGGTTTTGTACATAGAAACTGTATCATATCACAACTTGTAAACGTCAATTGTAACCCACCCAATGGTAACATCTTTTAGTTACGTTTCTTTTACCACCGAAGAGGCACAGCTGGCTCCAGTTAAAGGAAATGTTACATTTCACCATACTTTGAAGATTTTTTAAGTTGAATATTGCCTATACTCTGAGCAGCCTGATCCATGATGGTTTTTGCGTTTGGGTTTGAGGGTTCCAGATAGGTTTGTCTAGATATCACTAGCTTTTAATGCATGGTCATCATGCATGCAAGTGCAATTATTTGCCTCTCTCAAAATTTTGAAAACTCTCACTGCTGTAGGGTCCAAGCTGAGATTGCACCGGTTTCTTTCACATTGTTGTGGACAGTTTTTCAAACTCCTGGTGATATCTTTTCTATCCGTACTCTGGCAAGCTACCGCATTTTTCAACTGGGAGTATCATGCAGCTACAGGTCTCAAATTTTACTCCTGCACATAATTCTCAAATTTTGGATGACAGAAGGGGTTATCCTATCTTCTGTCATCCAAGAGGCATTCAAGCTCTAGGAAGAGGTTATCCTTTCATAATTCTCATAAATTAGCTTCTATTTCTCTAACCTTAACTTTGATTCACCAACCCCATCCCCAGGATAAAAGAAAACCTTACAAGAAGCCAAATTTGGGTACAGAAACTGAACCGTTCACGAGAGTGCTTGTTGAAAGGCTCTAAACTTTACAGGCTGAAAACCCTAAATTATTTTATACTTTAGTTGATTATATTATACATGGGAGAACTAAACGCTATCCCAACCAGTGCGTGTGTGATGCTGGCCTATCATGTATGTCAGCCAAATAATCCAAGATCCCTTCAGAACAAAATTACAGTTGGATCCCAATTTAACCCCACAAATTAACTTTTCTCCACCGTTTGCTACCCAACACGAGTGGCCCACTCATCATCACCTTTTGATCTGGAGTTTGAAATTTTTGCATCACACTGTTTCCCAGTCCAGGATTTCCCCAAATTTTGGCACCAGGAATAGTTTATCCATATAGTGCTTAGGTAAGACAAGTAATTCTAGCAAACGCCATTGTCATTTTCCCTCAGAGATATTGGTTCATAAATCCTCTATACAAGCAAAATTCTCTAACTAGGAGCAGCCCAGCAGCCCCAGTTGAACCAAAATGGCTCCTGCCTCTGTCCTTGTCCTTCTCTTCCTTGCAATTCTCAGCCCATTTCCAAACGTTTCTGCTGTTGGTGTGAACTACGGCACTCTTGGAAACAACTTGCCATCACCAAAAAAAGTAGCTCAGCTTCTTCAATCCACACTCATTGACAAGGTGAAGATCTATGACACAAACCCTGAAATCCTCGGGGCATTTTCCAACACCGGAATTGACCTCATCGTAGCAGTCGAAAACTACCACGTGGCAAACATCAGCACTGACACATCAGCTGCCGATGAATGGCTCACCAATCGCGTGATTCCCTTTATTCCTGCCACTTCCATTGTTGCCATTGCTGTTGGTAATGAGTATTTAACAACAGATCCTGATCACTTGAAGCCAAATGCACTTATCCAGGCCATGCAAAACTTGCATGCTGTTTTAGTACAACGCGGACTTGACCGAAAAATTAAGGTCACAACTCCACATAGCATGGCAGTTCTTGCTTCCTCATTCCCTCCTTCAGCTTCAACTTTTGCCACTACACTCATGCCTGTTATGACCTCAATTGTAGGGTTTTTGGCTGACACAGGTGCCCCTTTTATGGTCAATGCTTACCCTTATTTTGCTTATAGGGACAATCCTGGTATGGTTGACCTAGAGTATGCCTTACTAGGAAATGCAAGCGGGGTTCGTGACCCTAAAGGATATGTGTACAGCAATATGTTAGATGCCCAAGTTGACGCTGTTAGGTCAGCTATTATTGCATTAGGGTTTGGTAATCGGACAGTTGAGATGACCATATCAGAATCCGGGTGGCCATCAAAGGGTGAATCAGGTGATGACGCTGCCACACCAGAAAACGCAAAGACTTACAATACTAGGTTGATTGAACGTGCACAGTCTAATAAAGGGACACCAATGAGTCCTAAAAAGAACATAGAGATATTTGTGTTTGCTTTGTTTAATGAGAATAAAAAAGAGGGTGGTGTTAGTGAGAGGAATTTTGGGATGTTTAATGGGGATGGATCTAAGGTGTATGAAGTGGATTTGAGCTGCCAGTTTTGTAGTAGCAATGGAGGGACATTAGGGTTTGGGGAGAAGATGTCAAGTGGAGTAAGAGGTCCTTCAGTTTGGTGTGTGGCTAAACCTCATGCTGATGAGAAGGTGCTTCAAGCTGTGCTGGATTTTTGCTGCGGACCAGGTGGTGTGGATTGCAGAGAGATTTATGAAAGTGGTGATTGTTTTGCACCAGATAAGCTTCATGCACATGCTTCCTATGCCATGAATGTTTATTATCAAATCCATGGGAGAAACTACTGGAATTGTGACTTCAAGGGCACTGGACTTGTTACTTTCAGCGATCCAAGTAAGAATTCAAGAATTTTCCCTTCTCATTTTCCTACTTTAAAATGTGTTTTAGTTCTTGTTAAAACCAGTTTTATTAAACGTGTCCGGTCCGGCGGGTTAAACTCGTAACCTGTTAAATTGAGATTGCAACTTAGTTAAATACGTTAGAACCTGGTTTAACTATTTTTTGAAAATATTTTTTTTCGAAACAAGATTGTTTTTTAATAATTTTTTAATTGATATCATGATTAGATCACCTAATCAGATTGTTAACTTATTTTACCTGTGATTGGGGCTTTATAGACTAAATTAACAAGAGATAACTCACCGGGTTTAACAAGAGTTAACTCATCTAAAATGTTAAAAAAAAAAAAAAAAGTTTTTTGGGCTTTATAATCACGTTTAATAACTTTGTTTGAAACTTTAATATTAAAAAAGAGTTTTCCAAACAAAATTAAAAAAAGGGCATTTGTTATAAGATCAGTTGTTAATCAATTCTTTGTTTTTTCTGTGAATGATTCGATCAGGTTATGGTACATGCAAATATTCACAACAATGACTAATGAGCGAGAAATGGCAGGAGCCTTCAAGAGGTCTCTGGCAGCTCTTTCTGTGATTATTAATTCATGTAAAAGTAATGTGGGAGACAACTTGCCTCGGTTGCTGCAAAGACTTTATAGAATTAATTCGTTGGTTGCAGCTGGTGGTGGATTAATCGATGGATTTGTTTGAATATTTTGGTGCTTTGTCTGATAAAATTAAAGTGTCTTTTTTTTCTCTGAAGAGAACAGAGTGAGCAGCAGCGAGCACATGGCGGCAGGCAGGGTCTCATGTCATGTCTCCATGATCTAAGGCTTTTCTTCCTGCTTTGGCCTCTGTGGTCAGAAAAACTGGAAAAGCTCTCTCTCTTTCTTCGGGAAAGAATCTTTTCTGGTTTCCTACTTTCGAAAATTGGGCCCTTGTAGCTGTAGGGCTCTCTTCTCTTGTTTGAACGTCTGCTTCCTTCCTTCCATCGAAACCGTTTTCTATCGTGTCAGCTTTCTTTTTTTTCAATAAAAACATTATTTAATTAATCAAATAATTCTTGCCATTCAAATTTTAATTTTATAAAAACTAAGACAATTAAACATATTTTTTATAAATTTTACTTTTAATCTGTGATCACAAAAGCTATTATGGTATAAATACACTTATATTTTTTAAATTATAATCACAAAAACTATCATGTAGAAAAAAAAAAAAAAAAAAAGAAGGGGGGGGGGGATACAAGGTGTAAATGGTCATTTGAAGCCCAACCAAATCCATCGTCTAGCTGCTTTCTACATTGAGAATTTTGAAGACCAGAACATGACGAATGTAAGGTTGTAAGTGTGTTCTTAAAACTGGTTTTTAAAGAATTCATTGTATTAAATAATTGTAAAATATCAGGTTATATATATTTACTCAACGCCATAAATACAAGCTTTTTAATTGTTTTGAAATATCTTTTCATTTTAATTTTTATATGAAATTAGACAAGTTTTTTAAAATAATTTTGTAAACCCCGGCTAAGAAAAATCAATTAAAAAACCTTGAAAATATACTAAATTAAAATGGTATTGAAGACTAAGTAAAAATTGGTCAACCGAACGGTCGACTAGTTGATTATAAATAAATAAATAACAATTGGTTAGGACTGAGAAGAAAAGAAAATTTAGGGAAATTTTTTGAGAAAAAACTAAAGAATTAGATAAGGCAGTGAAGGAGGTGAGAATCGACTTAGATTATATTATGTGTAATAAGCATTAAATAAAAAGATACAAGTGAGATCATTGGTACTATACAGCAGGAGAGAATAGCTACCGAAACACAGAGTACGTACATGGTAGTGCTAATTACTTTAAAATTATTGATTATTTATTTAAATTCAAGCATGTAACTAAAGTTATATATTTAATTTATAATTTGTGATATTGAATAATATGTTAAGCTACTTGCAAGGATTCACGCCTGATTTGGGCAACATGGTTAACTACCCTGGATAAGAGTTCAGGCCAGAATTTGATCTGAAAGAAAATACTGTCATGGAAATTAATCAGTTGTCCGGGAAAGTACTGGATAGATTTATTAGTAGCTTTGAATTGTGAAGTTGTAAAAATATGTTGTATATTTGTAAGAATATATTCTTGTCCCGAACATCTGATTAGCCCCGTGTGTGTGTGTGTGTGTGTGTGTGTGTGTGTGTGTGTGTGTGTGTGTATATAATCGATTACAAGGTGAGGCAGGTCGGTTGTCAATGACAAAATGCTGCAAAAATATCGATACTTTTTGTGTTGTGCTTGGAAGCATATGAACAGGACAATTTATGATTCTTTGCCGAGGTCAAGATTACAGTAATCAATTATAGGCCCCACTCCTTGTCTGCTTCTCTCCTCCCCCCTGTTTTTTTTCCTTCCTTCTAGCAAAACTCATTTTGCTGAATGTTAAGAGCGTGAAGAGCAGTCTGCGGATTGAATTCGTAACAGTCAAGTTAGTCTCAACGAAATTAGGAGACAAAGTTAATTAAGTGTAGAGAGAACTCAGCCAACATATTATTATTGATCTGTTAACACTGAAATTCTAACGTTTCCTTTCTTTATGATTTGATACAGGATTCTGGGATAGATATCAGCAATGTAGTGGTTGGTGCCATCTATGTAATATCAGCAAATTTCAGTGAAACTGATCCATGCATTGATGTTGAACTGAAGTAGATGGAAAGATTGATAACATTCTGAATTAAGGTCAAACAAATTCAGAATTATGCATTTATGCTCGTGGAACAAAAATCTGTAGAGCTATAGATGAGTATTGAACAATTTGTTTCAAAGTCCACCTCAAACTCAGGACTAATGGTGTTGTTTTTCTTTTGTTTGTAACTCTAAATCAAGGGGATTTGAGTTAGCCTACTTTTCCTATTTGATCTGAAACTTTCTCAAATCAATCAAGTTATCAGCGGACACCTCTATTTACAAGAGAAATGGGAATCTTCCGAGAAGCTGATTCACAGGTTCTTCTCTCCATAGGAACAAAAGTACCAATATAATCGTTACTAAACTTGCTGAAGGGATGAAATCCTAAACAAGATAGATAATAAACTTACTTTTATACTATTTTATACTATCTCCAATATTCTCAATGTCATCTTAAAGCATTTTTAAAAAACAAGAAGAAGAAGCAGCAGCTTTCAAGGTATAAAGTACTATAAAAGGATAAAAATGTTCATTCATAAGCTTACTTGCTTATGTTGATGTCGCTCCAATCGTCCTTTCTGTTTCTTTCTTCTTGGGATTCCTCAGTGACTCACCGTCCTGATCTTTCCCGGATAATGATCTTTCCAACTTCCTTCTTTTACTCGCATTCTTTGTTGGGTCTTCCTTCTGATCCATTAATGTCAATAGTCTACGGATACACCCAGAACGTGAGGGACATTGAACAGGAGAAGCAGATTCTGCAGGGGCAGCATAAAACAGTCGTATAATCTGCAAGACGTATATGACGAGTGAAATGAAGCAAGTTAGACCACAAAGGAGAAAGAGGCCCCAAAAGCTCCTCAGGTAAAGTTTATCTGCTTCAAGCTCAGAAGTATCCGAACTGCATGTGCTTTGCATCAGCCACTTGTCATGGATCCGTTGGAGATCACCATTCTCTGATAGTGCTAGAATTGCAGTCGACATATCCACAGCTAAGGGAGAGTCTCTTGGAAATGCCTGGTTTACAGAAAACACAGATGACCAGAGGAAAGAATCAGCAATGGAAACTAACCATTACCTTGAAAAGATGTTTATGTATAATGGTAAAGTGCACTGCATGTATGTCCAGGGATTCGGATTGAGTACATTTAGCTTGCATAAAACATAGTTTTGAGGCTAATAATCATGTGAAATAAACCTTTTAAAATGTTAATGCACTGTTTTGACAGATGTTTTATGGAAATCTTATCCTTTTTAGATCTAATGCAGTAAGTAATGCTCTGCCTTTAGCGTGAGAAAAGAAAAGATGGATCAGAAAGAAGGTACTCACGAAACCCCAGCCACTTTTTGTAAATTCTCGACCCACAATCCTGAACGTGCACTGCCCTGCAAGGAAAAGTTCCACATAAGGGCGTTCATCAACAATGGCAGCAACACCCCCTTTTCCAGGACCGAGTTGGAGTGCTTTAGCATATTCTTCTGGTGATCCCAGGGCAACAAGCCTAGATTTTGATATTCCAATTTCCTCACTCAAGTAATATTCAGCAAAAGAACCCACCTGGTACCCTACTGGCTCATCACTTTCCTTCAAGCTTTCAATTCCTTTAATATGAGAAGATAGTTGCTGCACTGTGAGAATTGACGTCAAGCTTGCAGTGTAGTTTGAGTTGATTATTAAAACCACAAAGAGCCATATAAGTAGCACAAATCGCGCAAGGGTGCTCATAGTGTTTTCTCCTGCAAAGGTTTTAGGAAATCAACTCGATCAAATAAATGATGGTGCTTATGGTCCAAGATAAGCATAAAATCTTGGCAAGAATCTGATTTTCACTTACTATGAGTGGAAAATAGAGTCGAGAGACTGAACCTGCATGGGTTAAGAAAAAATGTATCAGCATTGATTGTTTCGAGTACTTTCAAGATGTTATTTGGTGATATATTTTCTGATGTCTGACCCTCATATGATACAGTCAGCTTTACAAAATGGTGCTTGAATTGCAAGAATACAAGTACATAATTTTAGCCAAGCAGCATGGTACAGAAAGCAAATTGCTTCCCACAATCAAAAAACAGAAGGGAAACATTTATAGCAGTAACTGAGAAACAACAGACACAGATGCAAGAATGATAACATTAAAACTCAAGGAATAGTGCAGACATGTATGAGAAAGTATTTCTCTTTTCTTAAATTTTGAAGAATTTCCATGTGACTTGAAAGCTCACCATATAACAGTTATGATTTGCCTTTTAGGTGGGCCCCTGAACTCATCATTTATCCTATGCTCAAGAATCCACACAACTAAGCCAACAACAAAGAAGAAACAACCGGTGACAATCCACAAACGGGCACTAAATGGCCCCAGGAAAGCCCAGGCTCCTGAGTTTGACTTCCTAAAAGGGGCCACAACAACCAATCCAGATGCGACATATGGCTGTGTAAAATCTAGGATTTTTGTCCTGTTGGTGACAATGGCAACGTCACCAACAACAGCATCAAAGAACTGCAACAAGAATATGAGCGAATCAGACACTGGAATATATAGACTCAACTTGAAGTTGCAAACAACTTTACTATGCACTCACACCCGTCGTAATTTTATACACCAGCTCTGTGTAGCTTGGATTGTTTTTACCATCTCCGAAGGGGATAAACTGATATTGAACAGGATATGGTAATAAAGTTATTGCAGATGTAAAAACATCAATGCAGAAACCCTTGAATGTATCTGTCCCTCGTGCTTGTGATACAAACTCCCGGAAGCTGACCCGAAGTGGCACACCAATTCTCAGTTGCTTCCCATTGTTAGCAAAAGCCCATCCACGTGGCGTGAACAATGTATCTCCAGGCCAAATGACTTTGTACAGTTCCTGGTTTGCACTTGAACGATTTGGTGGCTTTGTATAAAGTATCTCAGGAGGTACGACAGTCAAACCAGAGTAATTGGACCAGTAACCAATCCGTTTGAACCCAGTTCCGAACACATTATTAACATCATATGCAGGAAGGATAAGAGATCTGTCTGTGTCAAACTTAATACGGCCTGTCAAACCAACAAGATCACTCTGCAATATGTTATTCAGCAGAAGTTTTCCATCATCAAAGATGCCCATTGCCTCAAGGTGGAGACCACGATCTTTCACTGAACGTAACCTGGAATAATTAGTAAATGAGATAATACCACCCTGGTTAAAAAATGCATCAATAGCATGTGCAATTAGCCAGACAGAGTCATAAGCATAAAGGCCATAAGAATTCAGCCCCAAAGAACCACCAGTCAATTTGCGCCACCTAGAGTAAAACGCTTTCTTTCGATCTGAATCTGGTGTATGTTGACGAAAAAAGAGAACTCCTTGAATTGAGTCCATGGTCTCTGATGGGAGAGGAGAAGCAGAATCCAAAACAGACGAGAGCCAATTTGTAGCAATCCATACCCACCCATTACCCATCATTTGAAGACGGTTTGCCACAGAAAAGACCTCGAAACCCACATCAGGATTTACATGGAGAACTATAACTCGAGATTCCATTGATGCAACCTTAATAAGCATATCTAAGATGTCAGTCCTATTAACTCCAGAATCCGGGGCAACCCCCACCTTGTAAGATATTCTACAACGTCTCTCTGCAAGTTTATCACCCAGAGCTGACATGCCATTTCGTCCATAATCATCATCAATGTAAATGGCAGTTACCTGCTTCCAACCATAATAATCAACAACGTCTGATATTGCTGCCATTTGGTGCAAATCGCTATGGGTGGTCTGAACAAAAAAGGGAAACTGCAGAGAGTTGAGACTGGGGTCTGTTGCTGCAAATGACAATAGGGGAACTTGAAGCTGATTCGTAACATGGGATATGATGCGAGCAACGACAGAAGATTGTGGGCCGATAATGGCAACAATATCGGTCTCCATAAAACGCAAAGCTGCCACAAGCATTATGATTAGAGTACATGATTAAAAATCCAATATCCTCCATGATAAGTAGCTAAACACACTAAGTGTAGTCAGCAACTAACATTGAAAGCAAAAGGGAATTGAAGATGTAGCAGTAAATTACCTTCAACCATGCCTAGAAACCCACTGCAATTAGAGTTTCTCATATCAACATTGAGTTTGGTGCCCCGCAGAATGCTAGAATTCGCATTTACATCTTTGACAGCTTCCTGAATAGCAATCTTGGCAACTCTTCCAATCGAAGATTCGAATGTAAAAAGAGCTCCAATATTCACAACAGCAGGCCTTGAGGTCAGATTCCTACTATATCCAGTTGTTGAAAGCAGTAAACAGATGAGAAATACCCAACAACCAAACCTAATAGAATCCATTTCAATTCAATAACACAATTATCTTCTCCTCCAAAACGAATCTGCCAGCACAATATTGATTATGTAGGGCTCTGAATAACGTGTAAAAAACCAGACCTTAATCAGAATTATCAGCAACAGCAATTTCAAAAACAGCAGTTAATTGACTGTAGAAGTAAGCAACGGTCTCTTCATGCATGTATGCAATAAAAAGATATCTCCAAAAACTAAACTTTTAAACAACTCGTCAAGCACTGAGTTGCACAGTTCTCTGCTGAGAAAAAATAAAACTTCAGAATCCAGACAAAAGCATGAACTCAGCCATGGCAATTTCAAAAGCAAATTTGCTTCATTTGCTACAACAATGGCCCTAAGCTATAAGAAGACAGCTAGCAAGTAGAAACAAGAACCAGATTCTATGTTCAAGTAAGGAACAAAATTCCAGAAAAGCCCGTGTTAAAGAAATTACCAGGAAAGAACCCCATGACGAAGCCAAGAACAGTTCTTTCTCCTATGAGACTTGAGAGCGGGACAAGTCACCAAACTTTCTTCATTGGTCACTTGCCTCTTTAGAATTGAATGGGAATTAAATCCTCATAACGAAAGAAGTACGTCGTTGTTCAAATGGGCAGCAGAAAGCATCATGTTTGAAATTCGGTTCAACATGAGATGAGATTCCCAAGTTGGTGATAGTTTTGTCGTCTACAAGAATTTTTGGAGGGGCACAACTTCTTAGACAGATAACTGTTGCTTGACTTGATTGCTTGAAGGTGGATTCCAACTATCTATGCTTAGACTCCGTTAATTCATGTGATACATGGTGATATCAAGTACGCATTTAATGTCATAAATAAAATATGATTGGGTTTGATTGTCTTTACAGTTGAACTGCTGTTTTGTTTTTTTGTTTTTTAATTGCTTCAAATTATTTAATGTTTTTTATTGTTTTTTTATAATGATGGAAAAAATAAATTTTTAAAAATAAAAAAATATATCATTTTAATATATATTTTTAAAAAATACTTTAAAATATAATCTCTAATAAATTTTAAAATTGATAGTTAATGCTACAAAGACAGTTTTTGCAAGGTCAAGTTTTCCTTGATTTATTGAATTTTATTGCATCTCGAGAAGCTAGTGTGGATCATTGACAAATTAAAGTTATTAAATATCTTAGATGATGAAAGTCTTTGAAATGGTGGGAGGGATGTGAAATATATTGGTTAAATATATATGATTGGAAGTAAGATTTATATTTTTTAAAAAAAAGGTAAAAATCTATATATATATATATATATAACTTGGGATGATCTAGGCACTATGATAAAACTTGGCATGTTTTAGTGGGTTAACTCAATAATTTTTTAATTTAAAACTTGATTTACATAAGATTTATATTTAACCACGTAGGAATTGATTCAATTAAACTTAATTTTACTTTTAAAAAACATAAAATGATAAACGCTGACCAACCTAGGCCATGACCCATCTTTAAACCAAGTCACGGGCCACGCTAGATTTTACTAGGTACATAGTGGTTGGCCTATATATATATATATTAAAAAAATGTAGGGTATTGAGCACTCCTCAAAGTCAAAAGGGGATTAAAGTTGAAGGATAAAAGAACTTTTGATCAACAAAATGCATGGCTTGATTTAGGAATTTGCGGGAGTAAACTTTAAAGATGCTTCACAGTGCATGCATGCATCATGCAAAGGTCACGAGACCCATTGGCACGTCTTGATATTTAATGTAATTAATTAATCAAGTTTGAAACCCTAACACTGCAGACAAGCTAGAACAATTTCGATGGAAAGGACCTTGAATGATGCTGGCGAGGTTCTGCATGTATCGAAATGGAAGAAGATATACATAGAGGAGAACTATGAAAAGCACTTAATTTGATCTTATTCGATTCTTATTGTTGATCAACTTTCTTTAATTAGCTACATTGATCCGATCCCCTATGGTTCATGATCCCCTATGGATCATGACAAAGAATTTTATCGTTTATTACATGCTTAAAGCCTTAAATTATTGGATGGGCAAGAACAAGAGAATTGTTTCAGATCACGTGAAAATGTGGAAAATATTATGATGCATGTACAAATATTCTTAATTATAACTATGAGCAGTATTATAAATTATCCCATCACATTGATTTTGTACATGAATACTTAAAGAATCAGTTCATCTATAATATTTGTATTATTTAACCATAGTTGAGAATAATGGAATGTGTTAGGTTGTGCCTTAGCCAAACTTCTTATTTATATAGAGGCAGCAGAACATTGTAGTAACTGTAATGATTACAACATCCTATATTAATTTCCTATTCTGATAGATAAATGAGTAACTGTAATGATTACAACATCCTATATTAATTTTCTATTCTGATAGATACATGATATACATTCTATAATATGCCCCCTCAAGCTGAGGGTGGGGGATCAACTTGAAGCTTGAACCGAAAAGCAGTAAAGGATGCAGTAGGAAGCGGTTTAGTGAAGACATCGGCAAGTTGATCTCGAGAGGGAACAAAACGAATCTAAATTTCTTTCTTGGCAACACGGTCACGGACAAAGTGATAATCCACTTCAACATGCTTAGTACGAGCATGGAAGATAGGATTTGCTGAGAGATAGGTAGCACCAAGATTATCACACCAAATGGTAGGAGCAGAGACTGAGGGGACCTGCAAATCTGTTAACAAGTATTGAAGCCAAATGACTTCAGCGGTACCATCAATAAGGGCTTTATACTCAGCCTCAGTAGAGGAGCGAGTAACAGTGCGTTGCTTGCCGGATTTCCAAGAAATCGGCGTCTGACCAAAAAAGACAAGACAGCCGCCCGTAGACTTGCGATCATCAATACTACCAGCCCAATCTGCATCTGTAAAGCCAAGTAGAGCAAAAGAGGAGCCTCGAGTGATATGGAAACCTTAAGATGTTGTACCTTTAAGATAGCGTAAAATACGTTTGACAGCGGCCTGATGAAAATCTGTAAGAGCATGCATAAACTGACAGACCCTGTTAACAACAAAGCATATATCTGGACGGGTGAAGGTAAGATATTGAAGAGCACCTACGATTTGACAAAATCATGTAGGATCAGAGAATGAATGATCCGGTAATAAAATGACTTTCGAATGGGAGACTGGAGTATCAACTGGTTTGCAGGAAGTCATACCAGCTCGGGTGAGGATGTCAAGAATATATTTATGTTGACGCAGCATTAAACCCATACTGGTAGACTGAACTTCAATACCCAGAAAGTAGTGAACAACACCTAAGTCACGAAGCTTGAACTCAGAGATGAGTAACTGTATAAGGTGATCGAGCATAGCAGAGTTGCTACCCGTGAGTAGAATATCATCAACATACACCAGGAGATAAAAGATATTAGTACCATCAGATAAGATAAACAGGGAGGCGTCAACCTTGGAAGCTCGGAAACCGATGGAGAGCAAAAAATCACTTAGACGAGTGTACCATGCTCTCGGTGCCTGTTTCAAACCATACAATGATTTGTGCAATCTGCACACATGAGATGGAAGAGAAGAGTCAACAAAACCTGGAGGCTATTTCATGTAGACCTCTTTAGTAAGAACACCATTGAGGAAGACATTATGAATATCAAGCTGATAAATCTTCCAATTTCACGAAACCGCGATAGAGAAAACCAATCGGACAGTTGTCTGCTTAATAACTGGACTGGAGGTTTCAGAATAATCAATACCTTCTTGCTAGGTAAAACCTCTAGCAACAAGGCGTGCTTTATAACGCTCAATACTACCATCAACACGATGTTTGATCCGATATACCCATTTACTGCCAACAACATTCATAGAAGAATGAAACAGAACCAAAGACCAAGTGCGATTTGAGTGCAAAGTAGCGATCTCATCACACATAGCATTATGCCAAACTGCATACCAGTCAGCATCAGAAAATGCAAAGGGCTCAGAAGAAGGAGAATGCAGTACCCTTGTGGAGGCAGAGGTGGTGGCAGCGGAAGCAGCCAGGTTTGCTGTCTTTGGCTGCCGCGGTCTGAGAGTCATAGGATGGCTGCTGCGCGCTGGTGGAGACGCAGGGGAAGATGGTGGCAGTGAGGAGACCTGTGGCAGCTGATAAGAAGATAAATCAACCATAAGTTGCAGACCTGCGGGAGAGGATGATGAATAAGCAGCCTCCAGCATAGGACTGTTAGCAGAGGAGGGGGTGTCGGCAGAGACCAAATCTGCAGGAATGCTGGCTAGGGTGGGTGAAGTAGAGGAGGGGCTAGAGAGTGCCCAAAGACCATGAGGAGAGGAGATCAATTTACGACCTAAACCTGCATCATAAGGGTTAGATAAACAAGTATGTGATGATGGTCAAAGGATGGTCGAGAGCTGTGGTCGGGTGGCTGTTTGGAGTGGCAAAGTTGTGTGTTGTGGGCTGTTTGGGTGGCTGATGAAAGTGGGTGGTGATGGGTGGTTTAACAAGTTTGGAAGGGTGACAGTAGCGGGTGAGATGAGGGTTGTGGTGGAAACCTTTGCAATATGTTCAGAATTATCAAAAGGAAACACATGTTCATGGAAACGGAGATGACGGGAAATATAAATACGGTGAGATGCAATGTCGAAACATCGATAACCAAGATGGGAGGAACTATATCCAAAGAACACACATGGAGAGGAACGAAAATCCAATTTATGATTATTATATGGACACAGAAAAGGAAAACAGAGACACCCAAAAGTACGCAGAA